>Ga0209317_1000463_pt1 | contig 48905 bp, 37 predicted proteins | sample RifGroB2_FD_183994 | JGI IMG/M metagenome (GOLD analysis project Ga0209317, IMG submission 183994) | Soil microbial communities from Rifle, Colorado, USA - Groundwater B2 (SPAdes) (version 2) | ecosystem: Environmental > Terrestrial > Soil > Unclassified | place: Rifle, Colorado | collected... | reverse complement strand
GAGCTTCTTGTCGAAGTCGCTGGTGATGAAGCTCGGGTAGCAGCGCGGGTCGAGGGTCAGCACCGACACGGACTGCTTCTCCAGGTAGCGCACGAACTTCACCACGCGCTGGGAGCCGGGAAGCGCGAGCCCGCCTGCCGGCGGGTAGTAGAAGGCGACGAAAAGGAGCTTGTTCTTGCGGGTATCGGTCATTTTCACCCTCTCTTTGTTCCCCGGTCCGGGGCGCTGTCCTACCCGCCCCACCTGAGCGAGGCGAGCCTGCCGCTTAGGCGAGGCATGAACAGAAACAGGTCGATACGCAGCCACCGCTTCAGGAAGTCCCTGTCCTCGCCGTGCAGCAGGCCGAACAGGTCCAGCCAGAAGAGGTAGCAGTAGCTAAAGATGGCGAAGGAGACGGAAACGGTCAGCAGGTTCTCGGCGATACCCGCCCGCAACAGCAGCATGTGGTAGAGCGCGCACGCCCCCCCCGCCGCGCCTGCCACCACCATGATCGAGGCGACCCTCCCCCACGGCATGATCTCCGACCACTTCACCTCAAGTATGCGGACGGAGCAACTGAGCAGGTAGGAAAGGTACAGGAAGGAGCCGACGAAGATCCCGGTCGCCACCCCTACCGGCCCCAGCACCTGCAAAAGGAGCACGCAGACAACGACCTTCGCCGCAAGCGAGATCACCGTCGCCTGGAAGAGCACCCGCGTGTTGCCGGTCACGGTGGGGATCATGTTGTACACGGTGACGCCAAAGAGAAGGGACAAGAGGTAGACCCTGAAGACCGGGGCGGCGTCGGCGTACTGCTTCGTGTAGAGGATCTCCATGAGCCGCGGGGCCTCCACGAACAGGAACGCGAAGAGCCCGAGATTGATCTTCCCCACCTTGTCTATGTTGCGGTGCATAAGTTCCAGAAGGAGCGCGATGTTCCTCTGCTTGTAGGCGGCGACGTACTGGGGGAGCGTGATGTCGTTGAGCAGGTAGGTGATGGTCGAGATGAACGGGACCTCCATCGCGCCGCGGGTGTAGACGGCGAACTGCGCGGCCGAGAAGCCGTTGGCCATCACGTACTTGTCCACCTGGGAGCCGATCACCCCCAGGTACCCGGCGGCGCCTATCGGCACCGAGTAGCGCACCTGGTCCCTTAACCCGACCTTCCTCCCCTCCCCCTGGGGCAGCGCCGCGACGCTGTCGAGGCACCATTTCTTCAGCATGAATAAAAAAAAGAGCAGGTTCAGCGCCTTCGAGAAGAGGTACACCGCAAAGATGGACCGGAGCCCCCAGCCGGACACCACCGCGTAAAACAGCGGAAGGTAGTCGAACAAGGCGCAGACGACGGTGCTGGCGGAGTTGGCGACGAAGGCGCCGGACGAGTAGAAGAGCGGGTCCCTGAAACCCAGCGGCGCCTGCAGCAGTATGAGCCCCGCGATGTAGGGAAGGTACTGCTTCAGCTCCTCGTTCCCCAGGAAGCTGCAGATGCCGTTGCCGAGCAGGAGCACCAAGAGCGCCGCGCCCCCCCCGATGAGCGTGCCGAACAGGACGTTCTTCACGATGAACGTCCTCTTGTCCCCCACGCTTTGAAAGTAGTAATAGATGCTCTGGGGAAGTCCGACGAAGGCGAGCATGATCACCGTGTTGATGATGAGCATCGCCTGCAGGTAGGTGCCGTAGCTCTCCTTGCTCAGATAACGGGTCATGATGATGCTCGACACCATGAGGAGCACGGAACCGAGCGTCTTGGCCAGGATGTTGACGGTTGCCTTGTCAGCGAACTTCATGGCGCTCCCTGCTGCGTCCCCGGTACAGCGCCAGGTAGCTCTCCATCATGCCGGCGAAGCTGAACCCGGCCCGCACCCGCTCCCGCCCCGCCTCGCCCAGCCGCGCCGCCTGCTCCCTGTCGTTCAAAAGCGCCTGGACCCGGCCGGCCAGCCCCGCCTCGTCATCCACCTCGACCAGGTAACCGGTCACCCCGTCGAGCACCACCTCAGGGTTTCCACCCACGCGGGTCACCACTGCGGGAACCCCGCTCCCCATCGCCTCCAGGAGGGTGATGGAGACCCCTTCCGTGAAGGAGACCAGCAGGAACACCTCTATCAGCTTGAAAAGCTCCGGCAGGTCGGAGCGCAGCCCCAGGAAGCGGACCTGCCCCGCGATCCCCAGTTCCCCGGCGAGGGCCTGCAGCCGTGCCCCCTGGCTCCCCTGTCCCGCGATCACCAGCACCGTGTCGGGTAAGCTCTCCAGGACCCTCTTGAACCCCCGCAGCATCATAGGGATGTTCTTGATCTCCTCCAGCCGGCTCGCCGTGCCTATGATCCGGCTCTTTTCGCCGATGCCGAGCGAGCGCCTTTTTAGCCGCTCGTCGAACCGCGGGTTGAGCGAGGCGTAGTCGATGCCGTTGTAAATCACCTGGATGCGCCGCAGGGGCAGGTTGTCGTAGCGGGCCATGGCGCCCCGCGTGCTCTGGGAGATCGACACGATGTGGTTGATCCTCAGGGCGAACAGGGGGTTGGTGAGGTAGCGCTTCCAGTTGAACCTCTCCGGGTGGATCCGCCCGTGCTCGGTAAAGACCAGGTTCAGCCGGGGGTTCGCGACGGCGGCAAACAGCGAGTAGTAGAGCGGGTTGTACTGATGAGCGTGGATCACCGTCACCTTTTCCTTGGCGATGACCCCCCTGAGCCAGGAGACGATGCTGCGGGTCTGGCCGGGGATGTTGGGGCGGTGGTACAGGGGGACGCCGCTTTCCCGGAACATCTCCCCCAGGGGACCGTCGGACCCGATGCAGACGGCCACCGGTCGGAAGGCTTCCCGCGGCAGAGAAGCGACCATGTCGAAGGCGAGCTTCTCGGCCCCGCCGATCCCAAGCGAAAAGATGACATGCATGATGCCCACAGGCTGCCGTCCGGCGCTCGATGTCGCTTCCCTCATTTCAGATCCTTCCCTGCGTGCGGCGCAAACCGCTCCAGCGCCCTCTTGCCGTAGTAGGCGAGCGTCTCGGCAACAGAGCTGTAGTAGGTGCGGGTGTTGCAGTTGCGGCAGATGGCGAGCCTTCCCTCTTTCTGCGCCTTCAGGAACCTTCTGTGCTTCTCGTTCCCCCAGATCCGCTCCAGCGGGGCGTTCTTCAGGTTGCCGATGACGTAGCTTCTGAAAAAGGGGCAGGGAACCACGTCGCCGTTGGGGTTGATGGTGAGCACGGTGCTGGCGACCCGGCACTCCTTCAGGGGGTATTCCCCCAGGAGGAAGGTGTCGTCGGTGGTGCTGTAGTAGGTGCGCCAGTTGATGTAGATCCTCGACCCTTTCCTCTTCATGGCGGCGATCATCCGGTACATCGCCGCCAGCTCCTCGCGGGACATCAGGTGCGAGGTCCCGTCGGAGCTTGCGAAGTACGGCTCGGGGAGCACCCCGTCCAGTGAGCTCTCGGCCACGTTGGCCCGGGAGAACTCCCCCAGGGGGCGCGGGTAGACCGCGTTCACCGGGTACTTTTCCAGGAACTCGATCAGGCGGGGGAAGTTGCGGAAGTTCATGCTGGAGAGGGTGGTGCAGACGACGATCCGCGGCAGCGTCCCCTCGCCGCGCAGCGTCGCGAAGTTCTCCAGCGCATCCCTCACCTTGACGAAGGTCCCCTCCACCCCCCGGACCTGGTCGTGCCCCTCGTCGACGTCGTCTATCGAGATGTAGACCGTCCCGAGCCCCGACTGCACCAGCCTTTGCACCGTCTCCCGGTCGCAGAGGTTCGCGTTGGTGGGGAAATAGGTGGAGATCCCCGCACCGGAAAGCGCGGAGGTGAGGTCGAAGATGACGTCCTTTCTGAGGAGCGCGTCGCCGCCGAAGATCTCGAAGGAACGCAGGCCGTAGTCGGCAAGCCCCGGCACGAGCTCCAGCCACTGCTCGCCGGTCAGTTCCTCCGCCACGCTCCCCTCCCGCTGCCAGATAGTGCAGGTCTTGCAGCAGCTGGTGCATCGGTAGGTGAGAAAGGCGATGCAATCTAGCGCCCGCACCCTCTTGTGACGGCTTTCGCGGACCAGCTCGGCGGAAAGCTCGCGGTATGCGCCGGCAATCAGGCTCACCGTCCCCTCCCCCCGGATTCCTTCCCGGTCTCCAGCTGCAAGAGTTCGATCTGCGCCGGGTCGTCCACCCCGAGCCCCAGCGCCGCCCCCCTAGCTATGTAGGCGGGGGGGGGCGCCACGGGCGGGAGACCGTGCTCCTTCCTGATCCCCTCGATCATGCGCCAGCCGATGGCGTCGACCGCCACCGGGTCGTTCCCCACCAGGACCTTATTCACCCGGACCACATGGCTCTGGTCGCGGCCGTTCACCCACTTGTACTCCCCGAAGACGGCATCCAGCACGATGAGCCTGGTCTTATCCTTGATCTCGGGCTGCGAGTTGACGAGCGGGATGTGTTCCATGATGTCCTTGTGGTGCTCCCCGGGGTTCGCGATGGAGCCGTAGTGGTTCTTCATGCCGAGCGTCACCCCGCAGTAGCCGTCCAGCGCCTTCAGCACCGGGACGTTGATCAGGTAGTCGCAGTCCCAGCGCCCCCGCGGCCCGTGCAGCGCGTTTGCGAGGAGGTTCACGCCGGAATAGCCGTGTCCGCCGGTGAGGAGGTTCGCCAGCCGGTGGTAGAGCCCCCTGGAATAGCCCCCGAAGTCCGCCACCGTCCCCACCTTCACGCCCGGGCCGGTGTTGCGGCGAAAACCCGCCAAAGCGAAGGCGGTGTCGGTCATGTCGTAGATCAGGATATTGTCGGCGGCAACCCCTGCCAGCATCACCCCGTCCACCAAAGGGCGCACCACCTTGGCCTTGGTGAAGATCCCCTGTATCTGGCAGTTGACCTTGATGGCCACCCTCCTGGAGGGGTCGGGAATGACGCTCTTCCAGGCGCTTTGGAGGTCGGCGGCGCCGGTGAAGGCGATCACCGCCCGGTTCACCATCCGCTTTACCGTCTCCGCGTCGAGGTCCGCGTCGTCGAGCCCCGGTCCGGGAGAGGCCCCGGCATCATGCACCGCCACCACCCGGGAGCTCCGCTTTTTGGCGGCGGCGTGCGACGCGCCCCCCCTCCCCCCCGCAGCGAGCAGCAGCAGGGCAGCCATGACCCTCAAGAAGGCGCGACGACCCATGGAAAGCCAGAACATGCTACCTCCCCTGCGGAGGGAACACCCCCCGCATCAGGGGGAGCACCGCAGCGTCCCGCCGCTCGCGGTCGGCCAGGTACTCCCGCACCACCCCCTCTTCGGTTGCCTGCCATGCCTTGGCCAGCACGGCCGGGGTGACCATGGCGGAGAGGTAGAGCTCCCCCCGCCGCTCGCGGTCGGCCAGGTACTCCCGCACCACCCCCTCTTCGGTTGCCTGCCATGCCTTGGCCAGCACGGCCGGGGTGACCATGGCGGAGAGGTAGAGCTCCCCCCGCTGCTCCAGGGGATAGCGGCTCGCCTCTCCGGCGGCGACCCCCGCGACGGCGCTCGCCATCATCTCCACCCCCAGCCGCACCACCTTTACGTAGAGCGACTCGGGGTTGTCCTCCGGCTCCAGCTCGGGGCGCCCCTGGTGCACGATGTCGCCGTCGTCGATCCCCGGGGAGACGAAATGCACCGTGGCCCCGACGTACTCGGGCTCGCGGTTCACCACGGCCCAGAGCGTGGTCCACACCCCTCGGTAGCGCTGGGCCAGCCCCCCGTGCAGGTTGAGCGTCCCCAGGCGCGGCACGCAAAGGAGCTCCTTTTTGAGGATGGAACAGCCGCAGAGCACCAGGAGGTCCGGCTCGAGCTGCCGCACCCGCTGCACCGTGCCGGGGGCGTTCAGCGCCCCCTTCCCTGCCACCTCGACGAGCCGGCACCCCTGCGGGAGTTCCAGCCGGTAGCCGTCCTCGCCGAACCCCTCCCGGTCGACGGCGCCGCTTTTGCGCGCGTGCTCCGCGACGATCCGTCGTCCGCGCCAGTACCCCGGCAGCTCCCACGGCCTGAAGAGCCTGCCGGCCGCCCTGCGCAGGCGGGGCCCAAGCGGCGCTGCCGCAGCCTGGTTCTCCAGCACCACCGCGCTGGCCGAAAGGCGCCCGGCGAGCCGGTTTGCGAAGAACAGGTCGGAGGGGTCGGCCGAGACCATCAGTACCACGCGCATTTGTTTCATCCCTTTCTCCTCAGTCGGTCGCGCACCCCGCGCAAAAGCGGGATGAGCGAGGTGGCGTGGAAGGCGCAGAGCCTGGAGTAGAGCCTCGGGTTGAACACCTGCAAGAGGACCAGCTCGCGGGCCTGCTCGCTCCAGCGCCTCTTGTAGAGATCGTTGCTCCCCCCGAAGTCGAACCGCTCCACCCCCTGCGGCTCGTCGAAAAGCTCCTTGAGAATCTCCATTTCGAGGAACCCCCCCGGGGAAAGGGGGGCGAACTCCGGGTCGAAGGAGGCCCTCAGGGCATGCTGCTTCCCGAAGCCGCGCAGATGGAACTCGAAGGCCGCCGGGCGGCCGTCCAGCAGCAGCAGCCAGGCGCGGAGCCCTCCTGCGCCGGAGGCGCTCCGGGCCAGGTCCTCGAAGAAGGCCCGGTTCGCCGGCGTGGCCAGGGAATCCCCGAGTTCTTCGGTCCAGCTGTGGCGCGCCACCCGGTAAAGCCCTTCCCGGTGCTCCAGGAACTCCTCCCAGCTCTCGATCCGGATCAGATCCGGGCGCCCTCCCCGTGCCAGGCTGTTCCGGATGTTGCGCAGCGTCTTTCGCACCCTGACGCTCCGCCCCGCGTGGAAGGCGTCCCACCCGCCGGCGATTTCGAGATAGGGCGAGGCATAGACGCTGCGCAGATGGTGGCTTTTGGCTTTCCCCGGCGCCCCGAGGAGCGTCAAGGCAGCCGAGAGGTTCGGGGAGTCGGCCGGCATCCGGTACAGGTGCAGCAGGTCCCACTCCTGCTGGTTTCGGTACAGATGGGAGAAGATCTCGGCCAGAAGCTCCTCCCGCCGACCGGTCTCCCCGATCAGCAGGTCGTTGTGCAGCGTGTTGCCGTTCTCCGGGAAGCAGAGGCAGCGCACGGCGAGGCCGTACAGGGAGAAGCGGCGCCGCATCAAGGGGACGATGGCGGCCGCCTTACCCCCGCGCCGCAGCACCATAAGCCGCATCTCCGCGTCCCTGCCGAAGTGCCGCCACCAGCAGTCGTGCCAGTAGTGGCTGAGAAATACCGAGGCTTCCCCCCCCATCCCTGCCAAAAGCAGGTCCCACTCGGGCTTCAGCTCCCGGAAGCGCCCGAGGTCCCGGACCACCTCTATTTCCAGCCCTGATGCGGCCAACGCCCATCCTCCCCCCGGAAACGGGTCGCTCCGCTCTGGGTTCCCCTTGCCCGCCAGCTCCGCAGCACACGGTAGGGGTGCAAGGCTCCCGAGGTGTTGAGTCTGAAGTAGTCGGGGTCAGAACTCCCGTCGTTGCCGGCCGGTATCCTGGTGATCCCCATCCGGTCGCCCCTTTTCTGGTCGAAGAGGTCGTCGCCGGTGCTGAAGGCGCAGAGATAGCCGCTTGAGCGGAGGTACTCCTGGTGCATGGGGGCGAAGTCGACCCCCGGGCGTCCGTTGGGGAAACAGAAGCTCTCCGGCTCCACCCCCAGCTCCTCGGCGAACCTCTTCCTCGGCGCAACCACCTCCTCTGCCAGCTCGTGCTCCTGAAGTTCGGAGAGTATCCTGTGCGTCGCCGTGTGCACCCCGAAGCCGACCAGCCCGGAACGCTCCATCTCGCGCACCTCTCCCCATTCCAGCAGGCCGAAGTCGCCCAGGTGCGGCTCGCGGTCCAGGGGGACCCTGCTGCGGAGCGCCCCCAGCAGGTCCCGCCGCATGCCACAGCCGGCGCGCTTCGCCTCTTCGACGCAGAAGACGTATGCCTCCCAGAGCTCCCCAGCCTGGTAATGGCGCTGGGCGGCCGCCATGGGAAACTCCAGCGCCACCCCGCTCGCCCCCCCCTGCCGGATCAGCAGGTAGAGTTCGTCGAACCAGAGCATCTCCGAGCCGCCGATCAGGTCGACGGTGAGAAAGACGGCCGCCGGAAGCCCCAGCTCCTTCAGCACCGGGAAGGCGACCGAGAAGTTGTTCTTCAGGCCGTCGTCGAAGGTGATCAGCGCCGCGCGCTCCGGCAGGGGTTCTCCCCGGTCCAGCGCCCGGACTACCTGCTGAAGCGTCACGGGCCGGTAGTAGCGACGCAGGAACTCCAGCTGGCTGCGGAAAACCGGCAGGGGGAGCTGGGTCCAGACCGGGGGGCGGTAACTCTGCCGGGTCACCCCGTGGTACATGATCACCAGGAGCCGGTTCCTGTTGAAATGGCGGAAAAGGGAGTCCGCACCGGCGAGGACCAGCCCCTTAGCCACCCCCTTCTTGACCATTTCCCGGACACCCCGCATGTATCCCCCCCGGGGATCAGCCGAGCCTCGACTTCAGCCAGGCCAGCTCCCTTTTCAGTGTGGTTTCCCGCAGCGCGTCACCCAGCTCTCGCAAGACCCTGGCAACGACCGCCCCCCCCGACAGCTTGGGTGTGGCGGAGCCGAGCCTTAAAGCCGTCTCGTCACCGGCTATCCGGACGGGAAGCTCGCGCTCCAGCGCGGCGGCGATCCAGCCGTTTTGCAGCATGAGCGCGACCGGCCGGGTGCAGCTGCTGGTAGCAAAGCGCTCCAGGTCCTCGCGCGCGACCGCAAGCAGCAGGCGCGCCTTCTCCAGGTAACCCGGGCGCTTTTGCGGCGGCGCGTAGCGGGCGGCGTGGTAGAGCACCACGCATTTGCGCAGTTCCTGGGCCGCCCAGGTCTCGTTGGGATACTCCAGGAGCTCGGTTTTCTGCAGGTAGGGGAACTCGTGCCTCTCCATCCAGTCGGCATAGGCGATGAGCCCGCCCCGCGCCAGGGCGAACGCCTCGTCCCGCTCCTGCAGCTCGCTCTTCTTGTCAAGGTACTTCGCCACCGCCCCCAGGAGCACCGTGTAGGACCAGGCGGCCTCCGGGTTCCCCAGGCCGCGCGCCGCTATGTCGTCCAGCGGGTGCAGCGCCCCCCGGATCAGCTCCTCGGCCCGGGCGAGGTAACCGCGGTCCCCCGAGAGCTGGAAGGCGTCCAGGCAGGCGGTCAGGGCGTTACCTGTCCCCCTGGTCAGGGGGTAGCGGGGGAAGAGGCTCCCCCTGGCCTGGCGCAGCCGCGCCAGGTAGCGAAGCGACTTCTTGAGCGTTGCGAGCACCAGGCGCGGGCCGGCGAGGGAGCGGTAACACCAGTCGGCCAGCGAGAGGACCACCTCCCTGAACTCGGGCTCGCCGGTCAGGTAGTAGTGCATCAACAGCCCCGAGGTGTAGCAGTGCTCCGCCCCCGGCCCGCCGCCGAAAAAGCGCGGGTCCTTCACACCCAGGTGCACGGCGGAAAAGGTGCGGTGGGTGGCAAGCCCCGCGCTCAGGTAATGGTCGGTGTGCCAGAAGAGGCCGCCGTTGTACTCCTCGCGGTCCTCGTCCGTGTGGTAGATGTCGATGTCGAGCACATGGCGGGCCAGGTCTGCGGCAAGCTCCCCCCAGCGCGCGTCCCCCGTGGCGAGGAACTTGCGGTACAGGCCGGCCAGGACGTCGTACTGGTTGTTGTAGTGCGATACGAAGGGCTCCTCGCCCTGGTGGTAGAGCGCCTCGTGGTCGGCGTAGAGCTCGCCGAAGTGGCGCCAGCCGTATTCGTCGATCGCCTCGCGACGGGCGAGCAGGCGCTGCGGAGAGTGGAGGAACCGGTCCACCAGGTCCTCTCCGGCTCCCCCCGGAGGGAGGTCGGGGAAAACCTTCGAGCGGCGGATGTCGTCGGGCGCGGTGAACGCACCCAGCGGGGCCCTCATCCAGTCGAGCCCCCCCTCCAGTGCGTCGAAGTCGAGCCACAGGGAGCTTGTCTTGCGCTCCCCCCCCTGCAGTTCGTACGGCTCGGGCATCCCGGAGGGGAAGAAGGAGAGCTTGAGAAAGCCCCGCCCCCCCTCGATCGCCTTGGGAAACTCCTGCCAGAAACGGGGGAGAAAAGCGCCCACCCCCCCCTCGCCGATCGAGCAGCGGACGATGGGCAAGGCGCGCTCACCCTGCAGCAGGGTCTTGTCCCCCCCCTCGACGCGGTACCCGGCGGCGCTGCAGGCGAGCCTCCCCCCGGCCGCCAGGTGGTTGGGGCTCAGCCGGCACTTCCCGCCGCTCGATTCCTGCCTGATGCTGAAGGTGCGCGACGGGTCGTGTATGCGCAGCGGCTCAGCCTTCTCCCCGGCGACGATGGTCGCAGCCGACGCCCCCCCGTCGGGGAACCCCAGGGAGAGCGACAGTTCGCTGAAAAAGAGCGAACCGGGATCGCCCAGGTCCCATCTCCCCCCCACGTGCCTGGCGGCGCGCGGGTTATGGAGGGTAAGTTCCGTGAGGCAGAGGCTCTTGCCGGCGAAAAAGGTGAGCCTCAAGGTGAAGCGGGACGCCGCCGTGAAGCTCCCTTTGAGGCGGAGGGTGGCGCGCAGCGCGCCGGGGGACTCCAAAGAGACGCTCTCGACCCGGCCGGCAAGGGGGGAGCCGTCCGCAAGCCTGAGGGAGGAAAGGTTCTGCTGCGGGGCGACCCGCTCCATGCCGAGGACCCGGACAGCGAGGAAGGGCCGGAGCTCCCTTGCGTCCACCGTGAAGAGCGCGCAGCCGGTATCCACCTCCCAGCAACCCTCTCCCCGGACGACCTTCACCCCCGCGCCCCCCACCCTTTCCCGGCAGCGGGCGAGCCGGAAGAGCGATTCCCCGGGGGGGACCGTCGCCTGAAAGTCGCACAAAAGCCACTGCACCGACCCGTCCCTCCAGCGGCTGAGCGCCTGCAGCTGGACCGGGACCGGGTTCCCCTGCGGGTCGTAGAGACCCGCCCACTGCGGGTCGGAGAGCTCCCCCCTGGCGAAGGGGACCGAGACCCGCACCGGCTCGCACCGGCGCTCGAGGCCGGCGCTCTCCCTCACTATGATTTCCTTATCCGGCGTGACCAAGCGCCCTCCTTGTGGTCTCAGGCGTCGGGAGTGCTCCCGAGCCGGCAAACCAGGCGTAGTAATCCTCCATGAGCCGCACCCGTCTCGCGAAGCAGAAGCGGGATTCGATCCGCTCCCGGCACTGCCTCGAAAAGCGCTCCCGCAGCCGGGTGTCGGCAAGGAGCTCCAGCACCTGCCGCGCGAGCTCACCGGCCGCCCCGGCGGGGGCGAGGTATCCCCCCTCCCCGTGTACCAGGAGCTCCGGTATGCCGCCGACCTCCGTGGAGACCGCGGGGACGCCGAGCGCCATCGCCTCCAGGAGGGTGTTGGGAAGCCCCTCCGTCACCGAGGTCATCAGGAAGAGGTCGAAAGAGGCGTAGACGTCGCGCAGGTCGTTTCTGTGCCCGGTGAACAGCACTGTCCCCTGCAGCCCCAGGCGCGCCACCTCGAGGCGCGCCCGCTCCAGCTCGTCGCCGTAGCCGTCCCCGACGATGACGAAACGCGCCTCAGGGAGCCGCGCGGCCACCAGCTCGGCCACCCTGTAGAAGGTATCCAGGTCCTTCTCCGGGGTGATGCGCGCCACCGTCCCCACCAGAAAGCCGTGCTCCGGGACGGCCAGCTCCCGCCGCAGCACGGGCGTGCTCCCCTCGCGCCGCCAAAGGGACGTGTCGATGCCGTTATGGAGCACCGCCACGTCTGCGGGGGGAAGCCCGTTTCGCACCAGGCGGCTCTTGGTGTCGTCGGAAACCGTGAGCACCGGCTTCATGTAGCGGCGCATCAGGAAGATCTGCACCCTTTGGCGCGCCAGGAACTTCAGGTAGCCGAAGAGGGAGGGGAACTCCTCGCGCCTCCCCTGGGCATGGGAGTGACAGGTGTAGAGTATGCGCAGGCCGGGGCGGGCCAGCTTCAGGAGCCAGGCGTAGAGGAGCGTCTTGTCGTCGTGCGCGTGCACCACGTCGAGCCGGTGCTCGTCGAGGAGCCCCCTTAGCCGCCGCAGGCACCCCCAGTCCAACGTGGAGCGGTCGTAGAGGTCGACGTAGTCGATCCGGAGCTTTCCCGCCATCTCCGGTATCCGGAACTCGCGGTCGTGGGGCTGGCGCAGGTAGGTGACCAGCACGTGGACGCGGCTCCTGTCGTGCTGGGCGGCGGAGTTCAGCACCGTCTTGTCAGGCCCCCCTCCCCCCTTGTAGGTCCCCCGCAGATCCATGACCCGCGCTATCCCGTCTCTGCCTTTTTTTCCCATGGTCACTCGATCCTTCCGTCGGGGTATTTCAGGCGGCAGGGGGCGCCCAGGGCGGTCGTCCCGGCCGGCATGCTCCGGGTCACCACGGCGTTCGCGCCCACCACGCAGTTGTCGCCGATCTCGATCGCCCCGATGATCTTCGCCCCCGCCCCGATCAGCACGTTGTCGCCGATGCAGGCAGCCCCCCCGCTCCCCCCGCGGTCACCGATGGTGACACCCTGGTAGAGGGTGCAGTTGGCGCCGATGCAGACGGTGGGGTGGAAGATGATCCCGCCGAAGTGGTGGATGCGCAGCCCCTTGCCGATCCGGCAGCTGGCGGGTATGGAGATCCCCGCCGTCACCTCGACGAACCTCTCGCAGAAAAAGCGCAGCGGCTGCCCGGAAAGACCAGACCTCTCCTGCAGCCAGTGAAAGAAACGGTACACGATGATCGCCTGGAACCCTTGGGAGAGGAGCCCGGCGATCAGGGTGCGCAGCGAGGCCTCCCCTGCCGGGTCCAGCCGTTCCAGGTCCTTGCTGATCAGTTCGAACATGGCTCACCTCCCTGGTACTCGCGGTGCCAAAGGGCCAGCATGAGCAGGCTCCAGAGCAGGGTGCCGTGCTGCACCCTCCCGCTTTGGTGCTCGTCCCATATGCGCCGCACCCCCGCAGGATCCAGGTACTGCGCCAGCGACGGGTCCGACAACAGGCGCGCCCGGGCGAATTCCTTCAGCTCCTCGCGGAACCAGCCGTCCAGCGGCACGGTGAACCCCTGCTTGGGGCGGTTCAGCACGGATTGCGGCAGCAGGCGCGCGAAGGCCTTTCTCAGGATGATCTTCTTCTCCCCCCCGGAGATCTTCCATGCCGAGGGGAGCCTGGCTGCGAACTCCACCACGCGGTAGTCGAGGAAGGGGGCGCGCACCTCGAGCGAGTGGGCCATGCTCATGCGGTCCACCTTCACCAGGATGTCCCCCGGCAGGTAGCTCTTCAGGTCCGTGTAGAGCATGGCCGTGACGTGGTCGGCGCCGCGCATCCTCTCATAGTGGCAAAGGGTGTGGCTCCCAGGGTCATAGCCGGAGCAGGCCCTCCTGAACGGTTCGGACAGCAGCTCGGAGAGGAGCTCGTCCTCGATGAAGCTGTTGGTCCGATAGTAGGCCCTCCCCGGTTCCAGGAGCGCGCTCTTGCTGAGCGAGCCGGCCTTGCGCAAAAGCGGGTGTCCCGCCCCCCTGGTCGCCCGGGCGATCAGCGACAGGAGCCCCTCCGGCACGCTGCGGCGCACGAGGTCCTCCCGTAGCTCCACCGCGTATTTCCGGTAGCCGGCAAAGCTCTCGTCGCCGCCGTCTCCGGCGAGGGCGACGGTCACCGACTGCCTGGCAAGGCGCGAGACGTGGTAGGTGGGGACGGCAGAGGAGTCGGCGAACGGCTCGTCGAAGAACCTCGGCAGGAGCGCCACCGTATCGGCCAGCTTTTCGCTCACCCGGTACTCGGTGTGCTCCGTCTGGAAGAGCGCCGCCACCTCCCTCGCGTAGGGGGTCTCGTCGTGCCTTTTGTCGTTGAAGCCGACGGAGCAGGTCTTGACCGGCTCGCCGCAGGCGCGGGACATGAACGCCACCACGGCGCTGGAATCGACCCCGCCGCTCAAAAAGGCGCCCAGCGGCACGTCGGCGATCATCCGGCAGGCGGTGCTTTGCTGCAGGAGCTCCAAGAGCGCCTCCTCGGCCTCCCCTGCGGACAACCGCCCCCCGACGCCGAAGTCCACGTCCCAGTACTCGGATATGCGCGGCTCCCCCCCCTCGCGAAGCTCCAGGCAGTGCGCCGGGGGGAGCTTGTAGACCTTCTGGTAGATGGTCTTTGGCGCCGGTATGTAGAGGTACTTCAGGTAATCGGCGACCGCCGTGGGTTCCACCTTCCTCCGGAACCCGGGGATCTCCAGAAGCGACTTTATCTCCGAGGCGAAGGCGAGCCGGTCGCCGCCGTCGTGGTAGTAGTAAAGCGGCTTCTTGCCGATGCGGTCCCGGGCCAGAAGGAGCGTGCGCCGCGTCCTGTCCCAAAGGGCGAAGGCGAACATCCCGTTCAGCCGCTGAAGGCAGCTCACGCCGTCCCTCGCGTAGAGGGCGAGGATGACCTCCGTGTCCGTCCTGCTTTTGAAGGCGACGCCAAGGCCTTCCAGCTCGCGGCGCAGCTCCAGGAAGTTATAGATCTCGCCGTTGAAGACGATGACGTACCTGCCGTCCGGGGAGTGCATCGGCTGGGTCCCAAGCGGGGAGAGGTCGACGATGCTGAGCCTCCGGTGGGCGAGCCCGACCTGCTCGTCCAGGTACTCCCCCGACGCGTCGGGGCCGCGGTGGCCGATCACCTCCCCCATCCGCCTTAAAAGGAGGGTGTCCCCCCGGGGTGCGCAGGATCTGAAAAAACCGGCGATGCCGCACATGTCAGGCCTCCCCCCCCCGCCATCTCACCTTCTGCCTCCCGGTCACCCCGAGATAACAGCCGATGAGAGAGGCGGCCATCAGCATGAAGAAGTAGTGGCAAAGAGCTGCGGGTTTTACCCACTTCAAGGCCGGGAACAGCTGCACCAGCAGGGCGACCAGCAGGGCGGACACGAGCCCCGCCAGCAGCAGAGAGAATCCCGGGGAGCCGTTGCCGAGCTGGATCTGCACCAGCACCCCCAAAAGGGCAAGGAGCAAGTAGCCGCTCACCCAGCGCAGCACCTTGTGGGAGACGAAGCAGAACATGAGCAGCGGCTGAGAGAGCCTGGGGAAGACGGCGGCGCGCAAGAGGCACTGGTACCCTCCCGCGATGATCCTCACCTTGCGGCGGAATTCCCCCATGATCTCAAGAAGATTCTCCTCGAAACCCAGGGCCTCCTTCTCGTGCACCACCAGGTGTCCCCGGCGGGCGATCCCCATGGCGATCACCAGGTCGTCCAAGATCGTGTCGCTTCCGGGAGGGGTGAAGAGCGACCTGCGGATGGCGTACATGGCGCCGTCCGCGCCGATCAGGGCGCCGATGCTCCCCTCCAGTTCCTGGATCAGGTGCTCGATGCAGTAGTAGGAATGCTCGGCGGCGCCGTAGCTCAGGGCATCGTTTAGCAGCACCACCTTTCCGGAGACCGCCCCGACCCTCGGGTCGGCGAAATTGCGCACCAGCTTCCGGATGGCGTCGGGCATGTAGTAGACGTTGGCATCGGAAAGGACCACGATCTCGGAATCGACCTGCCGCATGGCGTCGTTCAGGGCCGAGATCTTGCCGCGGTTCACGGCAAAGGAGAGGAGCTCCACCCCCCGGTCGAGGTAGCGCGAGACGATCTGGTCGGTGCCGTCGTCGGAGCCGTCCGAGGCGACCACGATGCGCAGGCGCTCCCGGGGGTAGTCAAGCTCCAGGGAGTTCAAAAGCTTTTTCTCCATCACCCGGGCCTCGTTGTAGGCGACGACCAGAAGGGTCACCACGGGGGCGTGCGCGTCGTCCCGCGCGAGCGGCTTGCCGGAGACACGCGACAGCGGCAGGAGCAGGAAACGGTAGCCGACGAAGGTATGGGTCAAGGCGAGCACCATGATGACGGCGGCAGCGTTCAGGGCATCATCGTCAAGGAGCACCCCGCTTGCCGTCAAAAGGAGCAGCACCCCGGAAAAATGGAGGACGAGGCGGGGCGTAACCGGCTCAGGCCGGGGCGCCGAGTCGTCCTCCCGCACGGTACTCCAGGTCACTATGGTCCTTCCCCGCAGCCTGTAGAAGACACCCAGGCCCGAGGCGACGTTCACCAGCACGAAGTAGTAAGGAAGGAGAAGCGGCAGGGGGACGCTCCAGAACCGGTTCAGCAGCGCACCCGTCAGGGAGAGCCCCCCCCCGAAGGCGGCGCCCCACAGCAAAAGCTCCCCGACCAGGCCGGACGGATCCATGAGCCGGTCCAGCAGCAGGAAAAAAAGGAACAGCCCGAGAAAATACGGGGAAAACCAGCGCAGCACCTTGTGGGAGACGAGCTGCCAGGCGAAGCGCCCGGTCACCAGGGGGTTCGCTGCCTGCGGCACCCGCAAGAAGCCGCTGAAGCTGCGGTTCACGATACGCACCTTGCGCGAGAACTCCTTCTGGAACTCCCCTGCGGGGCGCTCGACGCACCAGGCCTCCTCGTCAAAGACGCCGCGGTACCCCTTCGCCGCGATCTGCAGGGGGTTCACGAAGTCGTTGATGTCCTCTTCCTTTAGCGGCTGATAGAGGAAGCGGCGAATGGCATAGATGGCGCCGTCCCCTCCGACCACGGAGGAGAAACCGGACTCCCAGCGTTTCAGCATCACCTCGAGATCCCAGTAGGCACCCTCGCTGCCGCCGGCCGCGCTGACCGTCTCCTCCTGGTAACGGGCGTCGCCGACCACATACCCTATGCCGGGATCGGCGAAGTGCCTGACCAGGCGCCGGATCGCCAAGCGGTCGTAGATGGCGTTGGCATCGGAGAAGACCACCATCTCGCTTTCCACCCCCGCAAGCGCCTGGTTTAGGGCGGCAGTCTTGCCGTGGCGCTCCCCGGCCCGGACCAGCTTCACCCCCCTTGCCGCGAAAGAGAGCACCTCCTGGTCGGTGGCGTCGGTGGAGCAATCCGAGACGACCACGACGGTCAGTTTTTCGGGGGGGTACTCCAGGGAGAGGGAGTTCTCCAGCTTCGCCCTGATCACGCCGGCCTCGTTGTAGGCGGAGATGATCAGGGTGACCGTGGGGAGAAAGGCATCGTCCATCTGGTGGGGCCTGGGGAAAAGGCGCGCCAAGGCGCAAAGCAGTAGCGGGTACCCCAGGTAGATGTAGGCCAGGAGCAAAAGAAGCGCCACCATGGTGATCTCGGTCCAGGCCATCACGGCTGCCTCAGCATCGCCATGCCACGGGCCAGATAGTAGACGTTCAAGAGCACGAATATCTGGGGCACATGGCGTGGAGCTTTGCGGTAGTACCTGGCAAAGGAGACCAGCAACAAAAACGCCTGCCAGGAGAGGAAAAAAAAGGCCAGAAAGGTCGGGGCGAATGCCTCGCGTGGGCCCCAGGGCAGGAGCGCCAGCGGCAGCGCGAGCAGCGAAAGGCAGTGCAGCACCGGCAAGAGGAGGCTCGGCAGTTCACCCGCGCCCGCCCCGTGGCGAAGGACCCCCTTCAGGTTCCCTATGCCGCGCCACCTCTCCTTGCGGAAGAAATGGGAGAGGGTGCTCGCCTCGCCGTAGTGACAGGCCCGCACGCCGGCGTCGGTGTAAACCTTGCCGAACGCCTTCAGCCTGAGGGAGATGTCGTAATCCTCGCAGGTCACGAGCTTTTCGTCGAAGCCGCCGCAGCGGGCAAAGGCGTCGCGCCGCACGAACATGTTCATCGACTCAAGCCATGCCGTTTCCCCGAGCGCCTCCCTCTTACAGCGCACCTGGTACCAGGCCCGCTGCACCCAGGTGGCCTCGGGTGGGACCTGCGGCGGGCTGCCGAAGCAGACGATGTCCCTCCTAGGGAGGTACTTGGCGGCCTCGCGCAGCCAGGAGCGCTCCACTGTGCAGTCGGCGTCCAGGAAGGCGAGGAGCGCGCCGCTTGCCTGGGAGGCCCCGAAGTTGCGCAGACCGGAGATGGTGAGGCCGGGCTGCACGTAGACCTTTGCCCCCCTTTGCCCGGCCAGCCGGGGGGTGTCATCGCTGGAGCCGTTGTCGACGACGATCACCTCGAACTCAGCGGGATCCCAATCCACCTGCAGGACGGAGTCGAGACAGCGCCCGATGTTCTCGCTTTCGTTCTTTGCGGGTATGATCACGGAAAAATGCATGAATCCTCACGGAATGTTGCGTACGATCCCGGGGCCCAGCAGGCGGGTCACTCCCACCGGCAGGGCCTTCCAGATCCTGATGGCGGCCTGGTACTTCGGGTTCTTCGGGCTCAGCTCCGGAAGGGTCTCCCCCTCTTCCAGCAGGTACTGCCAGTAAAGCTGCACCGGCAAAGCCCCCCACTGTTTCTTGAAGTTGTAGGTCCCCTCGTCGGGGGTGGAACGGCCGAAGTCGAAGCCGGTGCATCCTTTTGCTATGGCGAAACGGATCGCTTCCCAGTAGAGGAGGTTGTTCGGGCAAAGGGACCTGTAGTCGGCGACGGACGAGGCCCACGGCATCTCCATCTCGTCCCTGAACCGGGACAGGATGCCGGCGGCGATGGCCTTCCCGTCATGAACCACTGCCGCGATACGGGTGCTGTCGGGGAAAGCGCCCAGTACGTTACGGAAGAACCCCTTGCCGTACACGGGGGTGCCGAGGTCGCGCATATTCCTCGCGAACACCGAGTAGAAGTCGTCCAGAAGCTCCACACCTCCCATGTGAAAGCGGAGGCCGCTTTTCTCGGCCTTGCGCACCTGGTTTCTTAGCTTCGCGTTAAACGCGCCCCACTGCGCTTGCTGGTCGCCCTGCAGGGCGAGCACCATGGTCACCTTGTGCTCGCGAGAGGGGAGCCCCTTCACGGCCAAACCCAGGTGACGCAGCTCCACGTGCTGGGCGAGGCAGAGGCGGCGCACCCGCTCGGCCCCCTCCAGCAGTGGCTGCTGCGCCGCGGAAGAGCCGCAGAGGAGGCCGCCGTAGTTGACAAAGGGAACGGAGACCAGGAAGTTGCCGAAAAGGGCGCTCTTCATGTGCACCAGGGGGAGCACCCCCCCCACCTCCCCGCTGCCGTCCAGGGCAGCGAGGTAGTGCGTCTGGTGCCCGAAGCTCTCCCTTATGATGCTCCCCCACGCGCTCAGGTGGTAGCAGGTGGCGCCCGGTGCGGAGCGGACGAAATCGTCCCAAAGCGGCTGGTCCAGCTCTTCGGTTATGGTGTAGCGTGACATGGCGCCCCTCCTTCCTCAGATCCCGAGCACCTCGCTCATGGTGCCGTAGCGCAGCCCTTTGAGCAGGCAGCGAAGCTTCGCCTCGGTCTTGGAGAGGTTGTTGTAGTGCCTGAAGCGCGACTTCCATCCGGCCTGGATACGCGGCTGGCCGGGGTCGATTTCCCAGGGGTGCAGGTAGAGGACGGCCGGCTTCCCCTCATGGCAGTTGATCCTCTCTATGCCCCACTTTATGAGCGGCGCCGGCAAAAGCCTCAGGTACCCTCCTCCGGCTATCGGCAGTTGGAACGTTGCGCCGGCGAAGGTTACCGGGAGCGTGCTTAACGGGAACTCCCGAAGGACCCCGCCCGGGCGCTCGACCGAGTAGGGGAAGCGGGGGGCGCCGGGGATGCCGTAGGTGTCGTGATAGACGGGGAAGACGCTGGAATCGAAGCAAAACCCCTGTTCCAGGAGGAGGTCGAAGGCCCAGAGGGACTCCCTGGTGATGGAATAGGTGGGAGCGCGGTACCCCTTGACGGCCACCCCCGTGATACCCTCCAGCACGTCTTTGGCCCGCCTGATGTCCTCCCTGAAAAGCTTCGGCCCGATCCGGTAGATCAACTGGTGGCCGTAGCCATGGCAGGCGATCTCGTGGCCGCGCGCCTGGATCCTCCTCACCACCCGGGGGAGGCGCTCCGCCACCCACCCGAGCACGAAGAAGGTCGCCTTGATGCCGTACTCGTCCAGGAGGTCGAGAAGGCGCGCCACGTTGTCCGCCACGCGCAGCGGATAGCTGTCCCAGCTCTCCCTCGGGACAAACGGCTCGAAGGCGTTTACCTGGAAGTAATCCTCAACGTCTATAGTGAGGGCGTTCAGCACTTTCGCTTTCAGCACTTTTCCACCTCGGATGCCTCTTACCGGGGAACCGGCCGGGACCGGGAAGCGGCGGCTAGAATGTCTTTTTCAGCGACAGGATCACCCTGTTGGTCTGCCTGGCGTCCTCCGAGCTATCCCAGTCGCGGCGATAATCGATGTAGCTGTAGCTCAGCGAGGCGACGGCGTCGTAGTTGAAGATGTAACTCATGCCGGCAGTGCCGCTTAGGCGGTAGGGATAGTCGGACACGCTGCTTTGCTTCACCTTGTCCCCGGTGACGGCGAAAGAGGTTGCCAGGCGCGGGGTGAAATCGTAGCGCAGGAAGCCTCCGATGGCGCGCTTTTGCCGGTCGCTGGCGCCGATGCTCGTGTCGAGGTACTTGGAGTACCCGGCCGAGACCCCCACCGTCCCCTGCTCCAGCTTTCTTTCCAGCAACGCGGTGTAGAGGGTCTCCTTGGTGGAGACCGCCAGCGGGTCCTCGGTGTAACGGACCCGGCTCTCTGCGGTCGCCAGGAAGAGGCCGAACTCCTGAGTGAGACCCGCGTGCCAGAAGAGGTTGCTCACGCTCCGCCCATGGGAAAAGGACTGCCAGCTGTTCCCTATGCCGCCGTAGATGAACGACTGCTCCGCGAGCTGGTACCTGAAACCGGAGCTTAAGTCGTGCTGGTCGTATTCCACCAGATCGGTAAGCACCCTGCCGAAGGCGTAACCGGCGGAGACGCTCAACCGCTCGGCAGGCTCCAGCGTCAGGTCCGCAAATGCCCGGTGCTCCCGCTTGTCGATGCCGGGGGCGCTCCAGTAGCTGGTGTCGGTGAAGCGGTATCCGGTCTTCAGCACGTTCTTGGCACCCAGGCGCCAGAGGAGGTAGGGGGTGACGCTTCCCTGGTTCCTGTCGGCCTGGTTGGAGAAGAGGCTTTCAGTAGTCACATCGCGGGCAACGTCCAGGGAGACACGGCTTAAGCTGTCCTTTAGCTCAAGGATAAAGAAGTGCTGGACCAGCTCGGCCTCGGCGCGCATCTCGAGTAAGTGGTTCTCCTGGTCCTGCCTGGTGCCGCGTGCGTAATTGCGGTAGTCGAAGCTGTAGCTAAGATCGCCATTTAGGGAGGGGGCACGGTAACTGACGGCCGCCCCGGGCTGCAACCGGGTCACGAACTCAGTGCGCCTGTCGTGCGCGGTCCCCAGTATGTTGTCGTTGACCTCCTCGCTTGCCGAGATCGCCGGGGTGAGGCTGAACTCGGCTGCAGAGGCCGGAGAGGAGGGACAAATATATGAAAGGAGCGCCAGCTGCAGCGAAATCACCTTTGACGATGTTGCCATGAATGCCCTCATTTGTTCCCATTGCCCGTGCCGCCAAACAACCTGCGCACGAAACCTCCCTCTGCATTACCCTCCTGAGAAACCTGCTGCCCGAAGCGCTCGAAGACGGCGCCCAGCGAAGCCATGCCCCTGGCGAGCTCGGCCACCTCCGTGTCCACCTTCTCGACGCGCGCGTTGAACTCCTGCCGCAGCAAGGAAAGCGTGGCCGACATCTCTTTGAGGGCGTCCGACAAGGCGACGTCCCCCTCCTGCTCCGGGGAAAGCCCTGACTGCGCGACAGGCGCCCTGGTCCCGGTCTTGCCGTCCCCCCAGAAATGCTGCTCGAACTCCAGATCTCCCAGGACGTCGCGCGCCATTTCCGGCGAGGCGACGCTGGCCTCCTCGGCGAAGGCGGAGAGCATCAGGAAGTCGCAGATTATGTTGACCAGGCGCGGGATCCCCCGGCTGAACTGGTAGATCAGGTCGAGCGTGCCGGGCGGGAAGTTGAGCGCCTCGCCGTTGCCCGCTACCGTCATGCGGTGCACGATGTACTCGGACATCTCCTCCAGGGAGAGCGCCTTCAGGTGGCAGTTGATGCTGATCCTTTGCCGCAGCTGCAAAAGCTCCGGCCTGCCGAGCGTGTCCCGCAGCTCCGGCTGCCCCACCAGGATGATCTGCAGCAGCTTCCCCTCGCAGCTCTCCAGATTGGACAGCATCCTGATGTCCTCGAGCAGATCCGCCGCGAGGTTTTGAGCCTCGTCGATGATGAGCATCGGGTGGTTCCCGGCCGCGTACTGCTCCAGCAGGAAATCGTTCAAGTCCCGGATCAGCGCCACCTTGTCCTTGCCGGCCACCGCCAGGCCAAAGTCGTCGTTGATCATCGCCAGCAGCTGCTCCGAGTTCACCCGGGTGTTGAACACCTTGGCGAGGACCACCCGCTCGTAGCGCTTGTTGAGCAGGTCGCGGATGATGGTGGTCTTCCCTGAGCCGATTTCCCCGGTCAGGAGTATGAACCCCACCCTCTCTCGGATGCCGTAGTCGAGATAGGTCAGAGCCTTCTTATGGGAGCGGCTCAGGTAGATGAAGCCGGGGTCGGGGACCAGTTCGAACGGCTTCTTGCTCAGCTTGAAAAATGCTTCGTACATGGAAACTCCCGGTAGCGGCTGCTGCGACATCCTGGGTAAAAGCTGGAAAGACGTCGGGAGGGAGGCTAACTCCCTTCGGCATACCGGTAATAGGCGTAGCGACTGTCCTTGTTGTTCAAAAACGCCGCGTTGTACACCATCCCGAGGATCGGGCAGGCCTTCAGCGATTCCAGTGCGTCCTTCACGTTGGCCTGTGACACGAGACGCTCCATGACCACAAACAGGACCCCGTCAACCAGATGGGCAAGCGAGCGCGCCTCCGCGAACGGGAGCACCGGGGGGGTGTCCAGGATGATGTAACGGTCCGGGTAGCGCAGTTTGAGCTCCGTGAGGAGCGCCTTTCCCCGCTGGGAGGTGAAGAGTTCGGCCGGGTTGTCGATGGAGCGCCCCGCCCTGATGATGGAGAGCTTGCCGATGCCGGTGGCGACGATGGTCTCCCCTACCTGCGCCTCCCCCGTGAGGAGCTCTGAGAGCCCGATTCCCTGCTCCACGTTGAGGTAGCGGTGCACGGACGGGCGGCGCAGGTCCGCGTCGATGAGGAGCACGGTGTGGTCCAGCTCCTGGGCAAGGCTCAGGGCGAGGTTCAAAGCGGTGAGGCTCTTCCCCTCGCTGGGAACGGAGCTGGTCACCATCAGGCAGTTTCTGAACTGCTCGCCGGTGGTCATCTTCACCAGCGCCGATTTTAGCTTGCGGTATTCCTCGGCTGCCGGCGAGTGCGGGGCGTGCAAGTTGACCAGGTACGGGTTATCTGGGCAGAGCTTGCCGTACTGCGGAGAAACCGGCGCGACCGGGGGGGTGACAGGAGTATCCGCAGGCTCCTGCTGTGGCGCCCCGGTAGCGGAATGCTCCAGCCCCTGCCTAAGGCGCGCCGCCTTCTCCATGGCGATTTCGATTCTACTCATAAAAACCTCGCTAGCTTGGCAGCCGTCAGCGTAACAGTTCCTTTATGCTCCATGCCACATCGGGACTGGAAAGGGCGTCCAGCAACCGGTCCATATAGGGGAGCCCCAGCAACTCCATCGCGGGGAAACAGAGCATGACCAGGAAATAGCACAAGGAGGCCCCGAGAATCAGGTGTGAACGCTTTCGCTGCCTCGAATTCAGCACCGGGTCGTGCAGGCGCGGGATGACGGCCAGGATCGGCATGCCGAACCCTTTCACGTAATCCAGTTCCTTCACGGAACCGTCCATCTGGTCGAGCAGGAAAAGAAAGGCAAAGCTCCCCAAAACCCCTCCCAGCATGCCCATCAGCATGAGCCTGAGGCGGTCGGGGCTGGAAGGCTTGGACGGGAGCATCGCCGGGTCGACCACTCGGAAGGTGGTCGACTTGTCCTGCACCTCCATCTGCTTGGAGACCTCCGACTGTCCATGGCGCGCAAAGAGCTGGTCGTAAATGTTCTTCTGGTTCTTCTTCTCCAGCTCAAGCTTCTCCAGCCCGGCCTTGGCGGAGGGGATGCTCTGCAAGAGGTTGCGGTTGGTGGCTATGTAGCGTCTCAGGCCGCTTTCGGTGATCTTGATGGCCGAGATCTCGGAGTCGATCTTGGCCAGCTCCTGCGGGTCGAGCGGCTGGCGGTGCTGCGCCTTTCGCTCCGCCATCTGCGACTTCACGGTCTCGATATCCGCCTTAACCCTCACCACCTCGGGGAAACTGTCTGTGTATTGAACCAGAAGTTCATCGAGCCTTTTCTGCAGTGCGTGGAGGTTCGCCTGCATGGGGTCGCTTGCTTTCTTGGTGATCTGGCGCATCCCTTCAAGCTGCCGCCGCTTGAGCTCCAGGTCGTATAGTTTTTGCTGTGCGACGTTGATCTCCTCGAAAAGCTTGCCTTCATCGATGGAGATGATGCCGCCCTTGTCTCGCTTGTAGGCGTTGACCTCGCTTTCGGCCTTCTCCAGTTTGCTGTTGAAAGTCTGGATCTGTTCTGAGAGGAACTTGGTGGCGTCATAGGACTCGCCGCGCTTGGAGGAGATGTTCGCCTCGATGTAGAAGCGCACCAGCGTGTTGACGTAGTCACGGGCGATGTTGGGGTTGGTGTGGGAGAAAGAGATGGTGAACAGGTTCCTGTCCTTCACTTTCACCTTGGTGCTCCGCTGCAAGGACTTGATAAGCTCCTCGGTCTCGCTCTCGTTCTTGCCGATGCTCATGTCCAGGTTGTCCATGACCTTGGTGAGCAGGGTGCGGCTGGTTATCTCGTAGGTGAGGACGTTTATGGTGTCCTCCATGGAGGGGGTTACGGTGATTCCCTTGACCAGTTCGCTGATGACGTTCTTCTCGATGAATACGATGCTGGTAGCCTCGTACTTGCGGGGAAGCACGAAACTCGTCACGAACACGACGGTCATCAGCAGCAAGGCGAGAACCACGAAACGTTCCTTGTTCCTCACCAGCAGCTGCAGGTACTTTCTGTAATCGGTCTCTGGCGACTGCATAAAGCTCCTATCCTGAATGGGGTGCTGTTTTCCAGATCCTTCTCCAGCAGGGAAAAGGCGCCCCAGGTTAGACGACGCATCGGCGGCGACAAGAACTCCGGTCGGCTTCTAGAAAAAGCTCTCCTTCACCAGCACGTAATCACCTGCCTTGAGCTCTATGTTCTGGTTAAGATCACCTTGCTTGAAAAGCCGTTTTGCCTTCACCTCCAGTGAGAGTTCCTTTTCACCGTTTTTCCTGCGCACCACGACCTCGTTCTGATCGGCGAACTTGGTGAATCCTCCCGATTCGAGGATCGCCTCCATGACCCTCATCCCCTCACGGTACTCGATCGCCTTGGGAGCGTTGACCGCTCCAAGCACGTAGACGCTCCGGTCCTGCAGAAGCGGCATGAACAGAGAATCGTTCGACTCAAGCAGCAGATCCTGCTCTATGTCCCCCTGTACAAAGAGCTGGTGCAGGTCGGTCTTGACCTTCTTGCCTCCCCTCAGGAGATAGGCGCTCCTCAGGTCGGCGGACTTTACCTCCGGCAGGGTGCAAAGTAGCTGCAAAAGAGTGGTGCGACGGGAAAGATCGTAGACCGCAGCCTTCACACCTGAGCCAAAGATGTAGACCTTGGAGTTGGTGATTTCGCGCACAGTGACTGTGACGATCGGGTTTTTAACCAGCTCCTTCAGGCGTTCGGCTAGAAGCTTCTGCAGCTGGCTTGGAGCCATGCCGCTGGCCGCCACCTCTCCAAGGCCTGGAACGGTGATCTTGCCGTCTGGGCGCACCTTCACAGGGAAGTTCAGCTCCTTTACTCCCCAGACCGAAATGTCGAGGCTGTCCCCCTCGCCGATCTGGTAGTCGGCAGCTAGGGAGGCAAGCGGCACGCTGATGAGCATCAGGGACAACAAAAACAGCACTCTGAAGTTCATATCTCCTCCAACTCATTCGCGGCAAGGAATGCGGCTCCTGCCATGGTTTACTGCCAGGATAGTTTTGGTTCCGGGTGCTCGAAAAAAGTCATAAGCCCTCTTTACCTGCCGCGACCAAAAAGGACCACCTTCATCGTCTCGAAGATGATCTGCGTATCGAGGATGAAGGAGAGGTTCTTGATGTAGTACAGGTCGTAACGGAGCTTTTCCTTTGCGTCCTCGACGGTGGCGCCGTACGGATAGCGCACTTGGGCCCATCCCGTGAGCCCGGGCTTGATCGTGTGCCTCTTCGAGTAGTAGTAGATGTCCTTTTTCAGATTCTCGACGAACTCCGGGCGCTCCGGCCGAGGGCCGATGAAGCTCATCTCACCCCTGAGCACGTTGTAGAGCTGCGGGATCTCGTCAATGCGCGAATTGCGCAGGAAACTTCCGACCCGGGTTATGCGCGCATCGTTCTTCGCAGCCCAGACCGCGCCGTCGCGCTCGGCGTCCTGGCACATGGAACGGAACTTGTAGAGCAAGAAGATCTTTTCACCGCTGCCCACGCGGACCTGCTTGAAAAAGAGCGGCCCCGGGGAATCCAGCTTGATGGCCAGGGCTATAAAGGGGAAGAACGGGGCGCTTAGCAAAAGCCCGAACATGGAAAGGAGTACGTCTACGCAGCGCTTGCAGACGTTTATCAGGGGGTTTCTCCGAAAGCCGGAGGAAAAGATGATCCAGCCGGGGGTCATCTCCTCCAGCATGAGCTTTCCTTGGACAATCTCGTAAAAAGTGGGTGCATCCACCACCTCGATGCCGTTTAGTTTGCAGCGCATCATCTCCTGCAGCGGAAGCACCCCCCTTCTCTCGGCAAGCGCCACGACGATGATGGATGCCTTGTGGTTGCGGGCGGTCTGCAGCAGGTCCCCATCTTTCCTGATGAGCTGCGACTTGAAAACCTCCGGCTGATGTACCGTTTCCACTGGGACTTGCCCCTCACCACACTCAAGGTAACCCGCCAAGGTAAAGGACCCGCTTTGGGAGATCAGCAGCCCGCCCAGCTGACAGGCGAGGTCCCCAGTCCCAAGGATGAGCACACGCTGAGCGAATGGTACGCTGCGTGCCCCCATCCCGGAGAGGGCGTACCAGGAAAACTGGAAGATAATGAAAAAACCGAGGGCAAAAAACAGGACCCCACGCCCCAGCATGAGGCTCGGGTCCAGGTAGTAGAGTACAGAAAGCAGGAAGAAAGCGGCACACCCAGATTGCAGGCAGGCTGCAAAGATCTCACGCTTGCGGCTCTCCTTGGGAAGGGTGTACACCTCCATGAGGTAAGAGGAGAAAAGGATAACTGCGACGAAGATCGCTCCAGCCTTCATCCCATGCTCAGCGTGCCAGTCTTCGGGCAGATCAAAGCCGCCAAAACGGGCACCGGCCGCGAAAACAAGGGAGGCCAGGGCCAGTAAGGCGTCGCTGAATAGGTTGAAGGCTACACGCAGGTTCATATGACTCGAGCTTCCCGGTTTGCTGATTTGGCACTGCAAAAAGATAACTGTTACTACGGCTGCGGGTGAAGTCAACCCCCTATACAAACCGCAGCAGCAATACCGGAACGGGATTTTTATTTTTTCAGCTGTGCCAGCAGCACCTGCGCTGCCTTTGTGTCTGAAGATTGTCCCAGCGACAGGGATTTCTGCAGCGCCTGCTCAGACTTTGCCTTGTCCCCCGCTAGAAAATAGGCAAGACCGAGATGGTATCTGACCGAGGGGTCGGAAGGGAGCAAGGCCACAGCCCGTTCCATGACCTTGACAGCATCGGCGGTGCGGCCGTTTTTAGCCAGGGCGTAACCGACCGTATCCATGATGCCGGCATTTCCCGGTTCAAGTTTGAAAGCGGTTATGGCAAGCTGCAGCGCCTCTTCCTTCTTTCCGTAACCGTCGGCGCAGAGATAAGCGAGGTTGTTGAGAGCAGGGACGAAACTCTCGTTCTGCTGCAAGATTGCGCGGTATTTTGCAGCGGCTTCCTTCTTCTTACCAGTGGCATCGTAGAGGGCGCCGATGGCGAACCCGGCCTGCACGGAGCGCGGCTTCAACTTAAGCGCCTCCTGATATGCGGCAAGCGCCTTATCATATTGTTTGTTCGCCTGGTACAGGTTCCCCAGCGTAAGCCGCGCTTCCACGCTCTTGCCGTCGGCATTGATCGCCTTGTTAACCTCGTTCATTGCCGATGGGATATCCTTCAGTCCTTGGTAGACCGTTGCAAGAAGAAGGAAACCCTGACTGGAACCGGGGCGTTTGGAGATTAGCCTTCCCGCCTGCTCGACCGCTTTGGCTGCATCTTTCATGGCCACATAGGCGCCGATTTTCAGTGCCACCCCACGCTCCTCGTTGAGTGCCTCGACCTGGTCATATACCTTGAGCGCGTTGCGGAAATCTTTTTGCTCTACAAGGATCCTTCCCTTTGCCTCCAAAGTTGCAATGGCACGTGGATCGATCTTAATCGCCTCGTCTAGAACCGCCAGCGCCTTGCCGGTGGCACCTTTCTTTTTGTAGTAGCCGGCCAGGGCAAGAAAAGCCTCGGGGGCGTTGCTCTTAATTGCCTTCTGATAATAGGCGACGGCGTCTTTTTCCTTGCCGCTGACATCGCTTAACGACGCCAAGCCAAACATCGCTCGCAGGTTGTTCGGGTCCTTGATCAACATAGCGCTGAATTCGGCCATTCCCCTCTGGTAGTCGCCGGTGGCTGCATAGTAGGTAGCAAGATTTTGGTAGCTGGCAAGGAACGAAGGATCAACCCGCTTGGCCTGTTCGAGACTCTTCACCCCCTCCCCCTTGTTGCCAGAGGCTATATGTAGGGCGGCTATGGCGTTATAAAGAGGTGCATCGGACTTGCCGCCGGTAAGTCCCGCCTGCAGGACCGAGAGTGCCTTGGTAGGCTTTTTTTGTGTTTGGTAATAGGAGGCGAGGAGGAGCCTGCTGTTTTGGGCGCCAGGCGCAGCCTGTACGGCGGTGGCGAGTTCCGTCTCCCCCTCGACGTTGCGTCCCTTGCTGAAGTAGAAGGCCCCCTTTTTGAGGCGAGCGTTGACCATCTTCGGATCGAGTTGGGTGGCCCTGGTCAGTTCCCGCATCCCCTCTTCAAAGTGCCCCTGCGACATGTAGGCGGTTCCCAGCAGGTTGTGCGCCGCAGCATCGTTATCATCTGCGGCGAGCACTCTATTTATTTCGGCTATCCCATCATCAATACGCTTCTGCGCCAGCAGGGTCTGCGCGATCATAAGCCTTGACTTGCGCGCTTCGGGCACACGGTCCACCACGATACGGAACTGACTCAGGGCATTCTCCAACTCCCCCTTGCTGTAATAGCTGAGCCCGAGGAAATGAAAGGCCTCAAGAGTGGGAGCCAACTTCACGGACTGCTGCAGGGACGTAATGGCATCATCGTATTTCTTCTTATAGAAATAGACCAACCCTTTGAGACGATGGCCATCCCCTTTTTTCGGAAAGGCCTTCATCATCCGATCAGCTGCTGCGTCAGCCTTGTCGATCTCACCTTTTTCCAGGTGCAGCAGTCCAAGTTTGTACTGCGCTGTAGTCTGGTTCTGATCAATCTGCAAAATCTTCTGATACAAGTCGACAGCCCTGTCGTTGTTACCGGTCCCTTTTTCCACCGTTGCCAGCATATAAAGCGCTTTGAAATTGCGAGGTTCAGCCTTGGTTATCTCGTTCAATAAAACTTTGGCCTTAGCCACGTCGCCTGTGGTCAATTTAACCGAGGCCAATTCAAGCTTGGTGGCAGTGCGGTGAGGATCTGCGTTACTTGCTTGTGTCAGATAATCGTTGGCCTCCTGGTACTTCTTTCTCACAATGCAGGAGATGCCCAGAACCTCAAGCCCTTCGGCATTTCCGGGATGTTTAGATAAGTACCGCTCTCCATAGCTGTAGGCCTGCTCTCCCTTTCCCGCCGCATTATTCAGCCTAGCCAATTCAAGCAGAACCTCATCACGGGTCGGATTCTGGGTTAGGACCTTTGTGAACTCCTTTTCCGCTTGGTCATGTTTTCCCAGCGCCGAGTATGCCTTGGCCAGTTCGAAACGTGCCTCCAGGAAGTTGCCATCTTTCTCCAAGGCATTTTTAAAAAAAACTACAGCAGCGCCAGGGTTGGCGGCTTTCATCTGTTCCAGACCTTCGTTGAAAAGGGATTCCTTAGTCTTGCTGCCGCACCCAAAGCAGATGAACAGCATGATCAAAACCAGACAAAGATTCTTCATAACTGCACCTCTGAGAGAGCGTAAATTGAGCAACTCCAATAGAAAAATAAAATTAAAATCAACTGTCGAATTTTTTAACAGATGACGCTCTAATTATCAAGATTATTTTTTGAGAGAGGGAGCTATTTTCTCACCTTTATTCGCCAGAACAGGAAGTTGCTCCTGTGGTGCTGATACAATTTACTTTGTTACATGCCCGATTATCCGCCCGCTCCAAGGTACCGCTTGACCGAAAGTCCATAAAATAAATGTAATTAAGATGAACAGTTAAAACTTTAGATAGCAGCAACGATAGGTCTATGCCGCTCAGCCGATGGTCAACTGACTGAGGTCGCTGGATAGAACCCGGGTGACTTTGCCCCTCAGCTCTTCGTGCCATTCGAGTCGGACGGAAGTTTTTACTATGCTGTAATGGTCCCTTAACACGCCGAAAAAGTACCTGGACAACGTCCCACAGCATGTAACAAGGAGACCTTACAAACAGGGAAATACCTCCTGCGAAAAAAGAGACAATCAAACCTTCTGTCGCCTGCATTGTCACGGCCACTCCACTGCGTACAGCACCAAATAGCCGGCGATGTCGGATTTCTTTACAAGCCTCTACCACCCTCTCAATGATCCCAGAAAAAATGCCGTTAAATTAACGTCTGAAGGGTTTGGTACTTCAATTGCAACGCAGTGCAAGAACAACAGGCTGTCATTGAACGCATCAGTTCTCAAGGAGATTGATTATGGAACGCGTAGCTGCAATACTGGCAGTAATTATGTTATTGGTTGGAAATGGAAGCACCGCGCAAGCTCTTCCAATGTCTTTAACTGTAACTGACGGGACCACGACGCGGACCGTGGTAGACGGCGAGACCACAGATGCAGATCCGACTTCTGGCGTCATTTCTTTTTACAACCTAGCTTTGGGCACCTACTCGATAACAATCAATTCAGCAACCGGGGTCGGGCATCCTTTCCTGCTCTGGCCTGAAGTCCTGCACCTAAACGGCGTGGAACTGAAAAGCACGACTACGGGAGGGTTCCTGAAGTTCATCCTGTCTGATTCAAGCATTTCTTTACCTCAACTAGATTCCGCCGTGTCGCCAAACGCTGTGGCAAGTTATTCCATAAACGCCTTTACTCAGAACGGGAATACCATCACCAACACTATTCTATACAACGGGAATGAATTGGGCATCCTTTCTGGTACAGCGACCGGCGGTTTGGGATTCACTGCTACCGGCACTTCATACTTCGATCTCGCCAATCCTTTTACCTTGAGCGAGATAGTAACCATCAACTTTGGAAACACTAGAGGGATGAGCAGTTTTGACGCTGGAATTAGCATTATCCCCACACCTGAGCCTGGGACCATGGTACTCTTCGGGGCCGGGTTTCTCGGTTTGGCGATTTACTGCAAGCGCCGCAAGAACGTCTAGCAGGATGTTGAAAAACTGTTTTTGGGTCTCAGGAATCCAGCTTCTGGGGGTCCTATCACCATTCATTCAGGCTGAAAAACTGTTTTACAGCCCATTTACGAGTGCCGGGTCTGTCCGCATTTCCACTCAGCGAGAGGATTTTAACAGCCTGCTAGGAGCGCCACGCAGCGATGTGGTTAAGGCGGCACTAGTAGATGCCGCCTCTTTTTTATCTTCTGTTAGAAAAATCGACGCGCCGGCACCTGCTGTAAAAGATCCCGACACCTACGTGCCTGTTCGTTGCCTTACTGATGAAATTGTTCCTGTGCATGCGCCCTCACGGCACAGGCCGCCTATTATTAGGACGATCATGACGACCAACACAGCTGACACCCTTCGACTTGATAACACTACTATTCATCGGATAGCTCCCTTCATTCTTTTTATGGTGTTCATTGCCATAGAGGAGGCATTGCGTTTTTCGACTCATCGACAGTGGCTTACCCTGCCAGATAGCATGCTTTATTACCTTTACCCCCTCAAGGCAGTATCTGTCGGTTTGCTGCTTTACAAATACAAGGACCAGTACAAAGAATTGCGCCTAAAGGATCTTCTGCGACTGAAGACTTCGGCAGCTGTATGTGGGTTGGGGTTGGTTACTTTCGTAATTTGGATTTCGGTAGATTGGATGTTATCCTTGACAGCCCCCACCAGCGGTTTCAATCCAACGCTTCTGCCTCAAGGACCGGTCAGAGGTTTGATGACAACGACCCGTGTAGCTGGTGCTGTTTGTATAGTACCTATAATGGAAGAACTCTTCTGGAGGTCCTTTTTGCTGCGCTACCTGATAGAAGTGGACTTTGCGTCAGTTCCGATAGGCCGCTTTACCTGGAGTTCATTTCTCATCTGCACGGTACTGTTCGGGCTGGAGCACCACCTTTTCTTTGCAGGCATGATAGCTGGCGCCGTATACAACGTGATACTGTACACGACACGTAGTCTGGCGCAGTGCATCCTTGCCCATGCCATTACCAACCTTGCCCTAGCGTGCTATGTTCTTTACACTGGCAGATGGTACTTTTGGTAACATCAAGGACCACAGTGTAATGACCATTTGCACGAACTCCCTCAATATTGAATACCTGCTAATCAAAATCTACCTCAACATGACTTGTCACTCATTCCGGCACTACATTGTGTACAATGTCGAAAATGTCTAAAAGAATGGTCTGCAAACTCGAGAATATTCAACCTTTAATTGGTATCACTTTTGCCGTGAAGAGGGACCGGCTGATCAAAGGGGGAACCATGAGACGCTCATTAGTATTAGTAGTTATCTACTTAGCGTTTTCAACAACAGTTCATGCTGTTCCAAACCTACAGCTTGGAATAGCCGGAGGTACGTACGTAAATGAAACCACCGTTACCAGCAGCAGTACCTTTGACCTATACGCATACCTGCTCCCGAACACCTTCAACACCATAGCTGATACTTACTACCTCTCTGCCGCTCTCATAAGACCGGATTACGGCGCTATCCCTCCCGGTTCCCTTGGTAGCATCAACATCAACGGAACCTTCTACAATGTCACGAAGAACATGCTCTTTGGAACTCCTCCAATAGACGAAATGTATGGGGAACTTGAGCGACACGGCATATTCCCCACCTTTTATATGGAACAATCTTTCAGCTTCTTTTTCAATGACAAAACAAATCGGGCAATAAATGTAGCTAATGCTGAAACCCAATCCACTGAAATGTACCGACATAAATTCTTGATAGATCTCTCGGGGCTGACTGAGGGTTATGGCATCCACTTCGACCTATATAACCTAAACGCTCGGGAAAAACATAAACAGGGTTTGCAGTATGAGATCTCGGAGTTTGCTCCTTACTCCCATGACGCCGAAGGAATGCCGACACCAACTCCGGTGCCTGAGCCAGACACTATAGTACTATTAGTCTTGGGGCTGGCAGGGGTCACCTTGTATAGACGCGCAGTCGCTATTTAAAAATGTAAATCTTGGAAAGCGATAAGGATCGTCAGTGATGCCGTCTTTTTTTCCAGATGCTAACGAAGTTCTTGTTTTTTTGCGGGGACTTTTCTTTCTCCTGCTCGGAGCCAGCCCGCTAGCGTTCTGCATGGTTTGTTCTTTGTTAAAATATCAATCTATGTTATAGTGCCGCCATGGCACGCCTATAAGAAAACTTATTATTGGCAGAAGTTGGCCGCTTGGCACTAGAATCACTTTGCGTTCCCACAAAAAACCTCAAAGCGCTTTACGCGCTCGCATAATACTGAAAAGTGGTGCAGGTGAGAGCGTTGAATCAATCGCTGCTTCCTTGGAGACTTCCGCAAATTCAGTATATAAGTGGCGCAAACGGTTTGTTGAGTATGGTCTCGGCGGACTTCTTGATCTACCTCGTTCCGGTCAGCCGAAGAAACTGACCGAGGAAGATGTCAAGAAGGTCCTGAAACTAACGGTTGAGCGGATACCTCATGAACGCCACTCACTGGAGCCTTCGCCTCATGGCCAAGTATGCTGGCGTGGACCGATGTCCTGGCACTCGACAGGTACCTGCTATTACTTACTCCTTCTCTCAAAAACGACTCCATTAAAGCTAGTTTAGCTTCGATCGTCCTACAAATCCCCCCCGGTCTAGGTGCCATTCATACGATACCAATGTTGAGCAACTGGTTCAGGAGATCCTGGTAAAATTGGCGATACGGCCTAATCTTAAAGAGCCATGATGCAAGAGCCAAGGGTCGCGGCCGCTTAGTGAGCATCACCTACAGGAAATCGCGATTGGCTCGTCCTGCATGTGATCTGCCGCAAGATGATGAGGGGAAGTGATGTCGCTGGCCGCACTTGAATAGACTCAATTCTTGTAAGCAATGTCGACACCCCTTCTGTTAATCTTGTAAGAAGAACCGACAGTTGTTGCTTTTCAGAATCAGCACTCGCTCAATCTTCTTTCGGGCCCTTCGTACGGGTTTTTGATTTTAAGGGAGCGAATAGGGTCAACACCTATGGTAACCCAACCAGTCGAGCGCAAAAATCTTGCGATAACTCCAGCGTCTATAAGGCTATCGAGCATATAATCCTTTGTTTTGCCTCTGTCGGAAATGGACTTTCAGGCCGCTTGAGTTAAGGGAACACCAGCGGTTATTGAGCTGCTGACCTGGTCGCTGGCATCTTGACGTTTCTTTCTTCTCAGCTCTCTTGCCTCTTCGAGCTTCCTGTCACGCTCTTTGAAAATCTCCTCGTGCCTGCCTGCCAGCCTGTCCCCCGGTGCGATGTAGCCGATGGCGCTGTGCAGACGAGCTTCGTTGTAGTGCTCGATGTATTCGCCAGCGATCCTACGCGCATCCTCCAGAGAAAGTGGCGTCTTGGGACGGATGCACTCCCCCTTGATGGTCTGATGGAAACGCTCCAGCTTTCCGTTCGACTGCGGGTAGAACGGCGAGGTCCGAACATGGGTCATGCCGGACAGCTTGATGAACTCCTTAAAATCCTTGGAGATGAACTGCGGGCCGTTGTCAGAGATGATCCTGGGCCTGGCCTTCGGGAACTTCTCTTTGGCTCGCTGGAGGATGATCTCCACGTCCGCCTCGGTCATCTGCTCCCGGATCTCCCAGTGCACGATGTACCTGCTGCAGCCATCAAGAAGGCTGCACAGATAGTAGAAGGTGCCGCACAGGTTGATGTAGGAAATGTCTACATGCCAGTGTTCGTGGGGCTGCAGCGGTTGGACGAAACCGGTCCCTTTGAGGGACTTCTTGCCGTTCCACTTCTTCAGCAAGCCTGCCTTCTTCAAAACCCGATACGTGCTGGAGGGGCTGACGGCGACGATGTCCTGGTCGAGCATCATGAAGGTCAGCCGACGATATCCTTCGAGCGGATGATCAAGGTAGAACCTGATGATCTCCTGATGCTCCCAGTCTTCTAGCCAGAAATCGCGAGGTATCGAGGCGTTGTGCTCGTTGGCTTTGCCGTACCGCTGAATCCAACTGTAAAACTTGCTCTTGGCGACCGAGAGCCAGGAGATGAACCGATGCAAGGCGATCTCAGCCTTTTGCGACCAGTCCTTGGCGAAGTCAACGACAGCGTCGCGTGTGTCATGGGGAACCCACTCGCAGGTCAGAGCTCCCCAAGTTCTTTTTTTAGCTTTATGTGCTCCTCCATCAATTCGGAGAGCACTTCGTGTTTGCGGTGCAGCTTCGCTTCGAGTTGCTGGATACGGTTAGCTTCAGCGCTCTTTTGGCCGCTCTGTGTACGGTTAAATGCAGCGGCGCCATTCTCAAAAAACAGCTTCTGCCATTGGTAGAAAACCGTTGGCTGCAACTGATACTGGTCGCACAGGTCTGAGATTGGAACACGGTCTACCAGGTGACGCCTCAGGATTGAAACTTTTTCTTCTGGGGTGTAGTTGTGACGTTTCTTGCGCATCTTCTTTCCTCCGTTCGCGATGGTTTATCACAAACGGCTGGAAAGTCCAAGTCACGCTGAGCCAAGACACCTTGACGTAATCATATCGATTGTTTGTCCAATTTACTTGAACAAGCATACACCCCTCCTCGACCCGCCTGACTAACCCATTCCAGAAAAGCTGCAGTTCTGAATGCCGACGAAGTGCAAATTCCAGGCCTCGTTGGCAGCAGGTTCTAGTGATGCGCATCATATATTTAAAAATTGCCATATGTGAAACCTTCAGGAGATAGTGCTGCTATGACAGCAAATGTTCAGTGGGCAATTAGTAATCGTATCGGCAGCCCGAAGTATAACTAAAATATTTTTAATTTTTTTAAAATAAGAATTAGGGGCCCCAGCTAAACCACGGAAGCAGCCCCCCCTCTCAAGCTAAGGTGGAAGGGGTGGACCAAAGCAGGGACACAGAGGAATCCAAGACTTCAGGGGGTTCCCGCTCTAATTTCAGCGTTCTCTGGATACCAGACTAACTGAAGCTCCCACATCCGAGGTGGGGGCGGTCCCTTTGTGTCTGTTGGTACCTCCAGAGAAGATGAGGTAACCGTATTTGCCGTAATGGGTGATCTTGGGCCCGTACTGCTGTGCTGAAGCCTCAGAGAGTGGCTGAAACAGGGCGACTACTCCTTTTGAAGGGGACGATCGCTTCAACACGAGGAAAAGCAGGCCGTCCCCTGAGGTGACAGCGGTTCCTTTACCTAAAAAGCCCTGCCCGGCGAGTTTAATGTCCTTTGGTAGTGGTGGGAGCAGCGAAGGGTTCTTCGGTGTACCGCAGAATATCAGGTCATGGCTGGTGCTTCGTGCGAAGTCGATTTGGTTCTCGTCGAGCACCCGTGCCCCACCCTGAGAAAGTGAAGCCAGGAAAGCCTTAAAACTGCCAACCTCTGCCTGACAGTTTTGCGTCACCACCCCAATCATAGTAGTGGATCCCTTTACACTGTTGACCGTCGCCGGAATTTCTCCTGGGGAGAAGATTCGGAAGATGCTTGCCTCCGGGTCCAGAAGGAGCCTTTCGGGAAAGGAGGAGGTAGACAAGGCAAACTTCGTGCCTTGGCGTGCCGAGACCGGTACAACTCTTTCCACCACCCCATCTCGGGTCTCCAGGCGCAGCGGCACGTCTACCCCTACCAGCGGCGGAGATTGGCTGATCGTTCCGGTCACGAGCCACCCCTCCCCTTCGCGCCGACTGTCCACGTGGGTTAGGGACAGACGCGGCCCACCCGGACGGCTGAGCCATGCCTCAAACGCAGGGGCAAGATCACGCCCAGCGCTCCGTGAGAAGGTAGCGACAAGGTCACTCCATGAGGCGGCGGCGTACATCTTTTCCTGAGTTAATTTGCGCAATGCCCCGAAAAAGCTGGAATCGCCAATCTGCGAGCGGATCATGTGGAATACCATCGCCCCTTTTCCGTACCCGATGGCGCGCGAAGCGGGGTCGTTACGGCTGACGAAGCTATTCAGTGCAAACTCGTTTTGCGAGTTCACGAGGGAGGCGTAGTCGATCAGCAGCTGCCGGCGGTATTCCGCCGCTTCGACCGGTGACCGACGCTCCTTTAGCAGATAATCAGACAGGTAAGTCACGAGCCCCTCAGACCAGTTCCCCTCAGCCATATCTACATCGATCCCGTTGCCCCACCAGGAATGGGCGATCTCGTGGGGAAGACTGGTGTCCAGGATAAAGGGGAGCCTGATTACCGAGCCTCCCAATAAGGTGAAGGAGGGGAAGCCGTAGCCCGTCGGGAAAAAATTTTCCACGATCGCGAACTTCTCGAAAGGATAAGGGCCAAAAAGCTCCTGGTACAAGGTTAAGTATTTTCCTGCCGCATCGAGATAATGTAGAGAGAGCTGGGAATTATTCTTGTAGAAATAGCTGTATAGCTTAATCCCTGCGGCCATTCTCTCTTCGACCAGATAAGGACCAGCGCAGAGCGAAAGTACGCCCACCGGTCGCGCCTCCTGCCAAACAGATTTTGTCAAGCCGTCCGTCGTCTCCCTCGCTATCCTGGCGCCAGCCGTCACCCCCTCTATCCCGGCCGGGGCGGTGATGCTCACTTTACGTCTGCCGGGCAGATGTTCCGGAACCGGGTACCAGTAAGCCCCTCCCCCGAGAAAGGTCCCCTCCTTGGTGACAGCGGCATTTACGCCATAGCTGGGATCCTCGCTGGCGGCAGGGTGGCTGGAGACGGGATCGTTGAAACTCACCCGGTAGGATATGTTTACGACGAGCGGGTCACGGCCTTGGGGTTCCAACGACAGCACCCCCCCGGCGAAGGAGTAGGGAACATCCAGCCCCCCCACCCGGACCGATTCGATCCGCGCGCTCTCAGAGAGCCTCAACCGAATACTATTCGCACCAGTTGCATAGGACACTGTGCTCTCTCCGATGACCAGATGGTGCTCAGGATCCAGAGATACAGAGATCTCCTGCCAATGGACAAGGGAAACGTGCTCGGCGCTCTGGGCCCCACCAGCCCTGAAGAATAACAGTAAAAGGATCGCTCCACACATGCACAATATCCGCACCTCTACACCTCCTGTCTGCCAAATGCGCCGGTCAAGGACCGGAAGATTAAAGAGCTTAACAGCCGCAATTTTTAGGTTTGTTATCTGACCGTTGTTGGTGTAACCTGCAGCCTCCAATTTCAGGCTGCGGCCACAGGGGGAAGTGCAGATGTCGAAAACAAAGCTTTTGTTGCTACTGCTGCTGTCCATGGCTTTGCCACTTCAGGCCAATGCCGGCACCACCATCACCAGGCTTGCTGATAAGAAGGCCGTTACCATGCAACAACTGACAGCGCAGGCCGAAGCAGCGGAACTGGTGCTGGTAGGCGAAGTCCACGACAACCCCGCCGTTCATGACCTGCAACTGGCCGTGGTCCACTACCTTAACGCAAAGAAGCTCCCTTTGGCCATAGGGCTCGAGGTGATGCAGTCCGACAGTCAGCAGCAACTCGATGATTGGGTAAATGGCAAGCTAAGCGAAGAGGATTTCCGGGAGGTATTCTCCAAGAACTGGTCCTACGATTGGCGCCTATACCGCGACATCTTCATCCTTGCCCGGGACAACAAGATCCCCATGGTCGGGCTCAATGTTCCTAAGGAACTTGTCAAGAAGGTCTCACGCCAAGGGTACAAGGCGCTAACGGACGAGGAGAAGAAGAAACTGCCGCAGGGAACCAACTGCGATCTGAACAACCCTCACACCCTATTCCTGGAAAAGTCGTTCCAGGGGCTATTCACCAACGTGACCAACGGAAGGGTCTTTGAGTATTTCTGCCAGGCACAGACACTGCGCAACAGCGGAATGGCCGCAAACATCGCGCAGTACGCCAAAAAGAATCCCAAGACCAAGATCGTGGTGTTGGCCGGCATTTGGCACGCGGTAAAGAACGCGATTCCCGAGCAACTGGCGCGAAACGGCAGCAAGATGACCAGCATTGTTATCATGCCGGAGATACAAGAATTCAGCGAAGGAAAGGCGTCAGTAGAGGTCATCGACTATCTGGTCAAGGTGCCCATTCAATGACCGGGGCGCTCCTCCCTGCGCAGCACGCCGTGCGTGACGGACAGCTTTGCGGCAGACTTCCTGCTGACACCAAATGGCGTCGGCATCCATCCCAGGCATGATCTAGCATCGCCTCGCAGGCCTGGCGTCGCGCCTCCTCGCACAATTCCACTATAGTAGGAGAACGAAACACAACGCCCCGCACCACCCCATTGTACTCCGCAATAGCGCTCTCTTCAATACTGATAGATAGTAGCAACCTGCGTCATCCTCTGCCTCACCCTCTGTATCTAATACCTCGAGACGCCACCTTAAGTCCGTTTCCCGCCGATTGCAAGTGCAAGCTAGCCGTCAGAAAAGTTTGTTCCAGATCATGGTAACCCCTCCGCCGGAACGGCCGTTGCGGATCATCCCTGTCTCCCAGGTGTAGGCCAGGTAGAGCGAGGAATCCCAGAAGAAAGCGCTGTCTATGGAAATCGTGCCGGCAGCACCTTCTTTATCTTTAAATACGACCTCTTCCCCTCCCTGTACCGTTGCCCGATCGGCCCAGATGTAGGAACCCAGGGCCGTCAGATACAGAAAGAAGGTGAGCTCGCGCCGGTAGCCGGCTGAAGCTGTGGCATACGAGGTGGCGAGGAGACTGTTGTAGATTATGCCGGAGTAGTGTGGTCGGGCCAAATCGTCCGCCTCGCTTGGAAAGGTCGCTCCGTTGATACGGAAGGCATTGAAGCGGTCGCCCCTGCTTTGCATGGTCTGCCCGCCGTAAAGACAAAAGAGCAATCGGTCCCGCTCGGACAACCCAGGCACTCCAGAGGCCCCCACCAAGTACCCGCTGAGCTGCAGGTAGTCGCGATTGCCGCCGACCATAGAGGTACCAGTCTGCTCACGCCACCTGTCACGGTGCAGGTAATCAAGGTCCCACCCGGCGGCGACGCCGTCGTGCGGCAGTTCCAGAAGGTTGCGGCGCATCCCATCGTAGCGCCCACGCAGCTTCACGCCGTACAGCAGTGTGTCGGGCGGGACCCAAAGGAGAGGGGCCGTATCATCGCCAGACTCAGCATAGAAATAGCCGACCCTGGCCAAAAGCTGTAACCTGATGTCGTTGTCAACCTTGAAGGGGTGCACAGGGAGGCGCCAACCAGGCCCGATAGACCCCAGCAAACTCCCCCAGTACAGGGAGGTCCCTTCCATCTCGGTGCCATCTAGAAGCTCGCTCTGTTGCACCGGGAGCGTGTGGTTCTCGAAATGCGTCACCAATTCCATCTTTCCCATGCTTTGATCGTATTCCAACTCGTTGACAAAGAAGCTCACCATGTAACGTGCCCGGATTTGTTCCTTGATCCGCCGATGATAGAAGGCTGCCACCGGCAGCGCAGAAGTGTCACCCTGCTGCGGGGCTAGAAGGGAGGCTCCCAAGGTTATGGATGTCATGTTGCTCCGATCTATGCCAGGAATCGAGACGACCTCCCCAAGGAAAACAACCTTGCCCGCCTCACCTGCTAAAGGCGTATGGTACGGCTCGGTCTCGGCCTGAACCGTATCTCTCCAGAACAGCACGCAGAGCCACACGCCAAAGGCAAGCATCCTGCCACCGTAACGGGTGGCGAACCTTGTCGCTAAAAGGCCCGACACACCCCCCCGAGGAGGTTCCCATTGTCGGAGCTCTGTCCCGTGAAACACGCGCGGCTGTGTTTCCACATCCCTTTTGCTCATAAAGTTCCTCCGAGCGCCCCTCCCCCACATGGCTCAAGGTCATAGAAAGCCATTGTGATCAGAATGGGCAAGGCACACGTCCTCCCTTCCGGGAGCACCGCTACACTATAATTCATAAAAGAAGATGCTCAATAAACTGCGCTACATTTGCTAGCCGATCACTACCCGGGTAAATTCCATGTTGACACGCAATGGTTATCAACTGATATAGTTATCATCAGACAACCAACAGAGGTATTATGGAGGAGCTGACGTCACGACAAAGAGAGGTGCTGGAGATCGTCACCCGGCATATAGAGGCTTGTGGCTATCCCCCCACCCTTAGGGAGATAGGAGCAAAGCTTGGTGTTTCGGGAACGCTCGGGGTCATGAAACATCTGGAAGCACTGGAGAAAAAGGGACACCTGCGCCGACAGGAAGGGAGCACCCGGGGCATCACGCTCTGCAACCACGCCCAAGCTGCCACCCTACCCATCGTGGGGCAGGTGCGTGCTGGCACACTGCATCCGGCGATCGAGGAGATTGAGGGGCATTTCGCCATCGACCGCTCCCAGTTGGCAAGCGGTGCAGCATTTTTTCTTCGGGTAAAGGGGGACTCGATGATCCACGCCCACATAATGGAGGGGGATCTGGCACTGGTGCGCCCTCAGCCTGACGCGGCCAACCGGGATATAGTCGTGGCCATGGTCGGGGGCGAGGCAACGCTTAAGAGGTTCTATCGGGAGACTGACCGGATCAGGCTGCAGCCGGAAAATCCCAACTACCAGCCGATCATAATCGAACAGGGTGAAGAAGAGGTGTCAATAATCGGGAAAGTTGTTGGCATCTACCGGCAGATGGAGTAACTTCATGCAGCCCGTTGCCGAGACAATCCGTGTGGCCGCGATCTTCGCACCAGGAAGCCAGGTCAAGCCGGTGTGGTTCGAATGGAGAAGGCAAAAGCACGCAGTAATCCATATGTCCTATTTCTGGAAGGACTATCAGGGTGATGCGACGCGGCTGCACTTCGCGGTGAGTGACGGCAACAACCTCTTTGAACTGATGTTCGACACCTCGGACCAGAACTGGACTCTGGTGGGGGTGGAGGAGCAGTAGCTGGGACAGCACTTGGAACCCCATCGCATCATCATCCATATAGACATGAACGCCTTCTTCGCTTCCGTGGAGCAGCAGTCGAACCCGGCCCTGCGCGGCAAGCCCGTCGCCGTCATCGGTGCGGCCAAACGCACCATCATCACCACCTGTTCCTACGAAGCGCGCGCCTTCGGGGTCAAGACCGGCATGAACAGCTGGGAAGCCCGCCAGCAATGCCCCGAACTCATCTTCGTCGTCGGCAACAACCGCAAATACACCTACACCTCCAAGCAGATCATCGGCATCATGCGCGAGTACACCCCGCTTGTCGAGGTATTCTCCATTGACGAGGCCTTCCTGGATGTTACCGGGTGCCTCGCTCTCTTTGGCTCACCCGAACGGATTGCACACCTTATCAAGGAGCGCATCAGAGAGAGCTTCGGCCTTACCTGCTCCGTCGGCATAGCCCCGAACAAGTTGCTGGCGAAAATCGCGTCAGACATGCAGAAGCCGGACGGGCTGACGGTGATCCAGCCCGAGAGGGTTGCACAGGTCATGGAACGCTTGCCAATACAGGAGATCTGCGGCATAGGCAAGAAGACGCAGCAGCATCTGGGCAAGTTCGGCATCAAGACCTGCGGCGAACTGGGAAGGTTTCCGGTGGAGATCCTGAAGAAAAACTTCGGCGTGACCGGTGAGAGGCTTCACTACATGGCCCTGGGCATGGATGATTCACCTGTGGTCCCTGATGAGGAGGCGGAGGAAGTGAAGAGCGTGGGCCATAGCACCACGCTCGATAGAGACATAACCGAGCGGGACGAGATACTGATCTACCTGCTTCAGCTTTCCGAGATGGTCGGCAGGCGTGCCAGAAAATATCAGGTGGCGGGCAGGACGGTCACCCTCACTGTCCGCTATGCCGACTTCACCACCTTTTCCCGACAGGAAAGCCGGTCCAGCCATACCAACAACAGCGAAGAGATCTATCAGTCCAGCGCGAAGATACTGGCGAGCCTCGACCTGACGCAGCCGATCCGCCTTCTGGGGGTGAAGATCAGCAACCTGAGGTCGCAGACCGAGCAGTTGCCCCTTTTCCCCGCGGAGCGAAAAAAGGCACTTCTGGCCAGCGCCATGGACAGTGTGAACAACAAGTTTGGGGATTTCAGCGTCACCTTCGGCAGCCTGCTCGGCAAGGACTGCGGGTCGAAAGTGATATCTCCGGCCTGGAAGCCGGAAGGGGTGCGCAACGTTGACGCGGATTAAAAACCCGTTAAGCAACAGAGGAAGTCCGAGGAAATCTGAGAATCGCGAAGAGGGAAACTGATCCTGATCCTGCAGGTTGTCAAATCAGCTCGGTGGCTCGTGGTTTTCCGTTTTTCTCAGAAGTTTTCACATTCTCCACGTGCCGTGGTTCGCTCTGCTTTCTTCAAAATCCAGGTACTCCCGTCGGCACCTGGTCCCAATAGGTGACCATGCCGTTATGCCACTTAACGATCTGCACGCTCTCGTCCTGCGAGATGACGATGGCAAAAGCCTGATGCAGCTTTTGGCAGAGCCGGTAGGCGGCACGGTGCCTGGTCCCCACCCCCTCGCTCAGCACCGGCTCGGACTGTTCCCCTTCCGTGTCGAGCGCATGCGCCACCATCCCCACGCTGTCAAGATCCCCCGAGATTACCCCGCCAAATCCCAGCAATTCCTGTCGCTTGGTGATGACCACTGCGCCGTCGACCGCAGACAGCGCCGCTATAAAGTGAGCCACGTCGAAGATCGCCTCGTCCAGGAGCGCTATGCTCTCGTTCTTGCTGGTGACGTACTCCTGCCAGCCAACCTGCCTATCTGGGCGCTCTGGGTCGGCATAGGACTCCGCAAGCGTGTTCATGATACGAAGCGTCAAGCTCAAGAAGCGCTGCCGCGAATCGTATTCCAAGAACTGGTACTTTATCGTCATGTACTGGTTCTCCTCCATGATCTCCTCTGCCATTTCAGGGGGGAGGTACACCAGCAGCCCGCCGTGGTTCGAGTTCCTGATCACGCTTATGATGCGCCGGATCGCCTGTTGACCGATGCTGCTCCCAAGCTCCGGGTCCAGGTTAGCCCAGGGGCGGCCGGCGCCGGCGCGCGCCGCCTGGTGCAGGGCCCAGGTCTCGGCGTTCAATGCAGCCAGGCTCTTGGTTATCCATTTGGAATTGAAGACGTCCAAGGTCGGGCAGTTGATCTGGCCGGCATTCAGTGAAGCGATGATCTCATCGCCAATACAGACCGAGATCTGCCCCGGCCCGGTGACGTAGACCACCAGGCTCACCGGCAGGGGCGGCGAGGTTTTTCTACCGCCATACACCGCGTGCATCCAGCGTGTTCCCGAGTGGAGCAGTCCCCAGATCTGGGCGCCCTGCGCCGGTTCGATGAAGATGCCGATGAGGGTGCGGTAGAAGTCGGCAGCCGGGGCCAGGCGGTGCAACTCGTATTCATTGAAAGGGCGCGTCCTGGAAAAGATGAGACGGTGCATCCCGGTGGGGGGCCCTTCGTGTGCGGCAAAGAGATAGGAGTCCCTGATGATGAGACGGAACATGACCGGACGTTCCTCTTCCCGCAACAGACTCGCCTGGTAACAGGTGGAGATGACCTGCTCCAGCACCCCCCTCTCGGGGAGCCGGAAAGAGCTTCCCTCCATCTCTGGGCACAGGCGCTCGACGAAAGCTTCGTCCTGCCATCTCTCATAGATGAACGCAACGAGGTCCTTGGGATAAAAGTGGCCAAACGGTGACGGCGTGCGCGTCAATGACTCTCTGATCATTCCCATCCCCTCTCCCATGACTCCGACTAAAGGGACCAGACCCTGATCCCGGCTGAGGCCATCAGATGGCTGTCATATACCCCTTTGACGTCGATCAGCACAGGGTTCTCGACCATCAGGCTGGCAAACTTCGCCGGAGTCCACCCGCGATAGAAGTCATGAGCGACCGCTGCTATGACCGCCACCGCCGGCTGCAGTTTATCCGGCTCTTTCAGCGTCACACCGTAAACCATCCTCGCCTCGGCCGGGTCGGCCATCGGATCACAGACCTGCACCTTCAACCCGTAATCCCCCAGCTCGGCAAGGATATCCACCACCTTCGAGTTACGCAGATCAGGGCAGTTCTCCTTGAAGGTGAGGCCGAGCACGGTGACATAGGAGCCGAGGACATGGTGCCCGGCCTTGATGATCTCCTTGACAGTTCTCTGGGCGATGAACTTACCCATGCCGTCGTTGATGCGCCTCCCCGCCAGTATCACCTGCGGGATGTAACCTATCTTCTCCGCCTGATAGGTGAGATAGTACGGGTCAACCCCTATGCAGTGCCCCCCTACCAAGCCGGGCTTGAAGTTCAGGAAGTTCCATTTGCTTCCTGCCGCAGTCAGCACCTCCCCGGTGTCTATGCCGAGCCTGTCAAAGATCAACGCCAGCTCGTTCATGAGGGCGATGTTCAGGTCCCGCTGCGTGTTCTCGATCACCTTGGCCGCCTCGGCTACCTTTATCGAAGGAGCCCTGTGCACTCCCGGAATCACCACAGAAGAGTAGACGGCGGCAACGAGGTCAAGCGTGCGCTCATCCTGGCCGGACACTACCTTCAGGATGCTGGTGAAGGTATGCTCTTTGTCACCGGGGTTGATCCGTTCCGGGCTGTAGCCTACGGTGAAGTCGTCGGGACTCTTCAGTCCGGAAACCCTCTCCAGGATCGGCAGGCAGACCTCTTCGGTAACGCCGGGATACACGGTCGACTCGTACACCACGATGTCGCCTCTTTTCAGAGCCTTGCCGACCGACTCCGAGGCATTGCAAAGCAGCGAGAGATCGGGCTGATTCGCCGGATCTACCGGCGTTGGCACCGCCACCACGTGGAAATCTGCCTCCGCCAGCTGTTCCAGTTGATCGGTGAAACATATTTGGGCGCCAAGCAGGTCCTCTGCCGACACCTCCCCGGTTCTGTCGCAACCCGAGCGCAATTCCTCTATTCTCTTTGAACTGATGTCAAATCCGATGGTGCGCTGTACCTTCCCGAACGCAACCGCCACGGGCAGCCCAACGTATCCCAGACCAACCACCGATATCTTACGGCCGTGCCCCATGCTGCACCTCCCTTTCCCGCACATCCTTACCCAACGCCAACTGCGCATTCCCAAATACGCTCTGACGCAGTTAAAGCCCCGCCGCACCCCTGATGAGCGGCAAGCCACCTCTATCGTCAGCAGCCGCCAAAAACATCAACCTATTCTAAGTTATTTAAAGGAAAGCTCCAGAGGGTGCCGCAGTAAAATTCCTTTTTCTCGCGTCCGGCGCATTGCCCTATTTTTGCCGCGGCAGAATAAAACGGTTATAGGCACTCGTTGGCCGCTACGGGGTTCGCAGGGGCACTGACTAAGAATCTGCCGAACCATTGCTCCGCAGGGGCCCTCACTCGCCAAACTCCCCGTTATGGCTGTTATCCCGCTGCGACCGCGGGAGCTTTACATGGTGCGGCGATTTTGTTAAGATGTGCCGGCTTCTTCCACCCACAAAGGTTCCCAAATGTCTGAAATGACGCCCATGATGCGGCAATTCCTTGAGATCAAGGCCAAGCACCCCGACGCAATCCTCTTCTTCAGATGCGGCGATTTCTATGAGATGTTCCTGGACGATGCGATAAAAGCCTCCCGCATCCTCGGCATCACCCTCACCTCCCGCAACAAGAACTCGGAAGGAAACGAGGTTCCCCTTTGCGGTGTCCCCTACCACTCCTGCGCTCCCTACATCGCAAAGCTTGTGGAGGCAGGGGAAAAAGTTGCCATTTGCGAGCAGGCCGAGGACCCCAAACTCGCCAAGGGGATCGTAAAGCGCGAGGTGGTGCGAGTTATCACCCCGGGTCTCGTCATCGAGGATGCCTCCCTCTCCCCCAAAGAAAACAACTACCTGCTCGCCCTTTGCTGCGACGGCGAATGCTACGGCCTCTCCTACCTCGACCTTTCCACCGGCGAGTTCCGGGTGACGGAGCTCGACGGACTGCAGGCGGCACTGGCAGAGGTGACCTGCATCGCCCCCCGGGAGATCATCTTCCCGGCAACCTTCAGGGAGGAGCCCAAAGCCAAGGGGATAGCGCACCTCACCGTCGACCGGAGCATCACCTACTTCGAGGAGTGGGTCTACGACGCCGACTACTGCAAGCGGCTGATTGCCAACCAGTTCAAGGGGGCCACGGCCGAGTCGCTTGGCTGCGCCACTCTCCCCACGGCCCTCCTTGCCGCAGGCGCCGTGCTGCACTACCTGGTGGATACACAGAAGGGAAACGCTCCCCATGTGACCGGCATCACCCCCTATAACGAGAGCGAGCACCTGCTGCTGGACGAGTCGACCAGGCGCAACCTCGAACTCACCGCAACCCTCTCGGAGGGGAAGCGCAAGGGGTCGCTCCTTGGACTCATGGACCGCACCGTTACCGCCATGGGTGGCAGAAAAATCAAGCAGTGGATCAACTACCCGCTCATGGATCCGAAAAAGATCTGCCAGCGCCAGGACGCCATCGAGGAACTGGTGGAGGCACCGGGGGCCCGTTCCGAGATGCAGTCCCTCCTTTCGGGGGTGTACGACCTGGAGCGGCTCAACGGCCGCATCAGCCTCGCCTCCGCCTCTGCCAAGGACCTCGCGGCCCTAAAAGCATCGCTCTCCCGCATCCCCGCCATAAAGGAGCAGGTGGCAACCTTTGCCGCCGCGCTGCTCAAGGATCTTGACGCCGGGACAGACCCACTGGCCGATACCTGCGACCTGATACAGAGGGCGATCGTTGAGGACCCTCCGTTCGTGCTGCGCGACGGGGGCATCATCGCCGACGGCTACAACGAGGAACTGGACGAGTTGCGCGCCATCAGCCGCGAGGGAAAGGGGTTCATCGCACGGCTCGAGGCCAAGGAGAAGGGTCGCACCGGCATATCGTCCCTGAAGATCCGCTACAACAAGGTGTTCGGCTACTACATCGAGGTGACCAAGGCGAACGTTTCCGCCATACCCGAGGATTACATAAGAAGACAGACCCTCGCCAACGCCGAGCGCTACATCACGCCTGAGCTCAAGGAATACGAGGAGAAGGTGCTGGGTGCGGAGGACCGCATCCGGGAGCTTGAGTTCGCCCTGTTCCAGGAGGTGCGTGAAGCCGCCGCGGCGCAGGGAGAGCGGATCGCCCGCACGGCCGACCGCCTTGCCTGCCTCGACGTCCTGGTCTCACTGGCCGACCTTGCCCACGACAAGTGCTACTGCCGTCCGGAAATACATGAGGGAACCGAGCTCTCCATCGCTGAGGGGAGGCACCCGGTCATCGAGGACATCTACTCCTCCGAGCGTTTCGTCCCCAACGACACGCTGCTGGACAACGGCGAGAACCAGCTCATCATCATCACCGGTCCGAACATGGCGGGCAAGTCGACCTTCATGCGCCAGGTGGCCCTGATCACGCTGATGGCCCAGATGGGGAGCTTCGTCCCGGCCGAAAGGGCGCGCATCTCCTTGGTGGACAGGATCTTCACCAGGGTCGGCGCCTCCGACAACCTGGCCCGTGGCCACTCCACCTTCATGGTCGAGATGATGGAAAGCGCCGCGATCCTCAGGGGGGCTACGGCAAAGAGCCTCGTCATCCTGGATGAAATCGGGCGCGGCACCTCCACCTTCGACGGCGTGTCGATCGCCTGGGCGGTGGCCGAGTTCCTCCACGACAACAAGATGCACGCGGCAAAGACGCTCTTTGCGACCCATTACCACGAGCTGACCGAGCTCGCCGTGACCCGCGCCGGGATCAAGAACTTCAACATCGCGGTAAGGGAATGGAACGAGCGGATCATCTTCCTGAGGAAGATCGTCCCCGGGGGAGCCTCCCATTCCTACGGCATC
>Ga0209317_1000462_pt1 | contig 48925 bp, 34 predicted proteins | sample RifGroB2_FD_183994 | JGI IMG/M metagenome (GOLD analysis project Ga0209317, IMG submission 183994) | Soil microbial communities from Rifle, Colorado, USA - Groundwater B2 (SPAdes) (version 2) | ecosystem: Environmental > Terrestrial > Soil > Unclassified | place: Rifle, Colorado | collected... | reverse complement strand
GGAAAGCAGGGTGCATCATGCGCACCGTGGATTTTCCGATTCCTCGAAAAATTTAACCGCCATGGCTTCTTCCCGCGTGCGCTTCATCGGTGGCAGGCTTTGCCAGATGCGCTTGCCGTAGTGCTTGCCGATGATGCGCGGGTCGCAGATCATCAAGACGCCACGGTCGGTCTCGTCGCGGATCAAACGCCCCGCGCCCTGTTTCAAAGTAATGATCGCGCGCGGCAACTGGTATTCCATGAAGGCGTTGCGCCCCTGTTTCTTCATCTGTTCGATGCGCGCCGCCAGCACCGGATCGTCCGGTGGCGCGAACGGCAGCTTGTCGATGATGACCAGCGACAACGCTTCGCCGCGCACATCCACACCCTCCCAGAACGATTGGCTGCCGAGCAGCACCGCGTTGCCGTGTTCGCGGAAGCGCGATAGCATTTCGTTGCGCGAACCTTCGCCTTGCAGCAGCAGCGGATAGTCCCAGCCGCGCCGGTCGAATTCAGCCTGCAGGATTTCATGGGCGCGCTGCATCGCGCGCAGGCTGGTGAACAGCAGGAAGGCGCGCCCCTTGCTCGCTTCGATCAGCGGCAGCGCGGCCTGCGCCACCGCCTCGGTATAGCCCTCGCTATTCGGTTCCAGCAGGTTTTGCGGCACATACAGCAACGCCTGTTCGGCGTAGTTGAACGGGCTGTCCCAGCGTGCGGTCTTCGCATTGAGCAAGCCCATTTCGCCCTGATACAGCGAAAAATCCTGCTTCACCGCCAGCGTCGCGGAAGTGAAAATCCACGCGCGCGCGCTGCCGCCGATTTGCCGCTCGAAAATTTCCGCGATGGACAGCGGCGTGGTGTTGAGTTGCAGCGAGTGATGGAATATTTCCAGCCAGCGCACAAAGCCATCCCCCTCCCCCCCTGCGGGTGAGGGGCTAGGGGAGAGGGGGATGCCCTGCCACTGCTTGAGTTGTTGAGATAAAGCCTGCGCCCGCTGCCAGCAATTCTCCAGCCCTTCGCTACGCTCAGCCTGCTTTTCCAGCAGGCCGTTCAGTTGCGCCAGCTTTTCGCCGAGCGTCTTCAGCGCGGGCGAGAACTCCTTGAAGTTCTCCGTTGCCGTCGCGGGCAGCCGCCCTTCCTTCTTGAACACTAGCCGCAAGTCGCGCGCGGCCTTGTCCAGCTCGTCGCAGGCCTTCGGCAGCGGCGCAAAGTCCTTTGCGGCAGCCGCTGCCTCGATGCGTGCGTCGCGCGCCAGGTCGAGCAGCAACGTGGTGGACAGGCTCTCGCCAAAAAACAGGCTGGCGGTTTCCGGCAGTTGGTGCGCCTCGTCGAAGATCACCGTGTTGCAGGCCGGCAGCAACTCTGCCACGCCTTCGTCGCGCAGCATCACGTCGGCGAAGAATAAATGATGGTTCACCACCACGATGTCTGCTTTCATCGCCTCGGAGCGCGCCTTGAGCACGAAGCAGTCCTTGTGCTGCGGGCACTCCTGGCCGAGGCAGTTGTCGCGTGTCGAAGTCACCTGCATCCAGATCGGCGCGTTCTCCGGCACATCGGCCAGTCCGCTCTTGTCGCCGCTTTGCGTTACTTTGGCGTATTGCTTGATCTTGCCAAGATGCTTGATATCCTCGCGCGTCTTGAACAGCCCGTCCGTTTGCGCGCGCTCCAGATGGTAATGGCACACATAGTTTGCACGCCCCTTTAGCAATGCCACCGAAACCGGAGCCTTCAGTGCGTCGCGCACCATGGGCAGGTCTTTCTTGAACAGTTGATCCTGCAGATTCTTCGTGCCGGTCGAAATGATTACCTTGCCGCCGTTGAGCAGCGCGGGAACCAGATAGGCGAAGGTCTTGCCGGTGCCGGTGCCCGCTTCCACGACCAGAATCGCGTTGTCGCGGATCGCCTCGGCGACAGCCAGCGCCATCTCGCGCTGCTGCGCGCGCGGACGGAACGATGTCACCTCGGTGGCAAGCGGGCTTTGTTCGGAGAAAAAACGTTCGACTTCGGCGGACACGGTGGGGAAGGGAGAATTTACAGCCGTTATGGTATCCGAAAGTAGTGCGTCCTGCGATTTTGACCTTGCCCTTATTGACATTTCCATAATTGGCGACAGTTTTTCGCCCCCACCCCAACCCTCCCCCGCAAGCGGAGGAGGGGGATAGGTTTGCTCCCTCCATTGCACGCGTAGCGTGCGGGGGAGGGTTGGGGTGGGGGCAGGGTGAGTTTTCTACTGTCATGTATTTTGGAAAACTCAACAATTAAAAAATGCATTTTTTAATTGTGGTTTAATTCCAAACCCAAGGAGCGTGCTTAAGCACACGCTTTACAATAGCCGCATAAAGGAATTGTATGGCTTACACAAGAGCATCATTCAATCTGCAGGAACTGCTGGAAGAGATGCAGGCGCTGCGCGCCGCGGTGGAAGAGACCCGGCAGAGCTTGCTGCGCGGGTGGCGGCCGCATTTGAAAAACCGCACCTTCATTCCCAGCGCGGCCAATCTGGCCGCGTATGTCGGCCTGCGCCGCCATGATCTGCGCGCCCTGCAGCAGCGGCTCGCCATGCTCGGCCTGTCGTCGCTGGGGCGCTGCGAGGCGCATGTGCTGCTGACGCTGGATTCGGTGATTCATGTGTTGCAGCACATGGTCGGCGAGGCGCGCCCGGCGCGGCTTATTCCCGATTCGGCGCGCGCCATCAGGCGCGATGAGGTTTTATTGAAGCAGCACACCGGCCTGTTGCTCGGCGATGCGCCGCAGAAACGCTGGACGCGCTTCATGGTGACGCTGCCGGGCGAGGCGGCCGGGGATTATCTGTATGTACGCGACCTGTTGGTGCGCGGCATGGATTGCGCGCGCATCAACTGCGCCCACGACAACGAGGCGGCGTGGCGCAACATGGCCATGCATCTGCGCTGTGCGGAAAAGGAAGTAGGGCGGCCATGCAGGATACTGATGGATCTGGCCGGACCCAAGTTGCGCACCGCATTCATGGCAGCCGGCCCGGCCGTGCTGCATCTCGGGGTCAAGCGCGACGAGCGCGGCCGGATGGTGCAGCCCGGCCAGGTGATCCTCGACGCGTCCGGCGCGCCCGGCTGCGGTGCGGCGATTAACAAGATCGGCCAGCGCGTCCCGGCGCGTCTCAGCGTGCCCGCCGCATGGCTGGACAGAATCAAGGCGGGCGACAGCATCCTGTTCGAGGATTTACGCGGGCGCGAGCGCCGCCTGAAGATTGTCGAGCGGCTGTCGCCGATCGAAGTGCTGGCGAGCTGCGATGCGGGCGCGTATATCGGCATTGGCACGGCCTTGCGGCATCAATCCAAACGCAACAAGGGCGCCGGCGCCACGGCATCGAGCGGCGATTTCATTCCGCCGGCGGCGAAGATTCGCGTGTTCCAGGACGACCTGCTGCTGCTGACGCGCGAGGATACTGCGGGCAAACCGGAGAAGCGCGATGCCGCCGGCAAGGTGGTCAAGCCGGCGCATATCGCGTGCAGCGAATCCGGAGTATTCAATTTTATCGAGGTTGGACGCAAGGTATGGATCGACGACGGGCGCATCGGTGCGGTCATCGAAAAGCTGGACAAAAAGGGCGCATGGCTGCGCATCACGCGTGCGCGCCAGCAGGGCGAAGTCATCGGCGCCGAGAAAGGGCTCAATTTCCCCGACAGCAAAATTGCGCTGCCGATCCTGAACGACGATGACCTGAGCGCGCTGGATTGCGCCGTGGAAATTGCCGACATCGTCGGACTTTCCTTCGTGCAAAGCGCGGAGGACATCGATAGGCTGAGCGCCGAGCTGCGGGCGCGCGGCAAGCCGAACATGGGTATCGTCGCCAAGATCGAAACGCCTGCCGGGGTCAAAAACCTGCCGGAGATCATCGTTCACGGCGCCGGGCGGCATCCGTTCGGCGTGATGATCGCGCGCGGCGACCTGGCGGTGGAAATCGGCTACGACCGGCTCGCGGAAATCCAGGAAGAAATCCTGTGGCTGTGCGAAGCGGCGCATGTGCCGGTGATCTGGGCGACGCAAGTGCTGGAGAGCATGGTCAAACAGGACATTCCTTCGCGCGCCGAAATCACCGATGCCGCGATGGCGGAACGCGCCGAATGCGTGATGCTCAACAAGGGACCGTACATCTTCAACGCACTGGACGTGCTGGACAGCGTGGTGAGCCGCATGCAGCATCATCAACTGAAAAAAACCGCGCAATTCCGCGCGCTGCATTGGTGAGTTTATTGACGTTTCCATAATTGGCGACAGTTTTTTGCCCCCACCCCAACCCTCCCCCGCAAGCGGAGGAGGGGGCTAGATTTGCTCCCTCCCTTGCACGCGTAGCGTGCGGGGGAGGGTTGGGGTGGGGGCAGGGAGAGTTTTCGCCACTGTCATGTATTTTGGAAAGCTCAATAATCTTTTGCGACACATTGGGATTGGTAATGCAGATATGGGTGGATGCCGATGCGTGCCCGAAGGTCATCAAGGAAATCCTGTTCCGCGCGGCGGAGCGGCGGCAGATCCAGATGACACTGGTGGCGAACAAGATGCTGTATTGCCCGCCTTCGAAGGTTATCCGGGCGATGCAGGTGCCGGCGGGTTTCGACGTGGCGGATAACAGGATCGCCGAGCTGGTCGAGGCGGGCGACCTGGTGATTACTGCCGATATTCCGCTGGCCGCCGAGGTGATCGCGCGGGGCGGCCATGCCTTGAATCCGCGCGGGGAATTTTATACCAGGGACACGATCCAGGAGCGGCTGACGATGCGCAATTTCATGGATGGCCTGCGCGGCAGCGGGGTGGACACGGGCGGCCCGCCAACATTCAACCAGGGCGACCGCCAGGCATTTGCAAATCAACTGGACAGGTTTCTGGCGAAGTGCGCGCAGGATCGATAGCAAGGAGGCGCAGACATGAAACCTACTGAATAGGTTCTGAGTACAACTTCTTCGTGCTGGAAGTGGTCAAGGCGTGGGTTGACTCATCTATGAAAAATCCGCGTACCCTGCATCATCAAGGCAAGGGCGCATTCATGGTGGCAGGCGATACCATCAAGCTGCCGTCCAGGATGAAGTAATCCATGCTGTGCCTGGCCATATTGTCGTTGCATCAAGCTCAAATATTCCTGCTTTTCTTGATCAAATCATGAGCAAGCTGTATTTCCTTGGCTTGCTCGGTTGCCATCGCGATCATGTCTTCCGGCACGCCTTGCCCCATCAGCTTGTCCGGATGGTATTGGCTCATCAGCTTGCGATAGGCGCGCTTGACCTCCGCGTCGGTACTGTCTTTGGTTACGCCCAGCGCTTTATAGGCATCGTCCAGTGCTGCGGCCGAACCGGCCTGTTCCCCGGCGAAATGGGTTTGATTCAGCACCATGTCCAGCAAGTGCCTGAATGCATCGCTGCCATATCCGAGACGGCCTGCAATGTCCGTTAGCAAGGTCTCTTCAGCAGGATGTAAATGCCCGTCCGCGAGCGCCATCACAATCAGGTAAACCAGCAACATCTGCTTCAAATCTTTCGTGTGCCCGCAAATGGCCATGAATTTTTGATAGGTCGGCTCGATGTCAAACGCCGGATCTGTTCCACGCTTGAACAAGGTAATGGCCTGCTGGCGATGTTCTGCGGTCATGCCCAGTTTCTGCATGAACTGCTCTACATGAGCGATCTCGTCTTCAGAGACCTGCCCGTCGGCCTTGGCCAGCCTGCCCATCGAGATGAACACCGTTTCAAGGAAAACGGCTTGGCGAAGCGCATTTTTCAGCGGGTTCATCGCGCCAGAGCCAAGCGCCCTCATGCGATCGATAACAGATCCGACAAACAGACCCAGGAGCGCCCCGAAGAACCCTAAAAAGTAATAACCCGCAATGAAACCGATAAGCTTGAACAAGACAACTCCAGAATGAAAGTTAAGCGAGCAGCAGCCGCAACAAGGGCGCGCATTATAACGCGCCGCCGTGTTTTCCCCTTATAGAGTCGGCCAACAAATAGATTACAAATCCGTTCGCCCTGAGCTTGTCGAAGGGTTGTGTGGTTCGACAGGCTCGCCACGAACGGGAAACTTTTTAATGGCCGACTCTATAGGCAAGCACTGGCTCCAAATATTGCTCACTTCCCTTTGTTCGCTGGCACATTATCGTTTTGGGTATTACACTGAACCCTGCCCAATCCTTGAATTTAAGCAGCCATGGCCATAGATACTCGAAATAATTATTTGGTGATAACCGCTTCAGGAGAAGATCAAGTCGGTCTCGTGGATCAACTTTCAAACAAGGTTGCAGAGAGCGGATGCAATATCGAAGAAAGCCGTATGGCTGTATTGGGCGAACAGTTCGCCATCATCATGCTGCTTTCCGGTCCGTGGAACGCGCTTTCCAAGCTCGAAGGACAAATGGAGCTGCTGGGCGATCAGTTAGGTCTCACCATCATTCACAAACGGACCCAGCAACGGGAGCAGGCGCAACCGGCGGTTCCGTATAGAGTGGAAGTGGTGGCCATGGATCACCCCGGCATTGTGCGCAATCTGGCCGCTTTTTTCTCGAAGAACGGGATCAATATCGAAGAGCTGCAGACCGACACCTACCCGGCGCCACACACCGGCACGTCCATGTTTTCCGTCATCATAACGGTGGGTATTCGTGCCGACATTCACATTCCCACCTTGCGTGAAAATTTTCTCGATTACTGCGACGACCTGAATCTGGATGCGACCTTCGAACCTGCGCGGATGTGATGTACAAAGTGCGGGGGTGGGATCGTTTCTGGGGAGATGTTGATGGCATGGATGAAAAAGAAATCGACTTCGACACCTTTAGTTGCACCGAAACTACTACGCGACATGGAACAGCGTCGTGCATCGCCCATTTGAAGGGCTACTCATTAGAAATAATTGCGATGCTGACCCGTTTAATTCATTAATCGGTCGGAAATAAAGAGGCTTCTGAAGCCGATGGTTGGATTTCAGTCACGCTCAACTTAAGTTCTTTTGCCAATATGCTAAAGCGTTCTTTAATATTGGAAGCGTCATTGGTGCCCTGTTGACTCAGTCGATCAAACTCAAGAAGTTCAAATGATGCTTCAGGATAGCTTAACTCAGCCATTAGTCTATTACTTTTGAGACGCTCCCTGAAATCAAGAAGTTTTCTTCGAGTTATCTGGCTCACTTCGTTTTTGCTTAGGGCTGCGCGAAAAATAAGGTAGTAAACAGTCATAATTCCTTGCGCCTGAAGCAACTCATCTTTCTCTGTAAAAATACCCTCCATCGCACGAACCACCTCTTCGGTGGCTCTCTTTATTTCAAACACTTGATCTGCATTTTCTGAATGAAATTTTTTAACCATATCATCCAGGTAGACCTTCTTCGTATCTATTAAACGGCCAATAAAACGTAGGCTCTCCTCAACAAGCAGTATCCTCGCCGCCACTTCGCGATGCTGATAACGATTATTGCTAAATTTTACGCAACGAGAAAACAAATCTGATGTGGCAATATCGCGAATGGCTGCAACCATACTCCCGCCAAAAGCATTTCTTTTTTCCGAAGCGTTTAAAGGGACCGCTTCATTCAGCCTTGAAAACATGTCCTCGATGAGATCTTCATCATCCGTTCTGATTCCAATTACTGGTAGCACGAAAGAATCAAATGCAATTCGAATCTTCGGAAACTCTTTTGCTATATCGTTGTAACTGAGCCCTTTCAAATTTATTGATTCATCCCTTAAATACTCAATTTCATGAGACAGAGAAAATTCCCCATCAATAAAGCGCCAAATGGTTTCAAGTCGTTGCCTTCCATCGACCACGGCATAGGAGAATCCACTAGATGCCTTGAGTTCCCTCGAAAATTCGTGGAAATAAAGTTTCGGCACATCGTAGTCATTTATTATCGAGTCAATGAGTAATTGCTTCTTCTCCAATGTCCACACATCCCCCATTCTTTGGTAGACAGGGTCAAGTTTAATATCTTCTCTCTCTGAAAAGAGAAGCATTATGGTGCTGTTCTTTAATGGGTTTGTTTCGATATAGCTCATTGAATTCCACCTTTGATAATTGCTCCTAAGCTTGCAAGCTCCGGGAACATCTGAAATTTACCAACGCCTAGAAGTTTCAACTGCTCTGTTATGGAAACTTTTGCGGCACATGGGATGACATGTCAAACAGCGTGCAATACTTTCCAGATTAGGGGTGGAAACAGCGTCCAATAGTTTCCACCTCGGTATGTAACCATCCGGCGTTTGAGCCGGAGGTATCTGGAGTGTTTTACATGGACATCATTTACGAGATTCGCAGGCGGCATTTAGTACAGAAGCAAACGATTACAGAAATTGCCCGCGACATGGGCTTATCCCGGCCAACCGTGCGCAAGCATCTCAACACCGTTGAAGAGCCCAAGTATGTTCGGGTACAGCCGGCGTCCCCCAAGCTGGGTCAATTTGAAGAGCAACTCACCAAATGGCTGGAGGAAGAATTCAAGCTTCCCCGATCACGCCGCCGTTCCGGCCAACGACTCTTTGAAGGTTTGCAGGAAATTGGTTACGGCGGTGCCTACGATAGCGTGCAGCGCTTTGTTAAAAGCTGGAAATCCGGCAATCATGGCCCGAAGCTGACCGAAGCCTTCGTGCCGCTGCAGTTTCAACCGGGTGATGCCTGCCAGTTTGACTGGAGCCAGGAGCAAGTCGAGTTGGGCGGTGTCTTGCAGACCATCAAAGTTGCGCACTTCCGCATGGCATATAGCCGCCAGATGTTTGTCGTGGCCTACCCCAGAGAAATGCAGGAAATGGTGCTCGATGCTCATAGCCGCGCTTTTACCTTCTTCGGCGGCGTGCCTGCGCGCCTGATCTACGACAACCTCAAAACGGTCGTCGATACCGTGTATGTGGGCAAAGAACGCCAGTTCAACCGGCGCTTCCTGACGCTTGCCAATCATTACCTGTTCGAACCGGTCGCCTGCACGCCGGCCTCCGGCTGGGAGAAAGGGCAGGTCGAGAATCAAGTCGGCAATGTGCGGGAATGGCTGTTCACGCCCTTGGTCCGGTTTGCCTCATTTGCCGAGCTGAACGACTGGCTCGCCACCCGCTGCAAAGAACTGGCACAGCGCAGTCATCCGGTGCAGAAGCAACGCACCATCGCGGCATGCTTTGCCGACGAGCAGCCATTGCTGCGCCCGATCACCGCGCACTTCGATGGTTACGTCGAGCAAATGATGCGGGTCTCTTCCACCTGTTTGGTCAGAGTGGACCGTAACCGCTACAGCGTTCCGGCTGGCGTTGCCGGTCAGGCGGTTTCGGTCCGCACCACAGCAGATCAGGTGCGTGTCGTGGCGCATGGCGAAGTCATCGCCGCGCATCCAAGAGTGTTTGGGCGAGAACAGTTGGTTTGTGACCCGTGGCACTACCTGCCGGTATTGGAGAAGAAGCCCGGCGCGCTGCGGGATGGCGCTCCATTCGTGACGTGGAACCTACCCAGACCCGTGCAGACAGTGCGTGACCGTATTCTGAAACAACCCAAGGGGGATCGCGCCTTTGTCGAATTGCTCATGCTTGCCGGTGAGGCGGGTCTTGATGCGCTCACGGTCGCCTGCGAGTTGGCACTGGAAGGCGGCATCGTCAGCGCGCCCATCGTGATGAACGAATTGCGCAGGCTCATCGCGCCACATTTACCTATAGCGGCAATTAACGTGCCGGATGGGATTGCCTTGACAGTGGAGCCCATCGCCAATTGCCAGCGTTACGACCATTTGCTGGGAGCGGCCAATGTCCACTGATCACGCCACGAGTTTGAAGGGGCTGCAGCTCTACGGCATGGCAACGGCATGGTGTGAGTTGCAAGCAGAAAAGCCGAAGCAGGTTCACCGTCCGGAAAGTTGGATGGAGCGCCTGATTGCGGCAGAGCAAACGGAACGGCAGCTCAAGAGCCTGCGTTACCAGCTCAAGGCCGCCCGCTTCCCGATCCATCGGGATTTGCTGGGGATAGACTGGGCCGAGACACCGTTGTCGCAGGCGGTGGTTGAGCAACTGGCGAGTGCGGCCTTTATGGAAACCGCGCACAACCTGATTCTGGTTGGCGGTACGGGAACGGGCAAATCGCATCTGGCCACCGCCATCGGGGTGGCTGCCATTCACCGAGGCAAACGTGTGCGATTCTTCAATGCGGTCGACTTGGTCAATCAACTGGAGCGCGAGAAAAGCCAAAGCCGTGCGGGCAATCTGGCCAAACAGCTTTGCCTTGTGGATGCGGTGATCCTGGATGAGCTGGGTTATTTGCCGTTTCCGGCATCGGGCGGTGCATTGCTGTTCCACCTCATCAGCCATCTTTACGAGAAGACCTCGTTGATCATCACGACGAATCTATCGTTTGGCGAGTGGGGGCAGGTGTTTGGTGATGCAAAGATGACGACGGCCCTGCTGGATCGCATTACCCATCATTGCGACATCCTGGAAACCGGCAACGACTCTTACCGGTTCAAGCATCGCAAAAGTCGTTCTCAGAAAACCGAAAAAGTGGAAAAAATTGGACGCTGATTAGTGGAAAGTATTGGACGCTGTTTGACACCGCTGGAGAAATAACATGGATTCTTCCATCGCTGAATTGGAGCATTGCGCCACCCGCGTCTGGGTGTCGGGCCGCATCGTTTTCGTCGAACTCACGGATGGCCGCCAGATCGGCTTCCCCGCCGCCCGTTTCAAATTGCTGCGCGACGCAAGCGAAGAACAACTCAGGCAAGTTACGCTGCGGGCAAATGGTACTGCACTGCGCTGGGAAGAACTGGACGAAGATATTTCGGTAAGCGGCATCGTTGAAGGGCATTTCCAGCTTCCGCTTCCGATGGCAGCTTGAATACACTGGAAAGTCCAATATGAAAAAGGCGACCGTTGGGTCGCCTTTTGTTTTCTAAGTTGCTGGATTTCCGCCTGCGCGGGAATGACGGCTCAGTTAACCCACTTCCGTGCATTCTGGAACATGCGCAGCCATGCGCCGTTTTCCTGCCATTCGCGCGGATACCAGGAATTCTGCACGGCGCGGAACACGCGCTCGGGGTGCGGCATCATGATGCTGAAGCGGCCGTCCGGCGTGGTCAGGCCGGTGATGCCCTGCGGTGAACCGTTCGGGTTGAGCGGGTAGGTCTCGGTAGGCTGGCCGGTGTTGTCCACGTAGCGTAGCGTCACCAGTTCCTGTGCAGCCGTGAGCTTCTTCGCGTTGCTAAAATCGGCGTAGCCTTCGCCGTGCGACACCACAATCGGCATCCTGCTGCCGGCCATGCCGTCGAGGAAAATGGACGGCGACTTCTGCACTTCCACCATCACGAAGCGCGCCTCGAACTGCTCGGACTGGTTGCGCGAGAAGTGCGCCCAGTTTTCCGCGCCGGGAATGATGTCGTGCAGGTTGCTCATCATCTGGCAGCCGTTGCACACGCCGAGCGCAAAAGTGTCGTTGCGCTGGAAGAACGCCGCGAACTCGTCGCGCGCGCGCGGATTGAACAGGATGGATTTCGCCCAGCCCTCGCCCGCGCCGAGCACGTCGCCGTAGGAAAAGCCGCCGCAGGCGGCGAAACCCTTGAAGTCTTCCAGCTTGACGCGACCGCTGATGATGTCGCTCATGTGCACGTCCACCGCATTGAATCCGGCGCGGTCGAACGCGGCGGCCATTTCCACCTGGCCGTTCACGCCTTGTTCGCGCAGGATGGCGATTCTGGGGCGCGAAAGCATGCTCCCTCCCCCTTGCAGGGGGATAACCAGCGACTTAGCTGAGGTTTCTTTCAGCTTAGTCGAATGGCTAGTTGTTTCACTCAGGGTTGGGGAGGGGGTAGAAGTTTGGCTTGCACTCGCAGCTTCCACCCCCATCCTAGCCTTCCCCCTTCCAGGGGGAAGGAACGGTTCGCTCGGATCATAAGTCAGCTTCACATGCAGCCCCGGATCGGCGGCATCGAGGAGGCGGTCGAATTCCTGCTGCGCGCAGGTTGGGTTATCGCGCAGCTTCTGCATCTGGTAAGTCGTCTCCGACCAGATGCGCTGCAGCTTCACGCCGCTCTCGCTGAACAGTTTTTCGCCGCCGCGCGAAATCTCGATCATGCCGGTCTGGTTCAGTGTGGCGATTTTCTGCACGCTCTTCAGCCCGGCGTCGCGCGCCAGTTGCAGGATATGTGGCACGTCGCGGTCGCGCACCTGCACCACCGCGCCGAGCTCTTCGTTGAACAGCGCGCGCAGCGTGTCGCCGTGCAGTTCGTCGAGCCGGATATCGAGGCCGATGTGCGAGGCGAACGCCATCTCGCACAGCGTGACGAACGCGCCACCGTCGGAACGGTCGTGATAGGCCAGCAGCTTGCCGCTGCCGTTCAGGCGCTGCACCAGTTCGAAGAAATTCTTCAACACTTGCGCATCGTCCACGTCCGGCGCGACATCGCCGACCTGCTTGTACACCTGCGCCAGCGCCGATCCACCCATGCGGTTCTTGCCCTGCCCGAGGTCGATCAGCAGCAGCGTGGTATCCAGATAGGCGGCAAGTTGCGGCGTAAGCGTGTGGCGTGCGTCCGGACACGGTGCGAAGGCAGAGATAATCAGGGATAGCGGGGCGGTGACCGCCTTGCTTCCATTGCCTTCCTTCCAGATGGTCTTCATGCTCATCGAATCCTTGCCGACCGGGATGCCGATGCCGAGCTGCGGGCACAGCTCCATGCCCACCGCGCGCACGGTGTCGAACAGCGCGGCATCCTCGCCGTGATGTCCGGCCGCCGCCATCCAGTTTGCCGACAGCTTGATGTCGCCGATCTTTTCGATGCGCGCTGCGGCGATGTTGGTGAGCGCCTCGCCCACCGCCATGCGCCCCGAAGCGGGCGCGTTCACCAGCGCCAGCGGGGTACGCTCGCCGATGGCGAACGCCTCGGCGCGGTGAGTGTTGAAACCCATCAGCGTGACTGCGACATCCGCCACCGGCACCTGCCACGGGCCGATCATCTGATCGCGCGCAGTCATGCCGCCTACGGTGCGGTCGCCGATACTGATGAGGAAGGCCTTGTTCGCCACCGACGGCAGGCGCAGCACGCGCTCGACTGCATCATGTAACCCGATCTTGCCAATATCACAGGAAGTCAGCCGGGGCGTCTCGCGCGTCACGTTGCGCGTCATTTTTGGCGGCTTGCCGAGCAGCACCGACAGCGGCATGTCCACCGGGTCGTTATTGAATTCGCCGTCATGCACGGTGATCCGATCTGCGTCTATCGCCGTGCCAACCACGGCGAACGGGCAGCGCTCGCGCTCGCACAACGCGCGGAATTCGTCGAGCCGCTCCGGCGCAATCGCCAGCACATAACGCTCCTGCGATTCGTTGCACCAGATCTGTTTCGGCGATATGCCGGTCTCGTCCAGCGGGATCTTGCGCAGTTCGAAACGCGCGCCGCGCCCACCGCCATGTACCAGTTCCGGCAACGCGTTCGACATGCCGCCCGCGCCGACGTCGTGGATCGACAGGATCGGATTGCTCGCGCCCATCTGCCAGCAGCGGTCGATGACTTCCTGCGCGCGGCGCTGCATCTCCGGGTTGCCGCGCTGCACCGAATCGAAGTCGAGATTTTCGGCGTTCGCGCCGGTGTCCATGCTGGACGCCGCGCCGCCGCCCAGCCCGATCAACATACCGGGGCCGCCGAGATGCACCACCAGCGCGCCGACTGGCAGGTCGTGTTTGTGCGTGTGGATCGCGGCAATATTGCCGACCCCGCCAGCCAGCATGATCGGCTTGTGGTAGCCGCGCATCTCGCCACTGACCTGCTCCTCAAAGGTGCGGAAATAACCCGCCAGGTTCGGACGGCCGAATTCGTTGTTGAACGCCGCCGCGCCGATCGGACCGTCGAGCATGATCTGCAGGGCGGAGACGATGCGGGAGGGCTTGCCGTAAGACACACTCACATTCCCAACAGTAGGGTGGATAAGCGTAGCGCATCCGCCATCACGCACCCGGTCAACATGTTTGGTGGATGCGCCTTCGCTTATCCACCCTACTCTATCGCTGTAGTGCTCCCACGGCTGCACGAATCCGGGAATATTCAAATTGGACACCGAAAACCCGGTCAGGCCGGCCTTGGGTTTGGAGCCGCTGCCGGTCGCGCCTTCGTCGCGGATTTCGCCGCCGCTGCCGGTCGCCGCGCCGGCGAATGGCGCGATCGCAGTCGGATGGTTGTGCGTCTCGACCTTCATCAGCGTGTGGGTCAATTCCTCGCTGAACGCATAGCCGCCGTCGGCGCGCGGATAGAAGCGCTCGACGCGCGCGCCCTCAATCACCGAGGAATTGTCGGAATAGGCGACCACCGTTCCCTGCGGGCTGACCTTGTGGGTGTTGCGGATCATGCCGAACAGCGATATGTCCTGTGCCTCGCCGTCGATCACCCAGTCGGCGTTGAATATCTTATGGCGGCAATGTTCGGAATTGGCCTGCGCGAACATCATCAGCTCGACATCGGTCGGGTTGCGTTTGAGCTTCTGAAAATTCTCGACCAGATAGTCGATCTCATCCGTCGACAGCGCCAGCCCCATCTCGCGGTTGGCCTTTTCCAGCGCCCTGCGCCCGCCTTTCAGCACGTTCACGGTTTCGAGCGGCTGCGGCTTGCCGTGCTTGAAGATTTTTTCTGCCGCGCTGTCGATGTTGTCCAGCACAGTCTCGGTCATGCGGTCATGCAACAGCGATAGCACTGCGGCCTGCATGGCCTTACTCAAAGGTTTGCCGCCCGGCGTGGAGAGGTAATACACCACACCGCGCTCGATGCGCGCAACTTCGGATAACCCGCAATGCTGCGCGATGTCGGTAGCCTTGGTGGACCACGGCGAGATTGTGCCGAGGCGCGGTACCACCAGCAGGCGCTGGTATCGGGCGGCGTCCGCAGGCTCGCCTGCCACCTTGCCGAGACCGAGCACCTTGCCCAGTAATTTGGCCTGCGCCTTGCCCAGCGTCTGACCGTTAAGGGCGCTGAAATAGCAGTGGCGCGTCTCCGCAAGGGCGACGCCGGGTGCGGCATCGTTCAGCGCGGCGCGCAATTTTTCGAGGCGGAAAGCGGATAAGGCGGCGGTGCCGATTGAGACTTGAAACATGGCATAGACCGTGAAATTAAATTCGGGGCGCGATTATACTATGCACCATGCACACAGGACTTGACCGGAAATGAGTAAACGCATCCCCGCCCTCACTAAAAAGCAGGTCATGGCGAATTTCCCGAAACGCCCGCGCGACAGCCATAAGGGTATGTTCGGCAGCGTCGCGGTGATCGGCGGCGCATCCGGCATGGTTGGCGCGCCGCTGCTGGCGGCCCGCGCCGCACTGAAGCTGGGCGCTGGCTGTGTGCACGCCGGTCTGCTGGCGGAGAACGCGCCGAGCGTCGACCTGTTGCAACCGGAACTGATGCTGCACCGCGCACACGATCTTCTGTCCTCCGCACCGTTCGCCCTGAGCCCGTCGAAGGACAATTCCGTAATAGCAATTGGCTGTGGCATGGGGCGCGATCTGGCCGCGCAGAAATTGCTGCATGACGCATTGCGCAGCGATGCCGCGCTGGTGCTGGATGCGGATGCACTGAACATCCTCGCGCTGCGTCCCGATCTGCAAGATGACCTGCGCGTCCGCAAAATGCCATCCGTTATTACACCCCATCCCGGCGAAGCCGCGCGCCTGCTTGGCCGCGAAATCAAGGACGTGCAGGCCGACCGCGTCGCGGCGGTGCGGCAACTGGCGCAGAAGTTTGGCTGCAGCGTGGTACTGAAAGGCGCGGACAGCCTGTGCGCCACGCGCGACGGCAAGCTATTTATGAACAAAACCGGCAATCCCGGCATGAGCGCCGCCGGCATGGGCGACGTACTGACCGGCATGATCGCGGCCTTCATCGCGCAGGGAATGGCTGCGGACGATGCGCTGCTGCTGGCGGTGCACCTGCACGGCGCGGCGGGCGACGCGCTGGCACAGCAGCAGGCCAGCATCGGCATGACCGCGACGGAAGTGACCGAATGGGCGCGCTGGCTGCTGAACCAATGGGTGGGGAAATAGAAGATGACAGCACCGCAAACCGTACTGACCCTGGTCGAAAACTTCGAGCGCAACCTCGACGCCTACCGGAGCGGCAAGTACAACGAGACGCAGGTGCGGCGCGACTTCATCGACCTTTTCTTCAAGGCGCACCCCGTTGCAGGAGCGGGCCATGCCCGCGAATGAAAATAATCATCGCGCGCAGGGCGCGCTCCTACAAGGGGAGCGTGAGGTGAATGATGATCGCGTGCAGGACACGCTCCTGCAAAAAACCGAAAAACACGTCGTAGGAGCGGGCAATGCCCGCGAAGAACATCAAGGACATCATGCTTTACGCAAGGGACGTGCATCTATTGCAAACGGTGTTTATCTCATTACAACAACCACATTTGAACGCCAAAAACTGTTTGATGATTTTCCTGTGGGCTGTGCGGTAGCGCGCTGTTTTGAAGACGCCGATTTCCTGGGCGATGCCGCGATGTTGGCGTGGGTGTTGATGCCGGATCACGTTCATTGGCTGCTGCAATTGGGCGAACGCGACGGACTGGGCCGCGTCGTCAATCGATTGAAGTCGGCCAGTGCCCGATATGCGAACCGTGCTCGCGGCGCATCCGGTGTGGTTTGGGCAAAAGCGTTCCACGATCACGGGTTACGCAGCGACGAGGATTTGCAAGCTGTGGCGCGTTATGTGGATTGCCAATCCCCTGCGTGCCGACCTTGTGTCACAAATTGGAAATTATCCATTCTGGAATGCGGTGTGGCTGTAGGAGCGTGCCCTGCACGCGATTGGTTGCATGCGAATCGCGTGCAGGGCACGCTCCTACGTTCGGCATCCACGTGAGAATGAATAAGTGCGCAGTATTTCCGCGTTATTTCCCCTCCATCTTTCTGATGGCATCCTGAATTTCCGCCTTGCGGCCAGCATCTGCATCTTCGCGGCTGGGGCGCGCCGGGGCGTTCAGCGCCTTCTTGAAGTATTCGAGCGCCTTGGCCTTTTCGCCGCGCTCGACCATGAGCTCGCCCATGAAGAAGTTCGGGTCGATGCCGTCCGGGTTGATCTTCAGCGCTCGCTCGAGATATTCACGAGCCTTGTCGTGGTCGCCGAAAGAGCCGAAGCGCGGCACCTTGTAATACAGGCTGCCGAGCGATGTCAGCGCGGAACCGTTCAGCGCATTGGCGTCGATTTTCTCCGCAGCCAATAACAAGTCACGCGCAGCCTTTGCGGTGCCGCCGGCCGAGAAGATGCTCTGATACTTGGCTAGGGTGCTGGTGATGATCCCTTCCCAGATCAGCGGCTCGGCACGTCCCGGATTGGCGGTAGTCACCTCGTGCGCTTCCTTGACAAGCTTCTCGAATGCGGCTTCCTTTTCTTTTTCGGGTGTCTGGTAGTAGACCTTCGCCCAATCGTGCTGCAATTTCTCGATGGAGGCATTGAGCGGGGTGGTTTCGGCGAATGCGGTGTTGGCGGCGAACAGCAGTGCAATTAACCAGGCGTACATCTTCATGGATAGCTCCTTGTAGTAAAAAAATTATTTGTTGATGGGCTTATTTGCTAATGGATTGGGCGTATTTGCGGGCGATGCGGGTGTTTTTCAGCAGGCCGTTGTCGACCAGGCGCGGGAACATGCCGTTCAGCCGCGCGAAAAAAGATTCCGGCTGGCCGATGAAATGTTCCTTGCAGTCGCGTTCGATCGCCAGCACGATCTGTGCGGCGACGTATTCCGGTTCGTCCATGTTGGTCTTGGTTTCTTCCAGCATCCGCGTGGTGGCGTCGTCGTTCAGCGGCGTCTTGGTGGCGCGCGGCGAGACGTAAGTGACGCCGATCTGGCTGTCGACCAGTTCGCGGCGCAACGCCTCGGAAAAGCCGCGCATCGCAAATTTGCTGGCGCAATAGGCCGCGAAATGCGGGAAGCCGATCGAGCCGAAGGTCGAACCGATATTCACGATGCGCCCGCTGTCCTGTTGCAACAGGTGCGGCAGCACGGCGCGCACCAGCAGCATCGGCGCGATCACGTTGACGCCGATCACCTGCTCGATGCGTTTCGGGTCGTGGCGTTCGAACAGCGTGAAGTCCATGATGCCGGCGTTGTTGATGAGGATGTCCACGCCGCCGAGGGCTTGCAATGCCGAGGCCATCGCCTGCTGCGGCGCGCCTTCGCCGGACAGGTCGAGCGCGATGGGCGTTGCAAAGCCGCCGCTTTGGTTGATCTCGGCGCAGATTTCCTGCACGCGCGGCGCGTTGCGTTCGACCAGGGCCAGCCGCGCGCCTTTTGCGGCGAGCAGCAATGCCACGCGATAACCGATGCCGCCGGCCGCGCCGGTCAGGATGATGCGTTTGCCCGATAAATTCATGCAGTACCTCCCGGTGATGTAATGTTTGATATTAAAAAACGTAACTACTCAGGTGCAGCCGCTTTGCTCCTTCCCCCTTGCAGGGGGAAGGCTGGGATGGGGGTAGAAATGTGGGGTATAAAGGCACTTTGCGATGACTCCACCCTCCCACCCCCATCCTAACCTTCCCCCTTCCAGGGGGAAGGGACTGGCGTTGTGGCTATTTTCAAGCACACTGCTTCGACCTGAGTAGTTACTAAAAAACAGCAATTTCAAGCCACAGAGAACACAGAGGGCACAGAGATGATGCGGGCATCACATATGGCAGCCAATGGTTTCTCCTCTGTGAACTCTGTGTTCTCTGTGGCTAACTGATTTTTTCAGGCCGATAAATTGCCATCTGATTTTTCTTCGTACAGTTGTTCGATGGCTGGCTGGTATATCTGCCTGATCGCTTCGCGTTTCAAGCGGCCATTCGCGGTCAGTTGCCCGTTTTGCGGCAGGAATGGCGCCTGCGCGGGCAGCCAGTGTTTTATTCGCGCATAGTCCGGCAGCACTTGGTTCGCTTCCGCAATCGCCTGGTTCACCGCGCCGAGCGCTTCGGGTGTGTTGCCGCGCGGCACGATCACCGCCACGTTCCACGGGCGTGCCTCGCCGAACACCGCCGCCTGTGCGATGGCCGGGTGCAGCGTCAGTTCGCGCTCCACCCATTCCGGCGACACGTTGCGCCCGAACGAGGTGATGAAAATGTTCTTCTTGCGCCCGGTGAGATGCAGGAAACCCTGCTCGTCGAGATGCCCGATGTCGCCGGTCGGCCAAAATCTGGTTGACGAGCATGCGCCGGGTTGCAGCGGCGCATCGCCGGTGTAGCCGAGCAATGTCGCGCCCGCCACCAGAATCTCGCCGTCCTCGGCAAATTTCACTTGCGCGTGCGCCAGCGGTTTGCCGACGCTGCCCAAACAGCGTTCTGCTTCGGTGTTGAGCGCGACCACCGAGGCGCATTCGGACAGGCCGTAGCCCTCGAACACCGGGAGGCCGAGCGCTGCCGCGCGTTGCAGCAGGCGTTTTGCGACGGGTGCGCCGCCCACCGCGACGAAGCGCAACTGTTTTGGTGCGGGATGCCCGGCTTCGATGGCGGCGATCAGCGCGTGCAGCAATTGCGGCGTCAGGATGGTGGTCGTGGCGCGGCCTTCGATCAGTGCGGCCAGCATTTTTTTGATGTCCAGCCCGGTCGAGCCGCTCAGGCCGACTTCGGCGAGCGGCAGCAAATGGCAGCTTGCCCCGGCCAGCAGCGGCACATACACGCCGGCGAGGTTCTCCAGCAGGGTGGACAGCGGCAGCACGCTGACATGCCGGTCGTCCGCCCTGCCGCATGTGGCGGCCAGCAGCGAAGTTGCGACCTGTTGCAGCGCGTCGGCATTCAGGCACACGCCCTTTGGATTTCCGGTGGTGCCGGAGGTGTAGGTGACTTTGATTGTTCCTGCGGGCAATGCCTTGGCGGCGATGTTGCGCAGACGAAGTTCGCTGAAAGTCTGATTATCGAAAGTGTGCGTCAATATCGCATCGGTTTCGATTCCCGCTGCCGCAAGGATTTTCTGATACTGCACTGGCTGATCGGTGAAGATGCAATCGATTCCGGCATCACGGATGCTGTGAATGATTTGCTCCGCCGAGAAGAAGAACGGCAACGGGATGGCCGGCTTGCCGGCATGCAACCCGGCCAGGTCAAGGACGGCCCAGAGCGGCGAGTTGTCGAGCGCCAGCGCGATTGCTCTGGCGGGAGCCGCGCGCAGTTGCGCGCTGAACCGCTCGATTGCGGCGGCGAGTTCCCGGTAGGTGAGCACGTGCTGCTTGCCGGACAGGGCAGGGGAGCCGGGCTGTTCCTTGCTCCATTGGTTGATGGCATCGATGACGGACAGGTTCATGCTGTGTCAGGTATCACGCACAGGTTTGGCAGCGCATGCCGCTTATGGATTCCGGCGTGCAGCTTCCAGGCATTCGCGGCCGGCTGTGCCGCTCGCTGCGCCGGACCGCCATGATCTGCGGTCTCTGTGCGTAGTAGCTGCCCCACTCCGCCTGCTCTTCCGGGGAAAGCCGGCTCTTGTCCGCGTCGCCAAGCATGACCGGGTTCAGCCCCATCTTGATGAACGCGTTGCGCACCACAGGTATGGCGGTGAATACCGCCCATTGCTTGGAGGTGGCATGGAGTTGATCAACGATCGCGGTAATCAGGTAGCGTGCCGTACCTGGTTCCGTCACCGAAAGATTTCCGACCTCGACGACATCGCTGCGCCTGACCGGCAAGCCGGTGCGCTCCGAAATAGCGGCTTCGACAGGCTTGTCCAGATAAACCTCCAGAAACAGCGGCTCAAGCGCGGCGCTGCGAAAGCCGCAAGCCGCGATCAGTTTATTGTCCCGATCGCGCAGGCTCATCAGACATGGCTTGAAGCGCCTGATTTCCGCGCCATACGCCCGGTGAAAAGCATCGCTAATGAATTGTTCCAGCTCGGCACGGTCGGCCGCATCGGGCTGGGAGAAATACACGTTGAATGGGCGTTCAGGCAGGCCAATGGCGGGATTGGAAATGACGGTATTCATCGATTTTCGGGAGGCTGGTTGATCTGATTAAATGGAACGGGTTGATTGTTGCGTCTTTGACGCCACTCACCTTATGGGTGAGCCACCTGTAGGAGCGCGCCCTGCGCGCGAACTGTCTGGTCGCGCGCAGGGCGCGCTCCTACCCGAATGAAAAATAGTTCAGAGTTCATGGCAGCGCAGCGGATCAGGCAGCTTTCAGTCTGGTGCGCGCATAGGAGACGCCCGCTCTGACCAGCTCCTTCGCGTCGTAGCGGCCAAGCATATTGCAGCCGTTGCACAGCTCCGGGATCAGCGCCATGCCTTCGCGCCTGGTCAACACTTCGCGGATACCCATATCCGCCACATGGCCGATGGGGTGTTGATGGCCGACATCGTTGTAGCAATACAGGTAATCGCCGCTCGCCGAAATGAAAATGTCGATGTTGCGCGGCACGCATTTGAAACGATTGCTGCGCCATTGCTGGAAAACATCCCGGACACTGGGAATGAAATCCAATTCCTGCGAGTGCAAATGGTGCTTCCGGATTATTTGCCGCAATTTTTCAGTGTCCAGTTCGTGCGCCTGCAGACTGCCGCCACGGTTGTACAGGGTGGGCGACATGGTTAAAACTTCCACGCCCTGCGCGCGCAGCCAGGCGATGGTGTCCGGCAGCGAAGGCAGGCATTCCGGCATGGGCGTGAGGCTGATGGCCAGCTTTGTTTTCTTGAAGAGCTGCTGCGCCGTCTTGATGTTTCCCATCACGCGCGCCTGGTCGAGATTGGCATGCACCACGTTGTACACCGCCGGGTCGATGCTGGAAAAAGAAATCAGCAGCAGGTCGATCGCCCCGTCCAGGTGCCGGATACGTTCGGCGTCGAGCTGGTGGCCGTTGCTCACCATGTCGAAGCGGATCGGGTGCCCGCGCATGTCGTCCACGAATTCGAAGAATTTGGTATGCGTGGTGGGTTCGCCGTAGCCCGCGATGACGGCGCGGAACACATCCTGCGGCGTCAGGCGCTCCAGCGTTTGCCGCCAGGTCGCCTCCTTCATCAGCATGGGGTTTTCGATCAGGTCTCGCGGACACATCGGGCAAAGCGCGTTGCACTTGCTGGTCCACTCGACGTTGACGGCGATGCGGTAGGAGCTCATTTTCCGGCTTCGGCAAGAGATTCGGCCGGAACCAGGCGGGGGATATAAGCCGAACAGCTTGGCGCGACCAGTTCGACATCCACAACCACGACGCATTCCGCCTGCGGAAACGCCTCCATCATTGTCGCGTTTTCATGGATGGACGCCTTTCCGTTCACGCGCAGCCGGGCGCCATCGGCGAAGTCGATGAACAGCATGCTGACGTAGGGATTAAGCAGGATGTTGCCGAGGCTCATGTAGGCGCCGTTGCCTTTGACGCGCGCCTCGAAATGCGGGAAAGCCAGGCGGTTCGGCGCCAGTACCTTGACCAGGCCGGGTCCGCCGCCCTTGAACGAGCAGTCGCAGCGACCGTCGGGAGCGCTGGTGGCGAGAAAGAAGAACGGCGCCGCCTCGATCCGGGCGTGTATCGGCTCCGGGATGCAATCCCAGATAAGCTGGCCGATGCGCGCCTCGGTCCACAACTCCGGGTTGCCCCAGCGTTGCTGCGCGTCAAGCTCGCCGGCGTGAAAAGGCGATGAAGTCATGATGGAGATTTCGGCTGAATGTTCTTGAAAAATGTCGTTCCGGCAAAGTCCGGTTGCCTGAAAAAAACCGTTGTGTTTCCGTAAAGCTCAAAATCTTTTGGCGGTATCGTAATAAAACCATTTTATCTGAAGCTTGGCATGGTCATACGGCAAGGGCGCAGTTTTTTACTTGTACCGGGAATTTGAATCTCATAACCTTAAGGCGGCCTTAAAGCATGCAGGAATTTCCCGGTTTTCTGGCAAAACGGGCAAATAAATTCCGGCGCAGATCCATGCGCGTGATGCCACGGCCAGTACTGTGTTGCGCCGCCGCAGATGCCAGTCCATATCAGAGTCCTTGATGATGCGTGATGATGTTGACAGCCTGCAACCATGACTCTACATTGCCTACCCTTCTTGGCATCACAGAAATCAATATGAAATACAGCATTCTGTTACTCCTCCTCGTACCCGTATTGGCCGGGTGCAACAAGGAAGCAGCTCCAGAAGCCAAAACCGAGCACCCCGCTTTGACCCTGGTGGCAGGCTCTGCCGCCACCGCTGGCAGCAACACCTATAGCGGCGAGATTCGCGCGCGCCACGAGGCGCAATTGGGTTTCCGCGTCGGCGGGAAAATCGTCGAGCGGCTGGTGGACATGGGCACGCGGGTCAAGGCGGGGCAGACGCTGATGCGCCTCGATGCCGGTGATGCGGCCTTGCAGCTTGGCTCGGCGGAGGCGCAACACCGGTTGGCCGAAGCCGACGCGCAACGGTTTCGTGAGCTGCGCAGCAAAGGCTTTGTCAGCCAGGCGGCGCTGGATGCCAAAGAAACCGCGCTCAAGGCTGCCGCCGCCCAGGCCGGGCTGGCGCGCAACCAGTCCGGCTACACCACATTGCACGCCGATCGCGCGGGTGTGATTGCCGCAGTCTTGGCGGAGGCGGGGCAGGTGGTCAGTGCGGGGCAGCCGGTGCTGCGCCTGGCGCCCGATGGTGAGCGCGAGGTGGCGATCGCGCTACCGGAATCGCAACTGGCCAATCTTGAAGTGGGAGCCGCTGCCGAAATCACCTTGCTGGCCGCAGGCGCCGTACCGCTGGCAGGGCGCTTGCGCGAGCTGTCACCGGCGGCTGATCCGGCCAGCCGCACCTATGCGGCGCGCGTGACGCTGACTCAGCCAAGCCCGGGCGTTGTTCTGGGCATGACGGCGCGGGTGCGTTTTCCCGCGAACAAAAAGAGCGATGGCCTGCTGATCCCGCTGACTGCGGTTTTCCAGCAGGACAAACAGGCGGCGGTGTGGATCGTCGCCGCCGACCGCAGCGTCAGCCTGCGTCCGGTGCAGGTTGCCGCCTACCGCGATGATGGCGCGGTTATCGCAAGCGGGTTGGCGGCAGGCGAGCGCATCGTCAGCAACGGCGTACACCGGCTCGCGGCAGGGGAAAAAATCCGCATCATCGAGAACGGCAGCACGCAATGAAATTTCCGAATCTTTCCGCCTGGGCGCTGACGCACCAGCAGATGGTGCTGTTCCTGATCATCGTGCTGATGGGCGCGGGGGTACTTTCCTATTTCAACCTGGGGCGCGCCGAAGATCCGGACTTCACCTTCAAGGTCATGGTGGTGCGCACGCTGTGGCCGGGCGCCACGGCGCTGGAGGTCGAGCAGGAAGTGACCGAGCGCATCGAGAAGAAGCTGCAGGAAACGCCCTGGGTGGACATATTGCGCTCCGCTTCCAAGCCGGGCGACTCGATGGTTTTCGTGATGCTCAAGGATTACACGCCCAAAACCGAGGTGCCTGAAGCCTGGCGGCAGGTGCGCAAGAAGCTGGACGACATCCGCCATACCTTGCCGGAGGGCGTGCATGGCCCGTTCCCCAACGACGAGTTCGGCGACGTGCAGATCAATATTTTCGCGCTGACCGGCGACGGCTTCGACCTCGCGGCGTTGCACCGCTACGCCGATCAGGTCGCGCTGGACTTGAAGCAGGTGCCGGATGTGCGGCGCGCCGAATTGTTCGGTGTGCAGGACGAAAAAATCTATCTGGAGGTTGCGCCGCACCGACTGGCGAATCTGGGCATCACGCCCAGCCAGATCGGCGAGGCTTTGCAGAAGCAGAATAGGGTGAGCCCGTCCGGTTTCGTCGATACCGCCACCGACCGGGTGCAATTGCGCGTATCGGGCGGTTTCGACAGCGTCGAACGGGTGCGCAATACCGATCTGCTGGTGAATGGGCAGCACTTCCGCCTCGGCGACATCGCCAAGGTGTCGCGCGGTTTTGCCGATCCGCCCAATCCGCAGATGCGCGTCGGCGGGCAGCCCGCCATCGGCATCGGCGTCGTGATGGACAAGGGCGGCAACGTCATCCGCCTCGGCGAGAACCTGCAACTGGCGATGAAAAAAATCACGGCGGACTTGCCGGCGGGCGTCGATATGCATGTGGTCGCGAACCAGCCGGAAGTGGTGAAAGGCTCCATCCGCCTGTTCGAGAATTCGCTGGCCGAGGCGATCCTGATCGTGCTCGCGGTGTCGTTCCTCAGTCTCGGTTGGCGCACCGGCACGGTGGTGGCGTTGTCCATCCCGCTGGTGCTGGCGATCACCTTCTTCCTGATGAAGGTGTTCGACATCGGCCTGCAGCGCATCTCGCTCGGCGCGCTGGTGATCGCGCTCGGCCTGCTGGTGGACGATGCGATCATCGCGGTGGAGATGATGGTGGTGAAAATGGAGCAGGGCTGGGATCGCTTCAAGGCCGCGACCTTTGCCTACACTTCGACCGCGTTTCCGATGCTCACCGGTACGCTGATTACCGCCGCCGCGTTCACGCCGGTGGGCTTTTCCAAATCGGCGGCGAGCGAATACACCATCTCGATCTTCCAGGTGGTGACGATCGCGCTGCTGGTGTCGTGGATCGTCGCGGTGGTGTTCACGCCTTATCTCGGCTACCGGTTGCTCGACCCGAAAAAACTGGTGGAAAAAGCGCAGCAGCATGGTGCGGACATTTACGACACGCCGTTCTACCGCCGCTTCCGCGCGCTGGTGACCTGGTGTCTGCGCAACCGCTGGAAGGTGATCGGCGCCACGGCAGGACTCTTCGTATTATCTATTGTCGCGTTTAACGTCGGGGTGCAGAAACAGTTTTTCCCCGCCGCCAACCGTCTCGAATTGATCGTCGATGTCTGGCTGCCGCAGGGCGCATCGCTCAAGGCGACCGAGGTCGAGACCAAACGCATCGAGCAGATACTGGCCGGCGATCCGGCGGCGGTTTCCTATTCTTCCTATATCGGCAATGGCGCACCGCGCTTCATCCTGTCGCTCGACGTGCGCCTGTTCAGCGACAACTACGCGCAAGTCGTGATCCTCACCAAGGGGTTGCAAGAGCGCGAGGAGCTCAAGCGCAGGCTGACGAACCTATTCACCTCGGCGGAAGGCGGCTTCTCGCATATCCATGCGCGCGTGTCGCGCCTCGAGAACGGCCCGCCGATCGGTTATCCGGTGCAGTTCAGAGTGATGGGGGAGGAAGTCGAGCAAGTACGCACGATTGCCGCCCAGGTGGCCGACCTGATGCGCGCCAACGTGCATCTGCAGGATGTCAGTTTCGACTGGAACGATAAGATCAAGGCGCTGCGCGTCGAAGTGGATCAGGATAAGGCGCGCCGGCTCGGCACCTCCAGCCGCGAGATTTCGCAGGCCCTGCAAGGCTGGCTGAACGGCGTGGCACTGGCGCAGTACCGCGAGGGCGACCAGTTGATCGACATAATATGGCGCGGCACAAACGATCTGGAAACACGCTCGCTGGACAGGCTGCCCGATCTGGATATTCCGCTGCCGAACGGCCGCCATGTGCCGCTGGCGCAGGTGGCGAAACTGGCGCCGGTGCTGGAAGAAGGGCTGATCTGGCGGCGCAACCGCCTGCCGACCATGACCGTGCTGGGCGACATGGCCGACAAGACCCAGCCCGCCACCGTGTCGACGGAACTGAACACGCAGCTCGATGCGCTGCGCGCCGCGTTGCCGATCGGCTATCGCATCGAAATGGGCGGCAGCGTCGAGGAATCGGGCAAGGGCGAGGGCGCGATCAAGGCGGTGGTGCCGCTGATGCTGGTCGGCGTGATTACGCTGCTGATGATCCAGTTGCAGAGCATCAGCCGCACCGTCATCGTGCTGCTCACCGCGCCGCTCGGCCTGATCGGCGTGACTCTCGCGCTGCTGGTGTTCCAGGTGCCGTTCGGCTTCGTCGCCAACCTTGGCTTCATCGCGCTGGCCGGAATGATCATGCGCAACTCGGTGATCCTGGTGGACCAGATTCGGCAGGACGAGGAAGAGGGTAAGACGCAATGGGAGGCGATCATCGGCTCCGCCGTGCGCCGCTTCCGCCCGATCATGCTGACCGCCGCGGCGGCGATCCTGGCGATGATCCCGCTGACCCGCCAGGTGTTCTGGGGGCCGATGGCCGTGTCCATCATGGGCGGGCTGGTCGTCGCCACGTTGCTCACCTGCCTGTTCCTGCCCGCGCTGTATGCGGCGTGGTTCAGGGTGCGGGAGGGTTAAGGGCCTATCTCAGTAGGTTTCATGCACGGGATATGAAACCTACTGAATAGGCTCTAAGCGCGAACCCAGCATTTTTATGCGGTTAAACGCCAGTTATATTTTTGTCCAATACGCATTATACTGTCCGCCAGTATCCAAAACCGGAAAGGATAATCACCATGCACACAGCAAAACTCTATACCCAGGGCGGCTCGGTTGCCTTGACTATTCCGCGCCCGTTGCTTAGCTCGATCGGGTTGAAAAGCGGTGAGCAAGTGTCTATTGAGACAGATGGAAAGCGTCTGGTTATTAGCCCCGCCAGAAAAAAATATACTCTTGAAGAATTGCTCGCCGGAATGAAAGAAGGCGATTTGCCGCGTGATGCTGAGTGGGAAAATATGCCCCCTGTAGGCCGTGAAGTAATATGAAAAAAGCGCCGAAACGCGGCGATATTGTGCGTATGAGCTTTGATCCCGCAATGGGCGCAGAACAACGCGGAGTGCGCCCTGCACTTGTCATTTCAGCCGATGCGTTCAACAAACTGGGCATGGCAATGGTATGTCCTGTCACACAGGGCGGGGATTATGCACGGGGGCAGCAATGGGTAGTGTCACTTGCCAATACGGGGATGAATACACAAGGAGTCGTGTTGTGTAACCAAGCGCGCATCATCGATTGGAAAGTGCGTAAAGCCGAGATAGTCGAAGCCGCACCTGACTACATCGCGGCGGATGTTATTGCGCGCCTTGCCACGTTGCTGGATTAGACTTGCGGGCACCTCTATAAATCCAAACTCCGTCGCGATACTGCGTTGCTCAAGAAATTTTAACGCTTACATATCAAACATATGCGGCGCGCTAAAATTTTTTTCGCGCCTTGTCTGGCTTAGAATTTTGAATTTATAGAGGTGCCCTTGCAAATGAAGAGCATCAGTTTGACTCCGATGCTTTTGGTTCTTTTGGTTTCACCCCGCAGGCACCGCGCAAATCCGGTACAGCCATGAGCGACAATCTTTTTTCCCGATCCTTCTTTTCTCTTGGGCCAGGGAATATCCCCCGCGCTGCGCACAAGGGAGGGAGCATTACTCCTTCCCCCGCCTGCGGGGGAAGGCTGGGATGGGGGCGCACCAAGTTATAGTTTGTATGGGCTTTCCGATGACGAGATCAAGCGGGTCGGGCGAGGGTAAATGCCTTGCTTGGCCACATTGGAGGCAGACTACGGTTTTTCGCACAGATTTTTCTCGCGCAGTAAAATTGCCACCCTATTGTTTTGTTATTTCGCCATTTTAAAAAAGCCAGCACATGACCAGAACTCATCTCAAGACCGTCGCCGTGGTCACCGGCCACGACCAGCCCAGGCTTTCAAAAGGACAGCAGGCATTCAATAAACTGATAAAACAGATTGAAAAAAAGCGCGCCCAGCTGGCTGACTGGGAAACCGCCATCCCGCTCTATCAGCAGAAATACACCAGTGAATTGCTGCCGTTGACTAAAGGCTTAATGGATATACAGGTTGAATTTTTGCATAGCCTCGATCGGGCCAGCGATCATAAAGAAATAAAAAAAAGCGAACGCGGCATGATCGCCAGTTTGATTGTCGATCTCGCCGGAGATTTGCTGTTCGCGCGTGACGATGCGGAATTGAAAGCCGTTTATAACAAACACAGCCATTCCGACTATGACAAAAAAGAAGCCGCGAATATCAAAGGCATGAAATCCATGATGGAGGATGTGCTGGGTGTTGACCTGGGCGATGACTTTGACATGAGCTCGCCGGAAGAATTGCTCAAGCGTGTCCAGGCGCAAATGGCAGAAGAACTGGAACAGGAAAATGCCGAGCGGCAGGCTTGGGAAGTGCTTCGGCCCAAGCGAAAAAAATCAGCCAAACAACTCGCCAAAGAAGCGCAGCTCAAGGCCGAGGAGCAACAGGTCAGCCTATCCATCCGCGAGGTTTACCGGAAGTTGGCCAGCGCCTTGCACCCGGATCGCGAAACCGACACGCAGGAGCGCAAGCGAAAAACCGCCCTGATGCAGCGCGTCAACGAGGCTTATGAAAAGAGAGATTTGTTGCAGTTGCTGAAGCTGCAACTGGAGTTGGAGCACATCGACCAAGCCACCGTCAACAACATCAGCGAAGACCGCCTGAAGCACTACAACAAAATACTGAAGGAACAATTGGAAGAGCTGGATCAGGAAATCTTCCATGTCGAAGGCGGGTTCATGGCGCAGTTTGGCATTAACCCTTTCGATAGCGTGTCACCCGGCACCATCATGCGCGATCTCGCCACCGAAATCGCCGGCGTCCAGCACACCATCCGCGATCTTAAAAAAGATGTCATCGCGTTTGAAGACATCAAGAAGGTCAAGGCCTGGCTCAAAAAGGTGCGGCGCGAAGCGGCCAGGATGGATGACTACGGCGGCTGCCTTTTTTGAAACCGGCCACCATGTTATTTCAGTTCCGTTTTGAAACGACAATAATCAGGTAGGGTGCGTTCCACGCACCAGTGGTAATGGTGCGTGGAACGCACCCTACGAAATTGTACTTTCAATTTCGGGAACCTATAGAAATGGAATTACACACAGCCCCTAACACTTTCTCGCCGCTCCTGACACCGCAGGGACATCTGCACCTTGCGCCGGAAGCCGACGCGCCACCTCTTCCGTTAGTGCTGCATGAACCGTATGCCGCAGTCGAATTGATCTTTTTCCAGGCATATTCAGAAAAACATTCACTGGGAAGACGGAATTTGCGCGTCGAAATTGAGTTCGTTTAACTTATCCTGCAGGTCAAGTCAACCAAGTTATATAGGCAAAAATATTGCTTGCAAAAAAATCCCAGTCCCCTAGAATTAGTGAAAATTAGGGGAGAAACTACTAGATGTAGTGGTTTTTGTGTTTTGTGGGCTATAACGGCCCAGGTAATAGGGGGGGTCGTATTGTGCTTGTTATAGAAAATGTTTTGTCTTCATCATCTGCCCGTAATGCTTCCGAATTCTCCGCTTCGCCCAATGCACCGTCAGACCAGCACAAGATGTCCCCCGGCAAGGATTCTGCAACTCAGGTTGAGATGGAGAATGCTCCGGTAATTTCTTTACAGGGTGGTGCGGTGTCAGGCAAGCAGGCTTCCGAAGGGAAAATTGAAGTGGCACAGGAAATCAGCATTGAAGTATTGCTGGAAAAATACGCCGAACCCGGCGAGACGTCCGTCCAGGATGTGCGTCGCCGTGTGGCACGCGGTTTGGCGCAAGCCGAAAAACCGGAGCAGCGCGCCAAGTGGGAAGAAGCGTTTTTCCTGGGGCAGGAAAATGGTCTGGTGCCCGCCGGCCGTATCAACTCGGCGGCCGGACTGAAAATTCAGGCGACCCTGATCAACTGTTTTGTGCAACCGGTGGGCGATGCGATCTCCGGCATCAGTAACGGCAAACCGGGCATTTATGACGCGCTGCAACAGGCGGCGGAAACCATGCGGCGCGGCGGCGGGGTCGGCTATGATTTTTCCTCGATCCGCCCCGAGGGCGCGCATGTCAAAGGCACCAATTCGCGCGCCAGCGGGCCGATTTCCTACATGCGCGTGTTCGACCGCTCCTGCGAAACGGTCGAATCGGCCGGTGCGCGGCGCGGCGCGCAGATGGGTGTGTTGCGCTGCGATCATCCCGACATCGAAAAATTCATCCACGCCAAGGATAAGGGCGACCTGCGCAACTTCAACATTTCCGTCGGCGTCACCGATGCTTTGATGCATGCCGTGGAAAACGGTGAGGACTTCGAGCTGGTGCATGCCGCCGAGCCGTCTGCCGCGCTCAAGGAGCAGGGCGCCGCACATCGCGCCGACGGCAAATGGGTGTACCGCAGGGTGCCGGCTGCTGACTTATGGAAGCAGATCATCGAAAGTACCTACGACCATGCCGAGCCGGGCGTACTGTTCATCGACCTGATGAACCGCGACAACAACCTGTCCTATATCGAAGTGATCGAAGCGACCAATCCGTGCGTCACCGCCGATACCTGGGTGATGACCGAAGCAGGCGCACGTCAGGTGCAAGACCTGATCGGCAAACCCTTTGCTGCAATGATCGACGGCAAGTCCTACCCGACCGAATCGCAAGGTTTCTTCTTCACCGGCACCAAGCCGGTGCTGCGCCTGAAAACTGCCGAAGGGCATTCTTTGCGCCTGACCGCGGATCACCCGGTGCTGCGCATTTCCGGCATGACGCGCCACACGCGCGAAACTGAATGGATCAATGCCGGTGAACTGCGCATCGACGACCAAGTCGTGCTGCACGACCATCGCACCATGCAGGCTTGGAGCGGCGCGCATAACGAAGACGCCGGGTATCTGATCGGCTTGCTGATCGGCGACGGCACGCTCAAGAACGACAAGGCCGTGCTGAGCGTTTGGGACGCTGCCGCATTGAAAATCGCCAACGGCGGAGATATGTATCCTTCTGCCGGAGTTGCCGGCGTCATGTGTGCCGCCGAACAGGCGGCGCGCTCGCTGCCGCACCGTGCCGATTTCAACGGCTGGCAAAAACCGGTCGAAGGACGCGGCGAATACCGTCTGGCGACAGGCGCATTGCGCACGCTGGCGCTGGAGCTGGGACTGACTCCCGGCAACAAACGGTTCACTGCGGCGATGGAAGCCGGCTCGTCAGACTTCTATCGCGGCGTATTGCGCGGCATGTTCGACGCCGACGGTTCGGTGCAGGGCTCGCAGGAGAAAGGCGTCAGCATCCGGTTGACGCAGATCAACCTCGGTAATCTGGAGGCCGTGCAGCGTATGCTGCAACGTCTCGGCATTATCTCCAGTATCTATAAAAATCGCCGCCTTGATGGCATGAAAATGTTGCCGGACGGCAAAGGCGGCTCCAGGGAATACGCCTGCCAGGCGCTGCATGAACTCGTCATCAGCGGCGAAAACATCGGGCGCTATGCCGAGCTGATCGGCTTTGCCGATAGCGACAAGATGGACAGGCTGACTGGCTTGCTGGCCAACTATCAGCGCAAACCGAACGGGCATGGCGAATATGCCACTTATTATGAAACCCATGCCCGTTCCCTCTCTCCTAACTCTCTCCCGCAAGCGGGCGAGAGGGACGCGGTCTCGCTTCGCGAGTATTCTGTCGACGCAGAACGCTTCACCGCGACCGTGCTGTCACTGGAAGAGGATGGCGTGGAAGACGTGTATGACGTGACCGTTGCCGATGTGCATGCCTTCGACGCCAATGGCTTGTATGTCCACAACTGTGCCGAGCAACCGCTGCCTTCCTACGGCTGTTGTTGCCTGGGCTCGATCAACCTGACCTGCATGGTGGAAAATGTCTTTACTGCCGATGCCACTTTCAATTATGCGAAGTTCAAGGAACTGGTGCAGGTCGGCGTGCGCATGCTGGACGATGTGCTGGACGTGACGGCCTGGCCGCTGCCCGAACAGCAGCAGGAGGCGCAAAACAAGCGGCGCATCGGGCTGGGTTATACCGGGCTGGGCGATGCGCTGATCATGCTCGGTTTGCGCTACGACACCGGCGCGGCGCGGGCATTCGCCGCGAAACTGACGCGCTTCATGCGCGACGAAGCCTATCTCGCCTCGGTGGATCTGGCCATTGAGCGCGGCGCATTTCCGTTGCTGGATGCCGATCAATATCTCGCCGCGCCGCGCTTCGCCTCACGGCTGCCGGAAGCCATCCAGGACAAGATACGCAAGCACGGCATCCGCAACAGCCACCTGCTGTCGATCGCGCCTACCGGCACCATCTCGCTGGCGTTCGCCGACAATGCCTCCAACGGCATCGAGCCGCCGTTCTCCTGGTTCTACACGCGCAAGAAACGCATGATGGACGGCAGCACCAAGGATTATCAGGTGGAGGACCATGCCTGGCGCATGTACCGGCAAATGGGCGGCGATATGGATAACCTGCCGCCCGCGTTCGTCACCGCGCTCGAGATTTCGGCGATCGATCACATGAACATGGTGGCTGCCGTCGCGCCGTTTATCGACACGGCGATCAGCAAGACGGTCAACGTGCCGGCCGACTATCCCTACGAGGACTTCAAGGAACTCTACACGGAAGCATGGAAGGCAGGCTTGAAAGGTTTGGCAACCTACCGTCCCAATAGTGTTTTAGGTTCCGTGTTATCCGTCACGCCGGCGAAAAAGGAAGAGCAGCCGCAAGACCTGTTGTTCGATCAGGATCGCCGTATCGTGCTGGAAGCCGCGCCCAAGCCGGCGCTCGCGTCATTGCGCTGGCCGGGACGCCCGCAACTGCCCGGCGGCAGCGAGGGCTGGGCATCCCAGGTGGTAAAGCACCCGCTTGGCAGTTTCGTGACGTTTGTTTCGCATACCAGGAATGGAAAAAATCATCCGTTCGAAGTCTGGGTGAACGGTTCGGAGCAGCCGCGCGGGCTGGGGGCGCTGGCGAAATCGCTGTCGATGGACATGCGCGCGCGCGATCCGGTATGGATGCGCATGAAACTCGAAATGCTGATGAAGACCGTCGGCGACGACGCGTTCGACATGCCGATGCCGCCCGACGGTATCGTTACGCGCATGCCAAGCCTGGTGGCGGCGTTCGCGCATTTGCTGAAATTCCGCATGGAACAACTGGGCGCACTGGAAGTGAGCGAAGGCGCCACCACCCCGATGATGGACGCGTTGTTCGCCAAGAAGGAGCCGAAGACCGGCACCGACGGCACGATGAGCTGGACGGTGGACATCTCCAATGCCGGCACCGGCGACGATTTCGTGCTCGGCCTGAAGGAGCTGAAGTTGCCGGACGGGCAACGCCGCCCCTACTCGATGTGGCTGGCCGGAGTTTACCCGCGCGCCCTCGACGGCCTGTGCAAGGTGCTGAGCCTGGACATGCGCGTCATCGATCCGGCCTGGATCGGCATGAAGCTGCGCAAGCTGCTCAATTTCGGCGAGCCGCTCGGCGATTTCATGGCGCGCGTGCCGGGCGGCGAAAAAATGGAAAGCTACCCGTCGACGGTTTCCTACGTCGCCAAGCTGATCATTCATCGCTACGCCATGCTCGGCATTCTCGACGAGCACGGCTATCCGGTGCAACAGATGGGTGTGCTGGAAGTCCCGGAAGCGCAAAGCAGGGCTTCCGGAATCAAGCCGATGACCGGCAAGGTCTGCAAGGAATGCGGCAACGCCACGCTGATCAAGAAGGACGGCTGCGAATTCTGCACCAGTTGCGGGACGATCGGGGCGTGCGGTTAAGGTTGGACAAGCGGGTGTCCGGTAATATGTGATACGCCATACAGCATCAAGTATGATGTGCGTTGCGTTGTACACGTATTGCCGGATAAGAAGGACTAAAAATGCAAGTCCGCAAAATCTTTCGTGCCGTTCGGCCATTCCTTTCGGCCGTGGCTGTCCTTGCTACCGCAGCGGCGCTCGTTTTTGCGATTTACTTTACCGAGCTTGGCACGCAATGGACTACGTTCCTGGCCGGGATTCTGGTGGCAGCGATACTTGCTGAGGCAACCCGTCTGTCGCGTGCGGAGTGGGTTGTTATGCGCCGCACGGCGCAACTGTCGTCATTAAAAGGCAAATTCGAGCGCGAAATGCAGCTCCGCAAAATGGCCGAGGAGGCGCTTGCCGCCAGCAAACCGAGATTGCATTTGATCGACGAAGTATTGCCGACCATGATCGCGTTCATCGATATCGAGGGACGCTGCCAATACCACAACCGGGCATTTATGGACTGGTTGCACCTACGGCCGGAACAGATCGATGGCCGGCACATGCGCGAAGTGCTCGGCGCCAATATCTACCAGGAAGCCGCGACTGCAATCCGTCAGTCTCTGGATGGGCATCCTGTGCATTATGAATGGAAGCAACAGATGCCGGATGGCGCGATCTACCGGTTGTCCGTTGAACATCTCCCCCAACTTGGCGAGGATGGCAAGGTTACCGGGTTCTTTATGTTGATAAAGGACATCACCGGCCCCGGTGATGTGCATACGCCAGCCCAGCTTGAATCCACAGGCCCTGGCCGTGCCGGTAACGATGCCGTTGCGCCGGCCTTCGTTCAGGACGGGAAGGCCGATCATCAAGACTTGTTTGTTCAGCCTTCCCGCGAACAAACTGCCGATCGCAGGGATGCCGGCAGCCGGATCATGGCGGCAATCAAGGAGAACGAGTTTTGCCTGTTTTGTCAGTTGATTATCCCATTGGCCGTTGATTCCGGCGAAGCCGAGCACTATGAGATTCTGGTGCGGTTGATGGAAGAAGAGGAAGGCATGATACCGCCGGGAGAGTTTTTTCCGCTTGCCGAGAAATATGGCCTCATGCCGCATCTGGACCGGTGGGTTGTGCAGCATGTTACGGAATGGGCTTCCCGCCAGAATTCGCCGGATGAAAAACGAGCGCGCTCGATGTTCTTCATCAACGTGTCGGCGGCCACGATTGGCGACCCTGGCTTTCCGGAATTTCTGCAATTGACGCTGCTGGAATACGGCGTGCCCGGTGCCGCACTGTGCTTTGAGATACCAAATTCGGAACTCGCCTTGAGAGCTATGGCGGTTGCCGAATTTGCACGGCAAGTCAGGCAGTGCGGCTGCCGTGTTGCAATCAGCGGCTTCGGCCAGGAGCGGATTTTATTCGACCTGATTCGTGGTTTCCAGGTGGAGTTCCTGAAAATTGATGGCAGCATTATTTTCAATATGCTTCGCGATCCTGCGGCCATCGCCAAGGCAATGTCCATAAGCGGGGTGGCAAAAAAGATCGGTGTAAAAACGGTTGCGGAACTGGTGGAGAGCGAAGAATCCATCGCAAAACTGAGAGAGATCGGCATTGATTTTGCGCAGGGTTTTGGCATCTCGCGACCCCGATCCCTGGCAGGGTAAACTCCGGAATTTCGAAAGCGGTTGGTTATTGAGCGTCCGGTAATTTAGTCACTAACCAACCAAATGATGTCAAAACGTGACAAGAAATTGCACCAGGCGAAGTATTTTGTAGGAGCGTGCCCTGCACGCGATAAAGCGCTGTCGCGTGCAGGGCACGCTCCTACCACCTTGTTTGGTTCCGGCTTGTCCGGCTTGGGTCATTCATACTTAAATCGATTGGAGTATTGGTTGTCACCGCACCTCTTTGCGCGTACTCTATAAGCGCTTTGTCCAGATGCAGTTTTCCCAGAGAGGGTAAACCGGTGACAATACAAAAAGAAAGCGCTTCAAGATGTGCGTGCCATGCGGCATCAAGCATGGGCACGCCGCGCCGCGCGGGCGCCCGAACCAAATTTCTTGTGCCCCTGCAATTCCCTGCATCATTCTTGTTGCACCATTCCTGAAATGGCGTCCCCCCGCACCTTGCTGATTTTTGATTTGGGCGATGCGCGTTTCGGCGTGGACGCCATGCTGGTGCGCGAATCGGTCTGGCTGCCCGAACTGACCCCGGCCGAGGAAGCGCCGCCTCATATCGCCGGCATCTTCAGTCTGCGCGGCCAGATCGTTCCCGTCACCGATCTCAACCTGCGCTTCGGCCATCCTGCATTACCTTATCGCCTCAGCGATCAAGTCGTGGTTCTGGAGCTGGATCAGTTGTTGATGGGGCTGATCGTCAGCGAGGTGCGTGAGGTGATTGAGATTTCTCACGATGCCATTCAGCCGCCGCCGAAATTCGATATGGAAACTTCTGCACATGCGCATCTGGTTGAGGGAGAAGTGCGGGTTGGCGACGACATCGTAACGCTGCTGGATGCGCGCCAACTGGTGCATCTGCCGCGCCCCCATCCCAGCCTTCCCCCGCAAGCGGAGGAAGGAGACAAACGCCCCCATCCCAGCCTTCCCCCGCAAGCGGAGGAAGGAGACAAACGCCCCCATCCCAACCTTCCCCCGCAAGCGGAGGAAGGAGACAAACACCCCCATCCCAACCTTCCCCCGCTTGCGGGGGAAGGAGTTGATGCTCCCTCCTTTGCGCGCAGCGCGGGGGAGGTACCCAATATACCCCCTCCCCCGCTTGCGGGGGAGGGTTGGGGAGGGGGGCATTTCTGCCCGCAAGCCACGCCGCAAGAACACGCGGTGTACCGCACACGCGCCAAAACACTTATGGAAGCCGCTACCGAAGAAGAAGGCGCGCGCCTGTCGCTGGCGGTGGTGGAATTGGACGGCGAATACTTCGGCATCGAACTTCAGGCGGTGCAGGAATTCTGCGACATCGCCCAGCCCAGCCTGATTCCCTGCTGCCCGCCGCACATCCTCGGAGCCATCAGCCTGCGCGGCAACCTGCTCACGCTGCTCGACCTGCGCGGCGCGCTCAACCTGCCGCGCGCATCGCAAGACAGCGGCAAGGCGGTGATTACCCGCGCTCCGACCTCGCCCGGCGCAGGCATCGGCGAGCAATTGGTAGGTGTTGCGGTGGACGAGGTGCATGACGTGGTTTATTTGCGCGTAGAAGCATTGCAGGCTGCCCCGGCGGCGCACGGTGCAGAGGTCAAGGGCACCGCGCCCTATGGTGGCAAGATGATGGCCATATTGAACTTGCCAGCGCTGCTGGCGCGGGAGGAATGGGTCGTCAATGAAAGCGTATGAAGGTATTTGCCCCACCCCCTCCCCAACCCTCCCCCGCACGCTGCGCGTGCAAGGGAGGGAGTATTGCTCCTTCCTCCGCTTGTGGGGGAAGGTTGGGATGGGGTTTGCTCCCTCCTCCGCGTGCGGGGGAGGGTTGGGGAGGGGGCAGCTTTACGCAGCACGAAAATCTGAAAGGGGTTAAAAATGTTCAAAAACATGAAAATCGGCGCAAAATTATTCTTGCTGTTGGGATTTTTATCACTTCTGCTGATCGCCATCGGCGTGCTGGGTTTGCGCGGCATCAAGACGACTGACGACAGCCTGGAGACTGTATACAACGACCGGCTCATGCCGGCCACGCTGCTGGCGAAGATAGACAGCCTGCGGCGGGAAAACATCCAGGAACTGCTGCTGGCGCTGCAGCATGACCCCAAAATTCCGGTAAGCAAGCTGCACGAGGCGGATCACCCCGTGACCAGGCATACCGATGCAGTGGCGGCAAACAGACCGAAGATCGACAAGCTCTGGGAACAATACATGGCGGCCACCCTGACGCCGGAGGAGAAGAGGCTGGCCGAAAGTTTTAACGTGGCCAGGGAAAGCCTCAGGGACGAGGGCCAGGAGCCGATGATGGCATTTCTCAAGGAGAAGAAGTTTGACGAGGCCGGTCTGCACGGCGTGAACAAGCTCATGCCGATTTTCAAGCAGGCGGAACAAGACTTTGGGGCGCTGATGCAACTCCAAATCGACGTGGCCAAGAACCTGAAGGACAAGGCCGATGCCGACTATGCCCGCACCCGGAACCTCGCCATCGCCAGCATCATCGCCGGCATCCTGCTGGCCCTAGGCATCGGCTACGGGATCATCCGCAGCATTACCGGCAGGCTTAGCGAGTCGGTTTCCGCGATCTCCAGCTCCGCAACGCAGATCGCCGCGACCATCACCCAGCACGAGCGCACCGCGTCCCAGCAGGTCACTGCGGCGAGCGAGACTTCCGCCACCATCGAGGAACTGTCCGCCTCCTCGCGCCGGTCGGCGGAGCAGGCGGCGAATGCGGCGGGGGTCGCGGAAAAGGCCAGCGCGGCGACGCTGCAGGGCGGCGATGCCACCCACCAGGCGGTGGCGGCGATGAGCGGCCTCAAGGACAAGATCACCGCGATGGCCGACCAGATACTGCGCCTCGGCGAACAGACCGGCCAGATCGGCAGCATCGCCACGCTGGTCAAGGATTTATCCGGGGAGATCAACATGCTGGCCTTGAACGCGGCGGTGGAGGCGGCGCGCGCCGGGGAGCACGGCAAAGGCTTCGCGGTCGTCGCGGGCGAAGTGCGCAAGCTCGCCGGGCAGAGCAAGAAATCCGCCGAGCAGGCCAGCGCGCTGGTGGCCGACATCCAGAAATCGACCAACTCCTCGATCATGATGACCGAAGAAGGCACGCGCACCGTGGCCGAAGTGACGCAACTGGCGCAGAAGGTCGCCGAGCTGTTCAACAACCTGTCCGGCATGGCGGGCAGCGTCAACGAAAACGCGCAGCAGGTGATGCTCAACGCCAAACAGCAATCCGCCGCCTTCACCCAGATCGTGGAGGCGACCAACAGCATCGCCGCCGGCGCCAAGGAGACTGCCGCCGGCATCAGCCAGACCAAGGTCGGCGTGCAGAAACTGAACGAGGCGGCGGAGAATTTGAAGGCGATTGCGTGATGTTTTTTTACACTTGCCCCCACCCTAACCCTCCCCCGATGCCCTCTCCTCAATCCTCTCCCGCAAGCGGGCGAGGAGGCGAACGAGAAAGGCAATCTTCAATCCCTGCGGAGGAGGGAAGCAAACACCCCCCATCCCCCCCATCCCAGCCTTCCCCCGCGCTACGCGCAAGGGAAGGAGCAAACCCCGCGCGCTGCGCACAATGGCTCCTTCCTCCGCTTGCGGGGGAGGGCTGGGGTGGGGGCGAGGTTTGGATAAAAAATTATGCGTAACCCCATAACCCAAAACCGCGCACGCGCTCTACGAAACCATGCGACGGAAACCGAGCAGCACCTTTGGCGCTATCTGCGCGGCCACCAGCTTGGCGGCCACCGCTTCAGGCGCCAGGTGCCCATCGGCAACTACATCGCCGATTTCGCCTGCCTGGAAGCGAAGCTGATTATCGAACTGGATGGAGGGCAGCATCAGGAACAAGCGGAATATGATGCGCGCCGCGACTTGCAAATGGAGGCGCAGGGATTTCGGGTATTGCGGTTCTGGGATAACCAGGTGTTTCAGGAGACGCAGGCGGTGCTGGAAGTGATTTTGCAAGTATTGGAAGAAAGGACTTCCCCCCATCCCAGCCCTCCCCCGCGCTACGCGCAAGGGAGGGAGTATGAATAGCTCCACAAGTAAGAGCAGCGATTTGCTCCCTCCTCCGCTTGCGGGGGAGGGTTGGGGTGGGGGCGCGCCATGATCGAAGACAAAGAACTGGCTCAATTATTCAAGGCGGAAAGCGCGGAGCATCTCGCGCGCCTCGACGATGGCTTGCTGCGTCTGGAAAAAACGCCCGCCGACCAGCCGTTGCTGGAAGAGGTGTTCCGCGAATCGCACAGCCTGAAAGGCGCGGCGCGCATGTTGGGGCTGTCCAAAATCGAGGCCGCCGCGCATGGTCTGGAAACCATTCTGAACACGGCGCGCAAGGGCGAGACGCCGCTCACGCCGGATGCGATCGAGCGCATGACTGCCGTGCTGGGGGATTTACGCAGGCTGGTGCAGGAGGCGCTGGGAGGTGAGCCTGCCGGAGTGATCTCTGGTTTTTCCGAACCCCCACCCCAGCCCTCCCCCGCAAGCGGAGGAGGGAGACAGGCGTCACAGCCGCGCGTAAGGGAGGGAGCTTCTACTCTTTCTCTGCAAGTGATAGCGCATCAACCCCTTCCTCCGCTTGCGGGGGAAGGTTGGGATGGGGGTAGAGGGACTGCCGCCGAACCTTTCCGCATCGAGACGGTGCGGGTGGAAACGCGCAAGCTGGATGATCTGCTTACGCTGGTGGGCGAACTCAGCGTGATCGAGGGGCGGGCGCAGCACCGGCTGTCGCTGATGGATGATCTATTGGAGCGATGGGCGCTGCTGGAGCGCGGCCGCAAGAAATTTCAATCCACGCTGCGCGATCTGGAAATCGGGGCCAAGACGAGCGAGGCGCTGCGCACCGAAAACGAAGTGCTGGCGCAGTTCGGCAACAGTCTCAAGCAAGCGCGCGACGCTTTCTACGAGGACGGCGCGCGCCTGGAAACCACGGTCAACACGCTGGAAGAGCGGGTGCATGCCGCCCGCCTGCTGCCGCTGTCCACCGTGTTCGCGCTGTTTCCGCGCATGGTGCGCGATCTCGCCAAGCAGCAGGACAAGGAAGTGGAGCTGGTGATTGAGGGCGGGGAGATCGGCGTGGACAAGCGCATCCTCGAAGAAATGAAAGACCCGCTGATGCACCTGCTGCGCAACGCGATCGACCACGGCATCGAAGCGCCTGACGAGCGCGAGCGGCAGGGCAAACCGCACTCTGGTACGGTGCGGCTGCAAGCAATGCGGGAAGGCAGCGGCGTGCTGCTGGAGGTGCGCGACGATGGTCGTGGTTTGAATCTGGAAGCGATCCGGCAGGGTGCGTTGAAGCGCGGGCTGCACGACGAGGCCACGCTCGCTGCCATGACTCCGGCGCAATTGCAGCAACTGATTTTCTTGCCCGGTTTTTCCACCAGCACTTTCGTCACCGAACTGTCCGGGCGCGGCGTCGGGCTGGACGTGGTGCGGGTCAACGTGGAGCGCCTCAAGGGCGACATCCGCATGGAGTCCTCACCGCAGCAGGGTACGGCGATGCAAGTGCGTCTGCCGCTGAGCCTGGCCACCACACGCCTGCTGCTGGCCAGCGTGGGCGGTCGTCTGTATGGGCTACCGATTGAACTCGTGCATACCTCGCGACGCGTGCGCGAGGAAGATATTTTTACCCTCGAAGGGCGGCCCGCCATCAGCCTCGACGGGCAGCCGGTGATCGCGCCGCGCCTGGCGGATTTGCTGGAGTTGCCGCCCCCTCCCCAGCCCTCTGATGGAACTACTAGCCATTCGACTAGGCTACCCCAAAACGGCAGCCAAGTCGCTGGTTACCCCGCAAGCGGGGGAGGGAGACAAACACCCCCACCCTCCTTCGACAAGCTCAGGACAGGCCAAGCCTCCCCCGCGCTGCGCGCAAGGGAGGGAGCCGCCCCCCACCCCAACCTTCCCCCGCAAGCGGGGGAAGGAGTAAAAACTCCCTCCCTTGCAAGCGTAGCGCGCGGGGGAGGGCTGGGGAGGGGGCTGGTGTGCATCGTGCTCCAGGTAGGCGACGAACGGCTGGGGTTGCGCGTGGACGAGTTGCTGGACGAAGAAGAAGTGGTCGCCAAACCGCTGGGCGCGCCACTCACGCGGGTGCGCAACATTTCCGGCCTGGCCATACTGGGCAGCGGGGAGATTTGCGCGGTGCTGAATCACGCCGACCTGCTGCGCTCGGCGCACAAGCTGGCCACCGTACCAGGCGAGACCAAGACAAAACGGATTGCCGCTACGGCCAAGACAGCCATCCTGCTGGTGGAGGATTCGGCGCTGGTGCGCGCGATGGAAAAGCGCATTCTCGAAGATGCCGGATACGAAGTGGTCGCCGCCGTGGACGGAGTGGACGCCCTCGATGCGCTCGGTCGTCGCCCTTTCGCCGCAGTGGTGTCGGACATCTTGATGCCCAACATGGACGGCCTCACGCTCACCGCCCGCATCCGCCAGGAGCCGCGCTACAAAGACCTGCCGGTAATACTGGTGACTTCCCTTTCTTCCGATGAGGACAAACGACGCGGACTGGAAGTCGGCGCCAATGCCTACATCCCAAAACCCTCGTTCGATCAGCGCGTACTGCTGGAAACCCTGAGGAGACTTATATGAACCCGGACGATCCGGAACCAAAAAGGTGGCGGTTTTCGTGGGTCGGAAAAGCCTGTCCTGAGCCTGTCGAAGGGCGCAGCGCCTTCCGACATCTCCATGTCGGATAACGCTGCGCTCATCCGACCTACAACGGCGCAATTCTTGTCACGTTTTGACATGATTTAACTTGTAAGTGACTAAAAGGTGAGTGGCATCAAAGACGCAAGAATCAATTAAGGGTACCCGTATATGAATCCGCAATCCGCAATCCGAGTGCTGCTGATAGACGATTCCCCGCTGGTGCTGCATATCCTGCAACGCCTGCTGTCCCGCTCGCCGGAAATCCAGGTGGTGGGCACCGCCGCCAATGGCAGGGAGGCGCTCGACTTGCTGCCGGACTTGAACCCCGATGTGATCTGCACCGATCTGCACATGCCGGTGATGGACGGGCTGGAATTCACCCGCGCGGTGATGGACGAGTATCCGCGCCCGATTCTGGTGGTGAGCGTGTCGGTGGAGCCGGACTCGCCCAATATTTTCCGGCTGCTCGAAGCGGGCGCGGTAGATATTATGCCCAAGCCGCGCGACATTCTCGGCGCCAATCTGGACAAGCTGGCTAAAGAACTGGCCAGCAAGATACGCATTCTGGCCGGGGTGCGGGTGTTCCGCCGCCGCAATAACGGGCGTAGCGCGCCTGCCGCCAAGCCTGTTACCAAGCCTGCCGCGATACCACGCCCGCCCACTTTCTTGCCACACCCACAAGTTCCGTCGCGCATCGTGGTGATCGGCGCCTCCACCGGCGGGCCGCAGGCCTTGCGTGAAATATTGGGAAACCTGCCTGCCAATTTCCCGCTGCCGGTAATGTGCATTCAGCATATCGGCAGCAGCTTTCTGTCCGAGATGGTGACGTGGCTGGCCGAAATCTGCCCGCTGCCGGTGCGCAAGGCGGCACACGGCGAGATACCGCAAGCGGGCGTGGTTTATTTCGCGCCCGAGGATGCTCATCTGGAACTGGACGACGGCGGCGGGCGCTTCGCGCTATCCCTGGCAGCACCTTTCGACGGTCATCGCCCTTCGGTGACCGTCACCATGCGCGCTGCGGCGCGCTGCTTCGGCGCTGGCACGATAGGCGTACTGCTGACCGGGATGGGGCGCGACGGCGCCGACGGCATGATGAGCATCGCCGCCGCGGGCGGCATCACGATTGCCCAGGACGAAGCCAGCAGCACGGTGTACGGCATGCCCAAACAGGCGGTGGAACTGGGCGCGGTGCAGCACATACTGCCGCTGGAACAGATCGCACCGGCGCTGGCGGCGTTGGTGAATAATCATGGCATCGTTGGCGGGATGGCGGGGAAATGATGCTGATGGATTGCTGCGTTGAAAGCCGCCCCCATCCCAGCCTTCTGGATGAAACAACTAGCCATTCGACTAAGCTGCCAAAGACCGCAGCTAAGTCGCTGGTTACCCCGCAAGCGGAGGAAGGAGTCGAAGTACCCGCGCGCAGCGCGGGGTTTGCCCCTTCCCTTGCGCGTAGCGCGGGGGAAGGCTGGGATGGGGGTAGCAGTTGATGTAATGGCATTTGCAACCAGATTTTGAAAACAGCACTGCGAATCAAAACAAAGGAGCCGGAAAAATGACCGAACCAACCAGTCCAACCGGCGCGCAACCGGAAATCCTGATCGTCGAAGACAGTCCGGTGGAAGCCGAGATGCTGCGCCGCATCCTGGTGCGGGCGGGCTACCGGGTGATGCTGGCGAAGAACGGCGAGGAGGGCCTGCAAGCCTTGCGCGAGCATCCCTGCGCGCTGGTGATGAGCGACATCAACATGCCGCTGATGGACGGCTACGAGCTGTGCCACGCCATCAAGTTCGACGAAAACCTGTGGGGCACGCCGGTGATGCTGGTTACGGCGCTGGCCGAACCGAAAGACATCATCAAGGCGCTCAATGTCGGCGCCGACGGCTACATTACCAAGCCTTATGTCGAGGACATTCTGCTGGGCCGCACCCGTTCCCTGCTGGCCAACCCGGCCACCAGAAAACTTGCCGAAGAACGGCGCAAAATACGAGTGGAATACGACGGCGATAACTACAGCGTCGCCGTCGGCAGCCCGCAGATGGCGAACCTGCTGCTGTCGGTGTACGAGAACAGTCTGGTACTGAACCACGAATTGATGCGCATCCAGAACCAGCTCAACGTGCTCAACGAAACCCTGGATGACAAAGTGCGCGAGCGCACTACGGCGCTCGCGGAAAGCGAGGCAAAGTTCCGCAATATCAGTGAATCGGCGCAGGACGCCATCATGATGATGGGGGCTGATAAGTGCATCTCGTTCTGGAACCCTGCCGCTGTGCGAATTTTTGGTTATACCACTGCCGAGGCAATGGGGCAGGAACTGCATGCCCTGATCGTGCCAGCACCGGATTACGCCAAATTTTCCCAAGCCTTCCCGCATTTTCAGGAGACGGGCGATGGGCCGATCATCGGTAAGGTGCGCGAGCTCACCGCGCTGCGCAAGGGCGGTGTGGAGTTTCCGGTCGAGTTATCCGTTTCCGCGACGCAATTTGGCGGGCAGTGGCACGCCATCGGCATCGTGCGCGACATCACCGAACGCAAGCAGGCGGAAACCGGGCTGCGCGAACAGCTCAATGAGCTGAACCGCTGGCAGGAGGCCACTTTGGGACGGGAGATGCGCACCCTTGAACTCAAGCGCGAGGTGAACGAATTGCTGAAACAGGCCGGACAGCCGCCGCGCTATCTCAGCGTGGAATAGACGGATGCGGAATGAGCGGTGGTTTTCACTCCGCAATCGTCCAAGGGTGAACACAACATGAAAAACCATAAATCATCGGGATTAACGCTCACACCCCTGGCGATCATCATCGCGGTGGCTGCGGTGGTGCTCGGCGTCGAGTTGTTATTCATAGCGCTTCTCCACGAGTTTCTCATACCCATGTTCAATCTCTCGGGATTAACCTGGGGATTCATCGATGCCGTCACGCTGGCCGCAGCCGTCGCTCCGCTGCTCTATTTTCTGGTGTTCCACAAAATACAAGAGGATAGGGAACGCTTACAGCAGATCGAAGCATCCGTCCAGGATGCGATTATCATCGTCGACGAGCAGACGCTGGTTACCGACTGGAACCCCGCCGCGCAAAAAATGTTTCAGTACAGCCGTGAAGAAGCAGTTGGGCAGCCGATGCACCAACTGATCGCCCCGCCGCGCTACCATAAGGACGCGGCGCGCGGCTTCGCCCGCTTTGAAGAAACCGGAACTGGCCCGCTGATCGGCAAGACTACCGAGATTATGGCGCGGCGCAAGGACGGCAGCGAATTCCCCGCCGAACATTCCATCTCGGTGGTCAAATTGAAAGGCCGCTGGCATGCCGTCGGCATTCTCCGCGACATCACCGAGCGCAGGCAGATAGAGGACGCTTTGCGGCAAAGTGCAGCTCGCATCGAGATGTTGCTGAGTTCGGTTGCAGAAGGAATATACGGCGTGGACATGCAGGGGAATTGCACATTCATAAACCTGGCCGGATTGCTTTTGCTCGGTTATCGGGAAACAACCGAACTGATAGGTAAGGATACGCACAGTCTGATGCATCACACGCGTGCGGATGGATCCCGCTATCCCGCTGTGGAGTGCCCTCTGTGCCGTAGCATGCAATCTCATAAAAGCATCCATGTTGATGATGAATTGTTCTGGCGCAAGGACGGCAGTTCTTTCCCGGTCGATTATTGGTCTCGTCCGGTCAGTCAAGAGGGTAAAGTGGTCGGCGCGGTCGTCACATTTCTTGACATCACCGAGCGCAAGAAAACCGATGAGATACTGCGAGTGCAGCATACCGAGTTGGAGATGCAGAACGAGCAATTGCGGCAGGCGCAGGTTGAGCTGGAAGAAACCCGCGACCGTTACACGAATCTCTATGAATTCGCCCCGGTCGGTTATCTCACCCTCAACCACGAGGGCATGATCGACGAAATCAACCTCACCGGTGCCGTGCTGTTCGGAGTGGAGCGCAACAAACTATCCCACCACCGCTTCGCCCCTTTCGTTGCCACGGAGGACCGCGACCTCTGGCATCGCCATTTCCTGTCTGTGCTGAAAAACAACAACAAACTGAGTTTTGAACTGGCTCTCCAGCGCAGCGACGGCTCCCGCTTTTCCGCCCAGTTGGATTGCCTGCGCCTGAAAAAAGAGGGCGAGGAACCAGTGGTGCGTATCGCGCTGACCGACGTCACCGAACGCCAGCGGGCGGAGAGGGCGCTGCGCAACAGCGAGGTGCGGCTGCATACGGTAGTCGAGAGCCTCACCGAAGGTTTGGCCGTTTCCGATCTCGATGGCCAGTTGCTGCACTTCAACCGTGCCGCGCTGGACTTGCACGGGTTTGCCACGCTGGACGAATGCCGCCAACACCTGAGCAAATTCGCCGACACGTTTGAACTCTCGACGATGGACGGCACGGTATTGCCATTGGAGCAATGGCCGCTGGCGCGCGTCCTGCGCGGCGAGAACTTGCGCAACTTGGAAGTGTACGTCCGGCACCTCCAGGCTGGCTGGAAGCGGGTATACAGTTACGGCGGCACGCTCACCCGCGATGCCGACGATCAGCCGCTGCTGGCGATACTTACCATCAGCGACATCACCGGGCGCAAGCAGCGCGAAAACGAGGCTCAGGAGTTGCTCAAGGTTGCCAACCAATCGCGCCAGGTCATGCTGGGCATGATCGAGGACCAGAGGCGGGCGGATGAGGCGCTGCGCCAGCTCAACGCAGAGCTGGAACAAAAAGTGGCGGCGCGCACCGCCGATCTGGAGCGGGCCAAGATCGATGCCGAAGCTGCCAACCAGGCCAAGTCGTCCTTCCTCGCCGCGATGAGCCACGAGATCCGCACCCCGATGAACGGCGTGATCGGCATGATCGACATGCTGCACCAGAGCAGCCTGCATGGCTACCAGGTGGAGATGGTCGACCTGATCCGCGAATCGGCGTATTCCCTGCTGGGCATCATCAACAACATTCTCGACTTTTCCAAGATCGAGGCCGGCAAGCTGGAGATCGAACATGCGCCCACGCGGGTGGCCGACGTGGTGGAAAGTGTCTGCGGCATGCTGGACAGCATGGCCGAGAAGAAAGGGGTGGAGCTGACGCTGTTCACCGATCCGGCGCTTCCCGCAGAAGTCCTGGGCGATGCGCTGCGCCTGCGCCAGGTGCTGGTCAATATCGTCAACAACGCCATCAAGTTTTCCGGCAAGCAGCAGCGGCAGGGCAAGGTGTCGGTGCGCGCCGTGCTGGTCGATGGTTCGACAGGCTCACCACGAACGGTTGAAGGAAATCTGGAACAGGTGACTGTGGAGTTTCGCGTGACCGACAACGGCATCGGCATGGATGAAGAAACAGTGTCAGGGCTGTTCACCCCGTTCACCCAGGCCGACATCTCCACCACCCGGCGTTTTGGCGGTACCGGGCTTGGGCTGTCCATCGTCCGCCATTTGGCGGAGTTGATGGGCGGCAAGATCACGGTGCAAAGCGAATTGGGCAAGGGTTCGATGTTCAGTGTGCGCCTCACCTTCGCGCTGCCGCCGGAAAATATTGGTGTAGGTCGGGATAAATCATTAGAACCGTCCCAGTCCCTTCCCCCTCTCAGGGGGAAGGCTAGGATGGGGGTGGAACAGGTAGAGCAGCGTGAAAGCCAAGTTTCTACCCCCTCCCTAACCCTGAGTGAAACAACTAGCCATTCGACTAAGCTGAAAGAAACCTCAGCTAAGTCGCTGGTTATCCCCATGCAAGGGGGAGGGGACATTGTCGCAGGGCTGTCGTGTCTGGTGGTAGGCGGCACGGAGAGCCTGGCCGATGACCTCGCCGCCTATCTCGCGCACGCTGGGGCGGTGGTCGAACGGGCGCCGGATCTGGCGTCCGCCGGAGAGCTGGCCGATACGCTGCCGCCGGGTACATGGATATGGGTCATCGACGCCGACGGCAAGCTACCCTCGCCTGACGAACTGCGCGCCGCCGCCCGCCCGGAACAGGCAATCCGCTTCGTCGTCATCGGGCGCGGGCTGCGCCGCAAGCCACGCGTGGAGGATACCGGCCTGGTGCTGGTGGATGGCAATGCGCTCACCCGTGGAACCCTGCTCAAGGCGGTGGCCATCGCCGCCGGTCGGATTCAGGTGGAACAGGCAGCGCCGCAGCCCGGCAGGAGCGAGGCGGAATTCAGCCCGCCGTCGCGCGACGATGCGCTGCGCCAGGGTCGGCTGATCCTCGTCGCCGAGGACAACGAAACCAACCAGAAGGTGATCCTGCGCCAGCTCGCACTGATCGGGTTTGCCGCAGATATCGCCGACAATGGCCGCATCGCGCTGGAACGCTGGCAGGGCGGCGACTACGCGCTGCTGCTCGCCGATCTGCACATGCCGGAGATGGACGGCTATGAGCTGACCGCCGCGATCCGCGCCGCAGAGCAGGG
>Ga0209317_1000461_pt1 | contig 48997 bp, 40 predicted proteins | sample RifGroB2_FD_183994 | JGI IMG/M metagenome (GOLD analysis project Ga0209317, IMG submission 183994) | Soil microbial communities from Rifle, Colorado, USA - Groundwater B2 (SPAdes) (version 2) | ecosystem: Environmental > Terrestrial > Soil > Unclassified | place: Rifle, Colorado | collected... | reverse complement strand
CGGTCTGCTTCTGCCAATACCATGTTTTCTTGTGGTCGCGCCATGGCGCGACTTTAACATAGATTGGAATTTTATAAAATAACTAAACGCGCAGTGCACTAGTCCTCTGACCAGAGGAGGTGCATACACGGTGGAACGGGCGATACCCGCCAACTCATATTGCCTGGCCAACGCTAAGGACTTGTGGGGGCTGACCTACTGATTGCGGTCAGCTAAGGGCTTATCCCCAGCTTTTTTTAGCCAGTCAAGTTCCATCTTCAACCGCCCGATCTCTGAGTAGAGCCGATCCTAGCTGGAGGATGGATCTACCGGCTTGGGGCGGCGCTTAGTGTCGAAGACCCCGGAGGCAGACTCTTGCAATCCACTGGCCCACTTGTGTCGGATGAACACCGAATTCCTTGGCGATTTTGTTGACATTCATCGTCCCGCGGATCGCCTCCAGTGCGACTTTGGCCTTGAATTGTACGTTGAAGGTTTTACGATTCTTTTCACTCAAAGCCTGCTCCTTTCGTTGGTTCAGGCTATCACCTGCTTATTGCCAAGAGACTTGCGGAAGAAGTCGTCGCTGCGATACTGTTCGATGGCTACGAAGCCACTCTTGGCTTGGGCCAGAAGGCCGCAGTAGCTCTTGATCACATCGGCATGGGAGATGACCTCCTCCGATGGGTAGATCTTGGCCAAGCCAGAGGGAATAGAGGTGAAACGATTCAAGGCAAGACCAACGAGGTAAATGCGGGAATAGGATGTGTAGAACTCCCCGTCGGATTGCTCAATGACAAAGCGCTTCATGTAGCCGGTAGTGTCACGGAGCGAGGTTAGCTTGAATAGAATCTTCTCGGAGGGTTGGATGAGCAGAGAACGGACGGGCACAATCCCGACGGAATACCTCCACTTTGGCGAACCTGTGGTAAATAATAAGCCATGAATCTCATGGAGAATATTCGGCATATTGCCGGCAACGACTGCTCGGCTGCGTCTCTAGGCAAAAGATTCGCTGCAGGGATGTCCTGGACTGTTGCTGGGACTCTCTTCCGGCAGGTGGCAAATTTTGCCCTAGGCATATACGTGGCTCGAATCTTAGGAATAGCGGAGTTCGGTAAACTCGCTGTCCTACAAAGCACTATACTCATGGTCGCAGGTTTTGGACAGGCAGGCATAGGATTGTCCGCCACCAAGCACATCGCAACCCTCAGGACTTCCGACAAACCACGGGCCGGCGCTATCATCGGGTTTACGTTGGCTTTTACAGGCATGACTGCATTTATCATCTGCATGCTGCTGGTCTTTTTCTCTGTTTCCATTGAGTCGGCGTTGTTGCCGGGCAGTAAGGTTTCAATCGAGTTACAGATGTCGGGGATCTGGATTTTCTTCGAATTGATGAGTCTTGTTCAACTCAGAATATTGGCAGGATTGGAGGCCTTCCGTGGCAGTGCTACGGTGAATCTCTGGCAAAGCATCGTCTTGGTACCCTTCGGTGTCGTTGGTGCATACTGCGCAGGCCTCAAGGGGACAGTAATAGCCATGGCTTCGGTAAGTCTGTTAAGCAGCCTGATCGGGCAGTGTGTCCTGGAAAGCGAGTGCACCCGTTTTGGTATTACGATCAACTACAGAAACATGTGGCGAGAGAGAAGTATCCTTCGTATGTCGTCAATGGTCTGGCTGAGCAGTATAGCAATGAACACCACCAACTGGCTGGTCGGGATACTGCTGGCCAGGCAGCCTTTGGGAATTTACGAGTTCGGTCTGTTCAGCGCAGCGGGCAGGTTTCAGAGCATTCTGCTTTTTCTCCCAATGCGAATTTTTGAAGTCTCCATTCCGGTCTTGTCAAACCTCCAGTCGGAAAGAAACCAAGCAGGATTCAAGAAATTTATCGTCTATGCCGGATCGATCACGTTCGTGTTTTCCGCTGTTGGATCGATGGTGATGATCCTGTTTGCTGACCGGCTCATGTCGTGGTACGGCACGGATTTCGTCGCAGGCGCAAAGGTACTGAAATATGTGTCGATAGGATGTATCGCGAGCTCTGTATGGACTGTTGCATCTGCAGGGCTCTGGGCGGCAGAGAAATCGAGACAGATGCTTTTACTGGACGTTTTGCGTGGTTCAATCTTGATTATTTTATGTATGGCCGGCTTGGCAACAAGCGCTATAACTTTAACGATCGCCCAGTTAGCGAGTTATGCTATCAGCGTAGTTTTTTTGCTATTTGTGTTACTTAGGTATATCAAAAGACCTTGGCTCTAATATTAGAAGCTACTCCTCCGGAGGATGCCAAACATTGAAAGAGTACCTGAACTTCCGACTGCTAAGAAGGAAAGGATATGGCTCAAGTACATCTTGCAAAGTCGCCATCTGCTTCGGAGACTACCACAGTCGCACTCCGTATCGTTAAATACCTCGTCATCATAGGCATGGTGTCTTCTTGGTGTGCGGCAGTCCTTGTTGCACAGTCGACAGATAGCACACCTCCCACAACTCTTGTTGAACCCCGAAGCAAGTCGTTCATATATTACATCATGCACGCTCTGGGGATTTCGTCTGTGCTTGCGGCAGGTGCTCTTGCAGCCGTGAAGGGAGGATGTAAAAAGCTCGGAACGGGCACGTTGGTCGCATTCTGGGTGCTGCAGGTAACCGCCGTCACGTGGGCACTTGTATCCTATACCTTAGAAGATTACCTCTCCTGGACAGCTTTGGGCGCAACGGGACCGGTCGTATGGCTTTCGTGTGTTTTGATCTTCGCGGGAATGGAGAGAACGCTTTGGAAGCACCTTGAGCGGGTAATCCGTATTCTTGCATATCTCACGGCTATTCTGGCACTTGTCTCTATAGTGCAGAACTATCAGTATCTAACGGAGAGATGGCTGTCTGCTCCTGTTCAGTACATGGTGTTACTGATGTGGATTGGCGGCTATACCTTTATTACTTCCTGGGAGGCTTCGGGCTGGCGGTTGTATCTGCGATATTTCCCCTTTGCTGTTTTCGTTTTAGCGACAGTCACTACACAAACAAGATCATGGTTTTTGATGTCGGCATTTCTGTTCTTCGCACGGATATTGGTAAACAGGTCAACTGGAAGACGCGGCACAGTTACGCCAAACGTGCTTGCCGCTACTGGTACCTTCATATCTTTCGGCGTATTTTTGGCCATTGTATACCAAGGTCCGCTACTTGATGCTTATGCACGTTTCATGCACAGGGCTTTGGACGATAGCCGCACTGAACAATATGTCCAGTTCTTCTCTCAGAAATCCTTTTCCGACCTGATCCTCGGTGGAGGCCCCACGGCCACTTGGAATTTCGGTTGGGGGGAGGAATTCGAAAATTACCAGAATTTTGATAACACCTACCTGTGGATGGCATTCTTGGGCGGTATCCCTCTGATGCTTTCCTATACCATTGTGATCATCTTGCCAGGGATGAGGGCGGCATTCAGGGGCGCCCAAAAAAACGATGCGGCTGCGGCCATGTTACTGATTCTATGGGCACTATCCTGTACCGGGTTCAGCACCTACGCGAACCCATCTCTTACGCCATACTCCTACTTTTTGTGCCTTCTTTCTGGCCGCTGTCTCGGGTTTCTGTCTGAGCAGCATCGAGCCGACCGCAGATAGACCGTCTGATCATGATAAAAAGGGGGGGCAATGGAAAAAGCGGTAAGCGTAGTTTTTATGGGCAATTTCACCTACCCACGCGGCATGGCGGATGCCAAGCGGATTCAGCATTTTCTCGACTACCTAATAGAACGGTCCATCTGTGCTAGGGTTTTACTGTTAAGGCAAGGGGAGGGGGATGTCTCGAAAGATTCATCCGATGGGAAACATAAAGGAGTCTACTATAAAACAATCGGGTACGACATCAAACTCGATTTTTACCTCTTGTTCGCCCTGATGAAATACGTGGTTAATGGAATAGTGGCTTTACGCTCATGGAGAAGTGAGCAAAATAAAAATATCTTGTATTGCTACGGCGGATTGTCACTGGAAAATGTACTCTTCGTGATCTTTGCCAAAATGACAGGTTATCTTGTGGTGCTGGATATTGTTGAAGACAATACCTTCATAAAAGAAAAGATGCATTTGCTTGGGAAGTTTAAGTGGCTCTCAGGTGAATTTTTGGAGAAGTACATATCCAAGTTAGCCAACGGAATGGTGGTAATATCCAGCTACCTGCAGCACCTTTATCAGAAACAGCTGGGAGCGTCCCTCCCGATCTGTCTGATTCCGATTTCTGCAAGATGTCACAGTGTGCAACGCAGGATCAACCAGCAAGATAGCATCAAGTTTGTCTATTCAGGTTCGTTTGCGAAAAAGGACGGACTGGAACTGCTGATAGAGGCTTTTGAGCAGGTGCATAAGGAGTTCAACCATTGTGTGCTTTTATTGACCGGGGGCGGCGCGAATCTGCCGGAGTATCAAGAGCGCATTGCCGGCAATCCGGCCATACGGTACATGGGATACTTGGAAGATGCCGGGTTCGAAGAGTTTCTGGAACAGGCAGATGTGTTATGTATCACCCGCACCGGTTCGACTTACGCCAATGCCGGCTTCCCCTTCAAACTGGGAGAGTACCTTGCCACAGGCAATCCCGTTGTTGTTTCAGACGTTGGAGATGTCAGCGTTTACCTCGAAAATATGGAGGACGCCATAATAGTTAAGGCTGATGATTTGAGTGAAATTAAAAAGGCTATGTTGTTCTGCATACAGAATCCGGAACAGGCCGCAAGGATCGGCTTGAACGGACAGCGAAAATGTAAGCAATTTTTCGACCCCGTAGAAAATGGCAGGAAGTTGTTGGAACTGCTGCAGCAACTATGACTTCCCCTTATGCTCCCACTTTATTGGAGGCTGACAAGTCATGACCAAAATCCCAGTGCTTATCTTGTGCCCTCATCCAGAGGAAAGAGGGGGCGTGGCGGACTATTACAGACTGGTAGGTAAGTATTTCCAGTCGGACAGGGTGGATATCAAGTTCTATTACACTGGTAAACGCGGCATCGGCACAATATGGAACAACAGAGTTCTTAAGTTCGGCAAGGATCTCCTCTGCTTGGTGAAGATCATGGGAAGCACCGACCTGGTTGTATTCAACCCCTCTCTCGACCCCAAAGCAGTAATCAGGGATGGCATCTACCATTTTTTGGCCAAAAGGGTGTACCGAAAGAAAACTCTGGTCTTTTTCCATGGCTGGGATCTTGAATTTGAGCAGGCCATCGGCAGACACGCCCGTAACTTATTCAAGGTCGTGTTCAACTTCGATCACGGTCTGCTTCTGGCCAACCAGTTCAAGGAGACCCTGGTGCGCTGGGGATACCCCTGTGAATCGATAACCGTGGAAACGACCATCTACGAAGCGTATGTGCATTGCAGCGACAGGGACTACAGCAGGATCGTTTTCCTTTCCCGGTTCGAGCCGAACAAGGGATGCCTCGAAGCTATAAAAGCGGTCGAGATCCTGGCAAAACAGTTCAGGGATATCAGGCTGTTCATGGTCGGCGACGGTACGCTGACCCACAAACTGAAGCAGTACGTAAAGAGTCACGGCCTGGACGATAACGTCATATTCACCGGGTGGCTGGAGGGAGAGGAAAAATACCGGCTCCTGAGCGGTTGCGGCATCATGCTCTACCCGACGTCATACGGGGAGGGGATGCCCATTTGTCTGTTGGAGGGGATGGGGCTAGGGCTGGTGGTGGTGACCAGGCCGGTGGCAGGCATACGGGACATCATCGAGGACGGGAAAAACGGGTTCTTGATCGAGTCCACCGCTCCCGAGGCATTCGCAGACCGGCTGAAATACATTTTGCTCAACGCGGCAGCAAGGCACAGCATCTCTCAAAACGGCAAAAGGCAGGCCGAGATCCGCTATGAGATCAGGAAGGTAACCAGAAGGCTCGAACAGATTTATTTCGAGACGGGGCAATGACATGGAAATACCATCAATCGACCATCTACTGGGCCCGGACCTGTGCACACACGATCCCTATGACCTGTGGAAGACGAAGCTCGGTTTATGGCTTAGGCGACTCTACTATCAAAACGGCATTATTACTGCTCCGCTTGTGGCCCCCTTTTTCCTGCTGGACCTCTACGCCCCCAGGGTGGTTCGCGCTTTTATAGGCCCGCAGGAATATCCCACAGTGAGGGCTATGGCCGTAATGGCAGCGCTCAATCTACATCAGATCGCCCCCGACTCGAAGTACGTTCGGCTGGCGGAGATATCTGCCGACTGGCTTCTGGAGCATCAGTCCCCGGGATACCATGGTGCCTGTTGGGGTCTGAATTTCCCCTGGATGACCAAGGGGGGCTACTATCCGCCCACGACGCCGTTTATTACCCACACGCCCTACTGCGTCGAGGCGCTCTTTAGGTGCTTCGATATCACCAAAAAGGAGAAGTATCATGAAGCGGCTCTTTCCACTCTGAAGTTTCTAGAGATGGATCTGAGCATAATCTTCGAGGAGAACGACAAGATCGCCATGGGGTACGGGCCCGGCAACGAAAACCGGATCGTGGTCAATGCCAATTCCTACGCCATGATGCTGTACGCCCTGTTGGCGACCAAAATGCCGGAACTCTGCGACACTCTGTTGCAGAAGGCTCGCCGCCTGTACAACCTCGTGGTCGCTTCACAAAACCAGGACGGCAGTTGGCTCTACTACAGGGATGCCAATGCCGGCAACTTCATCGACTGCTTTCACTCCTGCTTCGTAATGAAGAACCTGATTAAGTACGGAAAGCTCGCCGGTGTGGATGTGATACCTGCGGTGGACAAGGGGCTGGGGTATGTGCTGGAAAACTTCGTGGACCGCAAATACCATCTGGCCAGGCGCTTCACCGTCTCAGCCAACCCTTCCTTCGTGAAATTCGACCTGTACGATCAGGCCGAACTGATCAACGTGTTGTTATTGCGAGGGCGGCAACAGGATGCCGAGACGTTGCTGCAAGCCGTCCTGCAGCACTTCTACCTGCCGGAGAAGAGAACTTTCGGGTATCAAATCGACGTTTTCGGTCTTCTCAACAAGATGTCATACCTCAGATGGGCGGTGATGCCGATGACACTCGTCCTGTCGGAATACCTGAAGTCCCGCAAGAGCGGATACTGACATCAGAGAGGTGCAGCCATGTGCGGAATAGTGGGAATGGTGGACACGAAAAAAGCAGTCGAGCCCATGATGCTGAAAAAGATGGCCGACTGCCTTGCGCATCGGGGACCGGACGCCGAAGGGTTCCTGTTCTTCAACGGGATGCAGAGTGCGCTCTGTTCATCCTTCAAAATCCCTGATTTTGCCCCGACAGGCGGGCTGGGCCACAGGCGGCTGTCCATCATCGATCTGGAGGGAGGGGCGCAGCCGCTTGGCAACGAGGACGGCACTGTTTGGGTGACCTACAACGGCGAGATATACAACCATCTCGAACTTAGAGCGGAACTGGAAAGATTCGGGCATCTGTTCAGGACCGATCATTCCGACACCGAAGTCATCGTTCACGCCTATGAGCAGTGGGGGGTGGAGGCCTTCGACCGCTTCAACGGCATATTTGCCTTGGGCATCATTGACCTCAGGAAGCAAAAACTGCTGCTCGCCCGCGACCACTTCGGCGTGAAGCCCCTGTACTACTACTACCTCATGGGGGGCAGGTTCATATTCTCTTCCGAAGTCAAGGCCATCTTGCACTGCCCGTCCGTTTCCAGGCATCTGGACCCGCAGGCGTTAAGCGACTACCTGAGTTTTCGCTACGTCCCCTCCCCGCTTACCACCTTCAAGGACATCTTCAAACTGGAGGCGGGAGCTTTCCTGGAATTCGATCTGGCAGCAAAAGCCGTGCTGCGGATCTCCAGTTTCAGGAACGCAACTGTCGCCATAGATCGCTCAAAGACGCTGCCCCAGTGGATTTCGGAGTATCAGGATCATTTTGAGCGATCGGTGACAAGCCAGTTGATCAGCGACGTCGAGATCGGGGTGCTGTTGAGCGGGGGCATTGACTCCTCCGCTGTCTGCTCGATCGCCGCCAAGCACCTCGACAAGCAGGTCCGGACCTATACGGTCGGCTTCAAGGATTTCACCTCCGGCAACGAGATCGACGAGGCGACGCAGTTCGCCCGGCATCTGGGAACCATCCACAAGAACGTCGTGATAGATGATCTGGATTTCGTCAACGTGCTGGACGAGGTCGCCTACTTCATGGACGAGCCGACTGCCACGTCCTCGGCGATCCCGCTTTATTACCTCACCAGGGAGATCAGAAACGATGTCAAGGTTGTTCTGACCGGGCAGGGGGCCGACGAGCCGTTGGCGGGCTACCCGAGGTACCGCGGCGAGCGTCTATACCAAAGCGGCTTCGGATACCTCGGGTTCCTGCAACCGATGATAGAAAGACTGCCGCGCCAGGAGCGGCTGAAACGGGCGTTCAGAAGCTTTTCGCATCACGATACCTTCGACCGGTTCATGGCCGTTTACTATCTGTTCACCCCCACACAGCAAGCCGCCTTGCTCAGGGAACCGATCCCGTACCTGGCCAACCCACTATTGGAACGCCTTTCCGAGGAGTACCAGGAAGACGATGGCTTGGGGCGAATGCTTTACATGGATACCAGGGCGTGGCTGCCCGACGATCTGCTGATCTACGGGGACAAGGCTACCATGATCAACAGTATTGAAGCGCGGGTCCCCATCCTGGACAAGGAACTGATCCGCTTCATTGAATCCATGCCGTCGAAATACAAGTTGTCCTTCAGTCTAAACGGCAAGTTCGTGCACAAGAAGGCGTGTGAGAAATGGCTGCCTCCCTTTGTCATCAAACGTCCGAAGAAGGGATTCGACACGCCGATAGACAAGTGGTTCAGGAATGAGTTGGGCGGCTACGTCAGGGATCAGTTGCTGGGCGGCATGATATGCCGCAGGTTGTTCAGGGCATCTTTTGTGGAAGAGATGATGATGAGACACCGGACGGGAAAAGAGAATTTCCAGAGACAGCTTTTCGCTCTTCTGATGCTGGAGAAGTGGGCGCAGAGATATCAACTGGACCTGGGCTGACGCCGATAGCAGACCGGCTCAAGTAGCCGATTGGTGGGGGCCAATAAATAAAAGGCGGGATCCGAGATCCCGCCTTTTTGCGTGTGCGCCAGGCGTGGCGCGTGGCGCGTAAGCGCCATCATATCAGCTGTGGTAGCTGATATGAGGCCGCTACGTGCGGGTCATCGATGAACTCACGCCAGTACTGCGTGGGTGGTCGAACTACTTCAAGATGGCGGAAGTTGAGAAGCTGTTTGAGGACCTCGACCAGTGGCTGCGCCGGAAACTCCGCTGCATCATCTGGCGGCAGTGGAAACGTCTCGCAACAAGGAGCAGAAAACTGATGCGACGCGAACTGTCGGAGGGACGGGCACGCAAAAGTGCCGGAAATGGACGAGGCCCCTGGTGTAACTCAGGAGCCTCGCACATGAATCAAGCCTTTGATAAGTCGTACTTCGCACAGCCGGGACTGTTATCTTCTATCACAGTTCCACCGTTTCGAGCATTCAACGTGAACCGCCGTGTACGGAACCGTACGCACGGTGTGGGAGGACGGCGGGGCTGACCCCGCCTCCGACCCGATACCACTAGTTGACGGTTAACCCGGTGGGGGGCGACAAGGTCACGGTGGTGGTCGAGGTGGCTATCTGCAGGCCGATGTCCGGTGCCGTCCCGCTGTAAGGGATGTTCACCGTGTCCCCCTGTGCCCAGGAGATCGAACTCCCCAGGGTCAGGGTGTTGGTTGCGTAGTTGACAGCCTTGACGGTGGCGAACTGCCCTTTGACCTGGATGGTGTCTCCGGTTACCAGCCCCAGACCGGCGGTGAAGTAGTAGGCGTCGGCAACCGTGATGGTGCTGCCGCTACCCGAAGCGCTGGTGATTGTGGTCAGGGATGCGCCTGCTCCCTTGACAGGAGAGTTGGCAGTCGGACGCAGCGTGGTCGCATCCAGCAACGGGTCGGTCTGCAGGTTGCCGCTGTACAGGGTCGGGTTCCAGCTTTGCGCCTGCGCTACCGAGTAGTAGGCGTTATTCACCCAGAGCAGGCCGGAGATGCCGTTTTTGTAGAACAGGTTGTTCTTGAAGCTGTTGTTGTACACGGCCGAGGAGGTCTGCACCCTCATCTGCAGGTTCGCCGTGTCGGAGGGCCAGCTGCCGTCCTGATTGGTCTGATAATAGGTGCCGCCGTTGTTGTACACGATGTTGTTTTTCAGGACGTTGTTGAAGTTGGTGCCGCCGGTGCCGTTTTCGCCCAGGTACAGCGGCGTGCCGCCGACAGCAATGCCGGTGATGACGTTGTTGTAGATATGGTTGCCGGAAGCGATGTTGTTGAACCCGCCGTAGTTATAGGCTTCCATGGTCAATCCGAGGGTATCCTTGCAAGGATAGCTCTTGACGATGTTGTTCCTTACGATGTTGTTGACCGACACCAGCTTGAACATGTCCTGGTGTCTTGCATAGGAGTTGCTGCCGCAGTACCCGCTGTTGGTGCCGTCACCGGTCAACACGTTCCCTTCGATGATGTTGTAGCTGGAGTTGGCCTGCAGGGCTATCAAGGCTCCTGCGGCCTTGTTCCCGATGATGACGTTGTTCTTGATGATGTTGTAGTGCGCCGTGCCGCCGCCGGTTTGCCCTTCCAGGTCAATGGCGCAATGGATGCCGCTGATGGTGATGGTGTTTCCTTCGATCAGGTTGTAGTCCGCATTTCCCCTGAAGTTTATGGTGTCGTTGTTGCCTGCGGACTGATTGATGGTGCTGTTGGTTATCCGGTTGTATCGGGCGTTGGTCTGAATGGTTATTGCCGGGGACCATCCTGTGGCAGAGCTGTTTATGACGCAGTTATCGACGGTTATGTAGTTGGCCGTGGTGAGGTTCACTACGGTGGATGACGAACTGAAGCTAAGGCCGGAGGCTTTAGCGTATGATTTGCCGGTTGCGTTGAATCCTCCCATGGTCGGTTTGGCCCCGGTTCCGTACGATGCGTAGGTAACCAGGCTGCCGGACGCGCCGGATTTCGGCACCAGGACCGTCGAGCCGAATGCCCCCCCTGCCTTAAAGTACACATTGGAACCTGCCGGCAATGTCGCGCTGTTAACCTTTGTCACCGATTTCCAGGGTGCAGACTGGGTGCCGGCAGCGGCGTCATTGCCGCTGGTGGCATCGACATAATAGTCAGCTGCGTGCCCTACGGACGAGATGGCAAGGATCGTGAAGGCCGTAAGGATCAGGGTTTTACACTTGCTTCTAAACATTTATTTCTCCTTTACTGGGTTTTCCCCGGGCAGGTCTCCGGCAGGGCGCCCTTGTGCTGAGGGCGCCCCGTTGAGTACGTGTTGCATCGACCGGGAATAATGCGTATCGAGAGTTGGATGTACGGCCGTTAGCGCGTAGTGATCTTGATCGCGCAGATCTTGGCGTTATCGACCTTGTTGACGAATTTGATGCTGAGGGTGCCGTTGGTAACGCTTACCGGCACTACTACGTCGTAGGCCGCGTTTTTCCCGGCTTTGGCAAAGATGTCGAGATTGCTGATCATGGTCACTCCGCCGACGCTGACGTCGAAGAGGCGCTTGCCGGCAGCCGACCAGTAGGTCTCGGCGAATTTCAGGGTCAGGTTGTAGTTGCCGTTTGTCATCGGGATGCTGTAGGAGGACGCGCCCCAGCGCTCGGTCTGGTACAGCGAGTCGTCGGTGGTGCCGTTGATGGCCACGGTGCCGATGTTTCCCGCGTTGCCGCCGCTGTAGTAGGCGTCGGCCTGGTAGCCAACGCCGGAGGCGTCGGTGAACTGGGCGCCTCCGCTGCTGGTCGCGAACACCAGCTTGCCTGCTGTTGCGGCTGCTGTGAAGCTAGCCTGGATGGTGTGGTTCGCGGTCACGTTGCTGAAGGTGTAGCTTGCCACTTTGCCGGCCGAGACGCCGTCAACCTTCACGTCGCTGATGCTGTACCCGGTGGCGGCGGCAATGGCGTAGGATTTGGAGGCCCCGGAACTGACGGTAGCGGCTCCCGACGGGGTGATGCTGCCGCCGGTTCCAGCCGACGCGGTGATGGAGTAGCTCTGCACGGTGAAGGAGGCTGCGATGGTGTGGTTGGCCGTCACGTTGCTGAAGGTGTAGCTTGCCACTTTGCCGACCGAAACGCCGTCAACCTTCACGTCGGCGATGCTGTACCCGGTGGCGGCGGCAATGGCGTAGGTTTTTGAGGTTCCGGAGCTGACGGTGGCGGCTCCCGACGGTGTGATGCTGCCGCCGGTTCCAGCCGACGCCGTGATGCTGTTGCTGCTGGCCTGGCTGCCGGGGGCCACCAGCATGGCGCAGATCTTGGCGTTGTCGACCTTGTTGACGAATTTGATGGCCAGGGAGCCGTTAGTTACCGTTACCGGTACCACGACGTCGTAGGCTGTGTTCTGGCCGGCCTTGGCGAATATGTCTAGGTTGCTGATCACGGTCTGGCCCCCGACGCTGACGTCGAAGATGCGCTTGCCGGCGGCATTCCAGTAGGTCTCGGCGAATTTCAAGGTCAGGTTGTAGTTGCCGTTGGCCAGCGGGATGTTGTAGGAGGACGCGCCCCAGCGCTCGGTCTGGTACAGTGCGTCATCGGTGGTGCCGTTGATGGCGACGCTCCCGATGTTGCCCTCGCTACCGCCGCTGTAGTTGACGTCTGCCTGATAGGCTACCCCCGCGGCGCTAAGCTGCGAGCCGCCGGCGTTGATGGCCACGGTGGTGCCGGTGCCGGTGCCGCTTTGGGCCGCGAAACTGGCCTGAATGGTGTGGTCGGCCTTGACGCTGGCGAAGCTGTAGGAGGCGACCGCTCCGACCGAGGTTCCGTCTACCTTTACGTCAGAGGTGGCGTACCCGGCTGCGGGGGCGATGCTGAAGGACTGGCTTGCGCCGCCGGCCACCGTTACGCTGGTGATGGTCGTGGTGCCGGTGGTTGCGGTGTTCAGCTTGGTATTGTTCAGTGCGGCTATGCTGCCGCCGGCCCCCGAGGTCGCCGTTATGGTGTAGGTGGCAGTCGCTGCCGGGAGGGTCTTGCTGGCCTCGTTGGAGTAGGCGCTCTCCTGGCCGGCGCTGTTGTAGGCGGTCACCGCGAAATAGTAGGTGGCGCCGTCGGTCAGATTGGCGACGTTGTAGTTGGTCAGCTTGCCGACGTCGATGTTCTGCTGGTAGCTGCGCGAGGCGTTGCCGACGTAGATTTTGTACCCCGACAGACCGGTGACCGGGGTGCCGTTCGTGTTGGTGGTGGGAGCGCTCCAGGAAAGTCCTGCCTGGCCTGCCTCCGCGGTGAAGGACCCAAGGTGCAGCGTCGCCGCTACCATGGTGATCATTAAAAGGGCGAAAAATGTGACGCGGGAGAATACCGACGTTGTCTTTACTTCATTGCTTCTTACCATAGATGTTGCTTCCTCCTCAATTTTGTTGCCGGAACCGGTTACGGTTCCGGAATGCTTCGGCTCCAAGGCGGCCATGTGCGTCATCTGGCGCAGACCCCGCATGGTTGCCTCCGTTTTTGATCGGTCAAGCATCAAATCTCCTTTGTTCTGTTTTGCGCTGGCTGCGCGTTGGGTTTTACTCCGGACGCAAAAAAGCCGGGACCGATATCGTGTGCGATATTTCGGCGACCCGGCTGTCTGCGTGAGACCCTGTAGGCTTTCCGTCACTTCCTCGCGGAAGTTTTAGTATTGTCGTGTATCAGTTGCTGCAGTATTTACGTTTTGGGAGACCCTAACACGGTTCGCGCAAAACTAGATGTGACGTTCGTCACACGAATGGCAGTTCCTTCGCAGCGGCGCTCTCACCGCCCGCCGTCGGCCGGTGCTCAAGCTGCTTGTATCCTTATCGCAGGCATACCCGTCGAGCGGCGCCCGTCTCCAGGGGACGCTGCACCCTAGACCGGGGGCGGTCGGCTTACTGTCGGCGGCAAGTGTGCAGCGGGTTTGATTTTAAGAGCATTGTTGATATAGTCTAATGTGTTTTTTTGCTCGACTACGGGGCACCGGGGACCCCTGTTAACCGAGACCACCAGCCGCCGGCGGGATTTCCAGCGTCGGGAGGATGCACAGATGTGTGGAATCGCTGGCATCATAAATATTGTGGCTCAAGAACCGCCCGGTCTGGCGCCTATTGCCGCCATGATTTCGCCCCTGCGCCACCGGGGGCCGGACGAGTCCGGCGTCTACCTGGACGACGACGTTGCCCTGGGGCACATGCGTCTCAGCATCATCGGCATAGACGGAGGCACCCAGCCGATCTGCAACGAAACCGGCGCGCTCTGGATCGTTTACAACGGCGAGGCGTTCAACTATATCGAGCTGAAGCAGGACCTTATCGGGAAGGGGCATCGGTTCGCCACCGAAACCGATACCGAGGTGCTACTGCATCTTTACGAAGAGTACGGAACCGCGTGTCTGGAACGGATCAACGGCCAATTCGCCCTGGCGATCTGGGATTCGGCGAAACGGGAGCTTTTCCTGGCCAGGGACCGGGTGGGCATCCGCCCTCTCTACTATGCCTGGTCCGCGGGGAGGCTCTTCTTCGCCTCAGAGATCAAGGCGATACTTGCCGTTGACGGCGTGCGCGAACTGGACCTGGAGGCGCTTTCCCAGGTCTTCGTTTACTGGACCACCCTGCCGGGGAGAACCGTTTTCCAGGGGGTGCGCGAACTTCCCCCGGGGCACTTCATGGTGGTGCAGAAGGAGCACGCCGAGCCCAAGCCCTACTGGCGCATACCGCTGCACCCTCCCGAGCCAAGCGGCACGCTCTGCTTCTCCGACGCGGCCGAAGAGCTGCGGGAACTGCTTAATGATGCGGTGCGGCTGAGATTGCGGGCGGACGTCCCGGTGGGGGCCTACCTGAGCGGCGGGTTGGACTCCTCGATCATAGCGATGCTCATCTCGCGCAATTGCGGCAGCCACTTGAAGACCTTCTCGCTGGGCTTTCAGGCGGGCTCCTTCGACGAGAGCTCCTTCCAGCAGGAGCTGATCAGTTTTCTGCAGACCGACAATCGTCAGATAATGATAAGCAATGCCGAGATCAGAAACCAGTTCCCGCAAACCATCTGGCACTGCGAAAAGCCGGTGCTGCGCACTTCCCCGGTCCCCATGTTCATGCTGTCCGACCTGGTCCGCTCAGAGGGGTACAAGGTGGTCCTCTCCGGAGAGGGGGCCGACGAGATACTGGGCGGTTACAACATCTTCAAAGAAGCGAAGATCCGCAGCTACTGGGGGAAGGAGGCGGGGTCGACCCGCCGTCCGCTGCTCTTGGAAAGGCTATATCCCTACGTTTTCAGCAACCCCTCCAGAGGGCGCTCATTCCTGCAGGACTTCTTCGCGGTGACCCGGGAAAAGCTTGCGGACCCCTTCTTCTCCCACGCCTTGCGCTGGGAAAGCGGCAGACGAAACCTCGGTTTCTTCTCCGATGACTGCATCGCCGCACTGTCCGCCTACGACCCCATGGCGGAGCTGGCCCGATGGCTGCCGCCGACCTTTGCCGGCCGGGACCTCATGTCGCGGGCCCAAGTGCTGGAGATGGAGATATTCCTGGCCAACTTTCTGCTCTCATCCCAGGGGGACAGGGTCGGCATGGCGCACTCCATCGAGATGCGCCACCCGTTCCTGGACTACCGGGTGATCGATTTCGCCTTCCGAATGCCGGCAAAGTGGAAAATCAGGGGGCTCAACGAAAAGTACCTGCTGAAGCACGCCTTCAGGGGGCTCATCCCTGAGAGCATTTCCAAAAGGGTCAAACAGCCGTACCGGGCCCCCATCCGCGAGCTGTTTTCCCCGGAGGCTCCGTCCGATTACGTCGATGACCTGCTCTCGGAGAGGCGTTTGAGAGAGAGCGGCTATTTCAACGCCCGGATGGTGAGCCGCCTCTACGCTAAGTTTCGCAACCCGCGTGCCGATTTCCATAGCGAATTCCAGAACATGGCGCTCATCGGCGCTCTTTCCACCCAGATACTGCATCAGCAGTTCGTGGCGGCCCCGTTGCCACGCGCCGCGTCAGTTAAGCCGGACCGGGTGATTTGCCGGACCGGCTGCAAAGGTAACGGCACCCGCAGTTAGGACACTCCGCATGGCAAGCGCTTTCCCTGCTAGCCCAACTCACTATGGAGTCAAACGATGATGCTTTCTCAGGTCCCGGCGGTGCACCGGTTTTTGGAAACAAGCGCCCGACTTTTCCCCGAGAAGATCGCCTGCATCCATGACCTGGAGCGGGCGGGCTACGCCGAGATCAACGCCATGGCCAACCGGCTGGCGGCCTGTCTTTTGGAGCAGGGGGTGGCGGCCGGCGACCGGGTCGTCATGCTGCTGCAAAACGGCATCCCCTATATCGTGAGCTACTACGCGGTACTGAAGAGCGGCGGCGTCGCGGTCCCGCTCAACCGCGATGCCAAGGCGGAGAGCCTGGCCGCTGTTTTGGAGGAACTGCGGCCCCGCGCCGTCATCGCCTGCGTCAAGACGGAGCAGCTGATAAGCGATCTCGACCCGGACCGTCTCAACATCCCGCTGCTGGTGATCAAGAGCCCGTCCCGCACCTGGAGCTGCCGCTGCCGCGTTCTTGACTGGGACGACATCGCTCAGCAGGGGGAGGTGTCCAACCCCGGGGTGCCGACCGAGGCTTCGAGCCTGGCCAGCATCATCTACACCTCTGGCTCCACAGGGAGGCCCAAGGGGGTGATGCTCTCCCATCGCAATATCGTATCCAACACCGACTCCATCGTGCAGTACCTGAAGCTGACCGAAAAAGACATCCAGATGGTCGTGCTGCCGTTTTTTTACGTGATGGGCAAATCCCTTCTGAACACCCATTTCGCAGTGGGGGGGACGGTAGTTCTGAATAACAGTTTCGCCTACCCGGCCTCGGTGCTGCGGCAGATGGCCGACGAACGGGTCACCGGCTTTTCAGGCGTTCCTGCCACCTACGCCTATTTGCTGCATCGATCGCCCCTGCGCGCTTTCCGTGACAAGCTTGCCGCCCTGCGCTATTGCACCCAGGCGGGCGGCCACATGGCGCGCGAGATCAAGGAGAAACTGCTGCTGGCGCTCCCTTCGCACACCAAGCTTTACATCATGTACGGCGCCACGGAGGCCGCTGCCCGATTGACCTACGTGGAGCCGGAACTGCTCACCGGCAAGTTCGATTCCATCGGCAAGGCGATACCGGGCGTGACGGTCAGGGTGCTGGACGAGCAGGGGCATGAACTGCCCAACGGTCAACACGGTGAACTTGTGGCCTCGGGACCCAACATCATGCAAGGGTACTGGAACGACGTACCTGGAACGGCGCGTGTCCTGGATCGGCAGGGCTATCATACCGGGGATCTGGGGTACCGTGACGAGGACGGCTACCTGTATCTGACCGGCCGCAAGGACGATCTCCTGAAGGTGGGGGGACACCGGATCGATCCCCGGGAGGTCGAGGACGCCCTGATGGCAACCGGCCTGCTGTTGGAGGTCGCGGTGGTCGGAGTCGAGGACGAACTCCTCGGGAAGAGACTTGTGGCGTTAGCGGTGCCGCTCGCCGGAAAGCCGGGCGAGACTGACCTCCTGGCGCTTTGTCTTGGCAGATTGCCCCGGCACAAACTGCCGGCACAGATCAGGTTCGTCACGGCGCTCCCCAAATATCCCAGCGGCAAAATCGACCGCCCCGGCTGCCTTGCGCTTCTTCAGGGGAACTGGCTGACAACTTGACCGGCACCCTCTTTAGCTGGTCCCAAGGCCCTGCACCTTGCCGGGCGACCAAGCTTTAGCGCAGAGGGGCGCTTCTGTCAGCCTGCGCCAAAGCGGCCCTGGCTGCAGCGGCGGGGCCCGCAGAAGGAGGGGGCTGGGGGCCAACCCAGAAGGGGCTTGGGCGCTGCTCGGCCCCCGTCGGCGGCTTGACATGTGAAGATTTTAATGTATTGTCAAGGCTGCCAGCGCAAATAAACTGGTGCGGTAAAGGAGTGACAGCATGAGCGTGACAGCAGGCTTTTCCGCAGAGGTACTAAGGCTGGATCCGGAACGGGAAGCGGCAAGGATCTGCAGCAGGATCCGGGAGTTGATGCGGGACCAGGTGAAAAGGCGCGGCGTCGTGGTCGGCCTGTCGGGCGGAATTGACAGCAGCGTCACGGCCGCTCTCGCCGTGAGGGCGATGGGACGCGAAAGGGTCCTCGGCCTGGAGATGCCGGAGCGGCATTCGGCCAAGGAATCTCTGCAACTAAGCGGCCTGGTCTCCGACTTCCTCGGCATCGAGACCATCGAGGAAGAGATCACGGCTATCCTCGACGCTGTAGGCTTCTACGACAGATACGACAACGCCGTGAGGATGGTGTTTCCCGAATACCGAGCGGGGTGGACCTCCAAAATCGCCATCTCGGACATCATGGAGGGGCCCGGCCTTACCACCTTCTATCTCGTGATCCAAGACCCCGCTGGCGCCGTTGCCAGGAAGCGGCTCCCCTTCAAGCCTTACCTGGAGATCGTCGCGGCGACAAATTTCAAGCAGCGCATACGCAAGATGCTGGAATACTACCACGCGGACCGCCGTCACTTCGCCGTGGCGGGCACTCCGAACCGGCTTGAGTACGACCAGGGCTTTTTCGTCAAGCTGGGCGATGGCGCGGCGGATATCAAGCCGATCGCGCATCTGTACAAGACCCAGGTTTACCAACTCGCCCAGTTCCTCGGCGTCCCCGAAGAGGTAAGGCAGCGCAAGCCCACCACCGACACCTATTCCCTGGCCCAGGGACAGGATGAATTCTATTTCTCCCTCCCCTACGACAAGCTTGATCTCTGCCTCTTCGCAAAGAACTGCGGCGTGCCCGCTGACCGCGTGGCGCCGGTATTGGGGTTGAGGCCGGAGCAGGTCGAGTCGGTGTTCAGGGATATCGACACCAAGCGCTCCACCACACGCTACCTGCATCTTCCTCCTCTGCTGGTCGAGGAAATCGACTGGTATGCGGAGCAGGGCAAAAGGAAATGAAACGGAGGTACACAAAGATGAGCTTACAAAAAGATATCAGGGGGTTTATCGTCGACAATTTTCTCTTTGGCGATGACGGCGGGCTCCTGGACGACAGTTCCTTTCTGGAAGAGGGGATTGTGGATTCAACAGGAATCATGCAACTGGTCTCCTTCATTCAGGAACAGTATCGGATCGCCATCGAAGATGAAGAGCTTACCCCGGATAACCTTGATTCCATCGAGAAGGTTGCAAGGTTCATAGAGGAAAAGAAGCGGGTTCTCGCATCGGGCTCCGCAGGACCCGCATGACGGGGCGGGAAAACCGCCGCGTCGGGAGGTTCGTGATGAAAGTGCGCATCCTGCAACGCTTTCTGGCAAAGCTCGCCATGGTTGCACCGGGCGGTTATACCCTGAGGCCGTGGCTGCATAAAAAGCGGGGAGTAAGGATCGGAGCTGGGGTCTGGATAGGCCAACTGGTGTATATCGACGAACTGCATCCGGAGCAGGTCGTCATCGAAGAAAACGCCGTGGTGGGTCTGCGATGCACGATATTCGCCCACTTCTATACCGGCGGCTACTCACCCGCGGCCAAGGTGGGCAAGGTCGTGATCAAAAGGGGCGCCTTCCTCGGTCCCAACTGCACGGTGCTAAACGACGTGGTCATCGGCCAAGGGTCTGTGGTGGTCGCCGGCAGCGTGGTGAGCAGAAACGTGCCGCCTGGGGTCGTTTTTGGCCCCCCTCCTTCGGCTCCCCTGGCGAAAATCACGCATCCACTCATCAAGGAGGGGAAGGTCGAGTACGGCAAGTTCCTCTTCGGCCTGAAGAAGCTCTAGGTCTGGAAACCGGCAAAAAGGAGTCCCACGTGGTCATCGATCACCTAGGCATAGCGGTAAGTTCACTGGAAGCGGGGATCGCGCACTGGAAGAGCGTCTTCGGGTACAGGCAGATGACGGGCATCGTCGTCAATACACGCCAGAAGGTCAGGGTGACCTTCCTCTGCAAGGAAAACTCCGTCACGGTAAAGCTGATAGAACCGACCGATGCCGCTTCACCCGTTTACGCCTTTGCCAAGCGCGGCGGCGGCCTGCATCATCTCTGCTTCAAATGTGCGGCAGTGGATGCGGAGATTGACAGACTCGGCGCCCTGGGGCTGAGGGTTCTGGTGAAACCGGAACCGGGGGAGGCGTTCGCCAGCGAGAAGATCGCTTTTCTCTTCGACCAGCAGGGTATCAACATCGAGCTTATCGACACGGACAATAAGGCCGGCATCCTGGAGCGCGTAGAGCCTTAGGCGGGAGCTGTCGGAAGCACCGTGACCGATCCTTGTGCAACTGCCGCCGGTGCGCCTCGCTCAGTCGTAGGTCTTTTTCAGCAGATGAAACAGCACTGCCATAAGGAGCATGCAGGAAACAACGATCCCTCCCGCTACCCTGCGCTTCGCGCGCGTCTCCCCGATCATCTTCAGTGCGCTGTCCAGCTTCGCCAATTCCGCGTTTATCTGCGTCGATTCCTTTTTGACACGTTCCACGTTCACGTCGTGAAACAGCGTGTGGAAGCGGTTTCTCACGGAGAACAGCGTCTTTGCCAGACGGTCCGTATCGACTCCGACAGCCTGGAAGCCGCTGATCCTCCCCTCGATGTCGATGATGTGCCCTTCGGTCTGCTGCATGGCGTCCCGGATGGTCCTGGCCCGCTCGAAGCTGTGGCACTGGGTGCAGGTCTTCTCGTTAATCAGGGTCAGCGAAGCCTTCAATACCTGGTGGTTGCCGTGGCACGTGACGCAGGTGGGACCGCCGTTGCCCAGGGCCCTGCCGTGCGCGCTGGCCAGGTAGTCCTTCAGCACCCCCGGGTGGCAGCGCCCGCAGAAGGCTGGGATGTCCGGCTCTTTGGGTGCACCGAGGAACCCGCGCGCCCTGTTCATGGCGTCGGCGGCGTTCTTGGGGTCGCCGCCGTGGCAGCTGTTGCAGGAGATGCCGTTTTCCGCGTGGATGCTTTTGCGCCAGAGCTTGACCGGCGCGCCGAGCTGGTCCGGCAGCGCAGCGTGGCACTGGATGCAGACCGTTTCCGGCTGTTCAGCCGCGACGGCCGGCGGCGGCTGCACGGTTGCCGCTGCGCTTAGAAGCATGAGGCCAAGCGCGGCCAGATGCCAACTGCCGCCGCATTTTCCCGGTATCTTGATCATGAGTAGTGTCCCCATATGGTGAGCCCGAGCCAGAGGAGGATGCCTGCGAAGGTGCAGGCCAGGAACAGCGGCCGCTTCAGGGGATGCCGCTCCGGCGAGCGGTCGATGAACGGCAAAAGCGCCAGGAAGGTCATGGCGACCACCTGGACGGTGAGGCCGAGCAGCTCGCTCGGGAATATCTTCAGGGTCTGGTAGTTGGCCAGAAAGTACCATTCCGGCTTGATGTGGGCCGGTGTCTTGAACGGGTCGGCCGGGACGAAGGCGTCCGGGGTGAACGGGAGGTCGGGGCCGAAAAAGACCACCGCGAAGAAAACGGCGAAGTAGATGCATATCGAGGTCAGGTCCTGCAGCGCGTAGTTCGGGAAAAAGGGGATGCCGCCCGGGTGGCCCTGGTAGCGGTAGCTGTCGCCGGGCCAGGGTTTGGTCGGCTGGTCGGCGCCAAAGGGGGGGGCGGAGATGCCGGTCCGCTTCAAAACGAACAGGTGGGCCCCGATCAGTGCCGCTATGACAACCGGGATGACAGCGACGTGCAGCGCGAAGAACCGACCCAGTGTCGGCGGCCCCACCAGCTTGCCGCCGCGCAGGAACTCCACCAGGTAGGGGCCGATCACCGGTATGGCGCTGGCACTGTTGGTGGCGACGGTGGTGGCCCAGAAGGAGAGCTGGCTCCAGGGGAGCAGGTATCCGGTCAGCGATATCCCCTGGACCACGGCGAACAGGGTGAAGCCGGTGAGCCAGTTCAGCTCGCGCGGCCCCTTGTAGCTTCCCATCATGAGCGTCGAGAGCATGTGCATGAAGAGCACCGCCACCATGAGGTTCGAGCCTACGGCGTGGCAAAGCCGTATCAGCCAGCCGTAGGGGAGCTCGTTCATGATGAAGGTGACGCTTTTGAAGGCCTTGTCGGCGTCCGGCACGTAATAGACGAGCAGCAGTATGCCGGTCAGCACCTGGAGCGCGAAGATGACCAGGAGCACGCTCCCCAGCGAATACCACTCGTTGATGTTGCGCGGCAGCAGGTAGCCGGTGAGTTCTTTCTTGACGATCTCCCGGGCGCCGATGCGCACGTCGATCCAGTCATAAAGCCGTTTGAACAAGGGCATGAAACCTCCAAATGCGGGAACCGCGGCCTAACCGACCGTTATCTTTCCATCTGCCACGGTAACGGGTATCTTGACCAGCGGCTTGGGGGGCGGCCCCGCCAGCACGGCTCCTTCGGTGCTGAACAGGCCGCCGTGGCAGGGACAGAGAAACTCCTGCTTCTCCTTCACCCATTGCACGATGCAGCCAAGGTGCGTGCAGACGGCGGAAAGGGCGATGGCGTCGCCCGTTTTCGTCCTCACCAGGACCGCCGAACTCCCGGCGAACTGGAAGAACTTCGCCTCGCCCTCGGGGAGGTCGCCGACTCCGAACACGACCTTCTCCGCTCCCGTCTGCCCCGACCTGGGCGCGAGGTATTGAAATACCGGATAGGCGGCGGCAGCGGCTGCCGCAACCGTCGCCCCGGCCAGGCAGACCCCGAGAAATTTTCTCCTGCCGTCGTTCTCCATACGTCCTCCCGGGTGCTGTGTCTAGTTTCGCGCTCAAGTATAATGAGCGTTTGCGTCATTTCAAGTGTTATTTTTTCGCTAACCCTGATCGGCGGCTGGGTCGGCACAATACCTCGGCTGCATGATGATCCATCTAGCTGTTTTAGCGAAAGGCAGATAAGTTGAGCTGATACTTGCTCGACGTTGCCATGATGCTTCGCACAAATGGTGGAACTGTATGCCGATGCCAATAGAGGTGTGGGTTACAGCTCAATGCAGCTTAAGAGAAACACATATAGCCATCGCAGACGGGTCATGATCAGATCATGCAGCCGTGACTAAACGGTGCGGTTGCCGTGGAAAGCACTTTACCCGCTGCTGCAAATCAGGTATCCTGCCGGCGCCCGTTGCCCCGGGCTTGCGGTGCCGGGCGCGCTTGCTCTTCGTCAGGGCGGGTTCAGTCATGAAAGACCAAAGGAGAGGCAATGGAAACCTACTATGACCCGAAAGACCTGGGGAAATTCTCGGAGATCGGCAAGGATGCCCCGGAGCTCGCCTCCAAATTCTTCGATTATTACGGGGCCGTCTTCGCCGAGGGCGAACTCACCGAACGGGAAAAGGCGCTGATCGCGCTTGCCGTAGCCCACACCGTGCAGTGCCCCTATTGCATCGACGCCTACACCCGGGCCTGTCTGGAGAAGGGGTCCAGCCTGGCGGAGATGACCGAGGCGGTCCATGTGGTCACCGCCATCCGCGGCGGTGCCTCGCTGGTGCACGGCCTGCAGATGCGCAAGATCGCAGAGCAGCTCTCGCTGTAAAAGACAGGAACGCTTATGACTGAGACGGTGACAGGGGAATCTGGCGTCGAGCCGTTTCGTGACGCCTTGCTGCGGCACGAGCTGCAGCTCAACCGGGACCGGACCACGGCCCTGCAGGTGAACGTGGGTCTCAACTGCGACCTTTCCTGCCGGCACTGCCACCTCGAGGCTGGCCCGGGACGGCAGGAGATGATGGAGCGCGTCACCATGGACGCGGTCATCGACTGCGCCCGGCGTTTCCGCTTCGAGAGCATCGACGTCACCGGGGGGGCGCCGGAACTGGTCCCGGAGATCGATTACCTGGTGCGCTCCCTGGCCCCTTTGACGCCGAGACTGGTGCTGCGCAGCAACCTGATCGCCCTGAACCGGGGGAGGGGGGCCCAGCTTAGCGAGCTGTACCGGGACCTCAAGGTTGTGCTGGTCGCCTCGCTTCCGGCTACCAACGCCTCGCAGACCGAGGCGCAGCGCGGCGCGGGGGTCTGGGGAGAGAGCATCGCCGCCCTCAGGATGTTGAACCGGCTGGGTTACGGAATGCAGGGGAGTCCGCTGGAGCTTGACCTGGTGTCGAACCCGGCCGGCGCCTTTCTCCCCGCCCCGCAGCAGCAGGCGGAAAAGAAGTTCCGCAGCGACCTGATGCGCAGGTACGGCATCAGCTTCAACAGCCTCTACACCTTCGCCAACGTCCCCCTGGGGCGGTTCCTGAGCTTCCTGGAGCGCTCGGGAAACCTGGAGGGGTATCTGGGCAAACTCGCCGCCGGTTTCAACCCCTGCACCGTGGCGGGCCTCATGTGCCGCACGCAGCTCTGCGTCGACTGGCAGGGGCGGCTCTACGACTGCGACTTCAACCTGGCGGCGGGGCTTTTCCATGGCGGGGAACTGAACCTGATCTCCGCACTTTGCGAACTGCCTCTCCCGGGCACGCCGATACCGGTGGGCGACCACTGCTACGCCTGCACCGTCGGCTCCGGCTTCACCTGAGGCGGCAGCATCGTGGCCTAGTCTGGGTCATCTGAAACACCCGGCATAAAAAAACCGGCAGTCCGAGGGCCGAGGCAGGTGACGTGCTCCCTGTCTCGGTAGATCTCGATGCTGCCGGCCTTAAAAAAAGTGGCAAGGGCTTTAGCGGCTCTTTTGCCTCGGTGCTCTGGGCGGTGCCTTGGGTTCCCCGTCCGGGCGAAAATATCTCCCCCGGTAGTGGTCCCTGTTCTTCCAGAAGTCCGCGAACTCGCTGTTTCTCAAGGCATGGATCGTCCTCAGGTCGTACTTGCGAAGCTCGGCCGGCACCCGGCTGAACCCCTGCACCTGCCACGGCCCCTGGTACGAGCGTGACCGGTACCAGGTGCCGCCTTTCAGGAAATAATAGCCGTCCGACAGATAGAACATGTCGTAGGGGACCCCTACCGCCACGCCGAACCCGAGCTGCGGCGGGAACAGGAATTCCGGCGCATCGGTCAGCGTTATCGGCTGCTCTGCCCGCAGGGGCGGCCTGATCGGCGTTTCGGGCTGTGCCGGGGCGGGTGGCGGGCTCTCTGGAGGTCCCGGCGAGGTGTGTTTCCTGTGGTACTCATCGTAGCTCTGATAGGGATAGTAGGTGTCGGCAAGACCGCTTAAGGCGTGGGCCAGCAGCAGTGACAAGCTTGCCAGGGCAATAGTGGCGAACCTTTTCATGTGACCTCCGTCTGCCAGGTTCCTGGTTTTTGCTGCTGACCAGCCTTCATGTCAGCACCCCTTCAGGTTTGAGGACATTAATGATTCTGTGGGGTATTGACCAAAAGTCAAGAAGGAAAGTCTGCGCAGCGCCCTCCCCTGCAAGGGGAGGGCGGGGTGGGGACGGGGTGGATTACGGGAGGGGGGAAGGGGTGAGCGCCGCCACGATGACCGGATTCACCAGGTCCGGGTCCGTCAGGGGCCCCATGTGACCGGTGTCCACCCAGCGCAGCCTGCAGTCGGGGAGCGCTTCCGAGAGCTTCTGCGCCACCCGCAGCGCCGGAAGCCTGCTCGACCTTCCCGCGATCACGGTGACCGGCAGCCGCAGTTGCCGGTACTGCTCGATGGTCAGCCTGGTCTCGGTCAGCGCGCCGAAATCGAGCGCGAGCTTTTCCGTCCTGCGCGTGAAGTCCTTTTGTAACCTGGGGGGATACCTGGCGAAGCTTCCCTCGCCGCTCCAGTAGTCGACAAAGGTGGCGGCAGCCTCCCTGGGCCGCCCCGCCTTCATGAGCCTGCCGAGTTCCTGCATCATGGACAGGACCGGCTCAAGTCCCGGGTCCGAGCGCTGCAACAGATGAAAGGCGACGGGTTCGAAGACGGTTAACGTCTTGACGCGCCCGGGGAAATCATGGCAGAAGCTCAGCGCCACGGCGCCGCCGTAGGAGTGCCCCACCAGGTGGATGGGCTCGTCGGGGAGGAGTATCTCGTCAAGCAGCGACTGCACCAGCTGCGCCTCGTCCGAGAGCGTGAAGTGATCCCTTTTTACCGGCATGGCGGTTTCGCCGTAGCCGTAGAGGTCGATGGCGATCACCCGGAAGTCGCTCTCCAGCATGCCGCTCAAGGCCCGCCACTGGTTCTTCGAACTCAGCGTACAGTGCAGAAGAACCACCGGCGGCCCTGCGCCGACGCTGAAATATGCCGGGAGGTTTTTTCCCATGGGGGATATCTCCTTTGCCGATCGACGCCTGGTGCCGTCGTCGGGCGAACCTCGTGTTCACCCTGTCCTGGCTTCGCGCGGTCATCCGGTGCAAGATAGCGCAGGCCGCTCGGCAGGTCAAGTCTGTGAGAACGGCGTCGGACGGCGCCGGCATCGCCGGTCAGAGGCGGCGGCGGTTTTTTTCCTTGTGAAGATGGTGGGGTTATGCGGTATAGTGTCTGGGCTGAATACGAACAAGCCGGAAGATGGCATAGAAAAGGGGACGATTTGTGGCAAAGAAACCATGGGTGGACAAGGACCAGTGTATCAGTTGCGGCATTTGCATAGACAACTGCCCGCAGGTGTTTCGCTTTGATTCGCACGGCAAGTCCGAGTGTTACGACCCCGACGGTGCATCCGAAGAGGTGATACAGAGCATGGCGATCGATCTCTGCCCTGTGTCATGCATAATGTGGGTGGAATGAATTGACTGACACGCAAGTGGAGGCTTAGCCGCCCTCAAAGCTTGGCTACTCCGGAAATGTCTACTGTAGGTAGTGCGGGGAAATGTTGCAACGCAGCTAGTAAGCGTTACAATGTTTCCCCGTTACTTTTATCTCCTGAAAATTACTGCAGTAAAAGCTTTAAATGCTGGCTCATCCTGCCGATAGGCTGTATATAACCGATATGGTGCAGTCACTGTACCGACACGATGGGCATTTGGACCGGGGAGCTCGTATGAAGCGATCTGACATAGTGAGGGGCGGTGCGCTTTTGGCCTGCGTCATCGGCATAAGCCTTTTGCACTACCTGACCCCGCTCAGGCTCGCCATGCTGCACGACATCTTTCAGCGCCTCTACTACATACCGATCATCCTTTCCGCCTACTGGTTCGGATTCCGCGGCGGCATCGGCTGCGCCATCCTGGTAACACTGTGCTACGCGCCGCACATACTGTTCCAGTGGGGCGGGCACCTGTTCATGGAGATGGAAAAGTACCTGGAAGTGCTGCTCTACAACGTGGTGGGCGGCATCACCGGCTTCCTGTCCCAGCAGGAGCGCTCGCGCCGGGAGCAGCTCGAGGAGACCGCAAAGGGGCTGGAGGAGTCCTACCGGCAGCTGCAGAGCCAGTCGGAGCTGATCATCAGGATCGAGGAGCAGTTGCGCCGCGCCGAGCGCCTGTCCGCCCTGGGCGAACTGTCGGCGATCCTGGCCCACGAGATACGCAACCCGCTCGCCTCCATTCGCGGCACCGCCGAGATACTGATGGAGGACGGCACCAGCACTGCCAGCCGCGGGGAATTTCTCGGCATACTGGTGCGGGAATCGGACCGCCTGAACCGCGTGGTGGAGGATTTCCTGAGGATGGCCCGCCCGGAGCCGGCGACCCGGGAGGGATGCGATCTAAACGAGGAATTGGCCAACATGATCACGCTGCTCTCCGCCGAGGCCAGGGCCCGCAAGGTGGATCTGCAACTGCGGCCGTCGACCTTGCCTCAATTCATCGGGGACGGTCAGAAACTGCGCCAGGCGTTCATGAATATCATACTGAACGCGATCCAGGCCACCCCCGCGGGGGGAAGGGTGCTGGTCTCGACCCTGTTCGACCGGGAGAGCGGCTGCATCGAGCTCCGTTTTTCCGACAGCGGCCCCGGCATCACCGGCGAGACCATCGGTCAGATCTTCGAGCCGTTTTTCACCACCAAGGGAAGCGGTACCGGTCTCGGGCTACCCATCACCAGGAAGATCATCGAAGGGCACGGCGGCGTCATCGAGGTGGAGAGCGACCCGGGCAAGGGTGCCACCTTCAAGGTGTCGCTCCCCGTTGCCCCGGTCGCTGCGTCCTGACCGCTCTCCTTGCCAGTGCCCAGGTTTGTTGTAGAGTATTCCACAGCGCGGTAGGATATTCCGCTCTTGGCTGACGTTGCTACCGGCGCCTCGGCCGCAGATTCGGCATGTTAATGGGCTGGCACGCCGGTTGCTAAACAGCGCTCTGCCATGATTCGAAATTTCAGGAGTCGCCATGCATGCCAGGTTCGCCATCATCTTTCTCCTGTTGTCAATGCTTCCCGCTGCCCCATCTCTTTACGCCAGTCAGAACGCCCCCCCCGAGGATCTGGCCCGGCTCATCGACCAGGCCCTGTCCGGCAATCCCAATCTGAAGGTCTCCGCCTCGCACGTGGTGACCTTGCATAAGCGGGCCGAGCAGGCCGGCAGCCTGGAGGATCCGATGCTGATGCTGAAGATCCAAAACGGCATCGTCACCGACCCGCTGAGCTTCACCAGGGACTCCATGACCCAGAAGGTGATCGGGATCAGCCAGCAGTTCCCATATTTCGGCAAAAGATCGCTGCAAAAGGAGGTGGCGGCCCGGGAGGCCGATGCCTACCACTTCGCACACGAAGAGCGCCGGGTGGAACTGATCCGGATGGTGAAGGAGGCGTACTATCAGCTCTTTTTCACGGACCGATCCCTCGCCATCGTCGACAAGAACATCGGGGTGATGGAGAGCTTCATCACCCTTGCCCAGACCAAATACTCGGTGGGGCAGGGGGCGCAGCAGGACATCTTCAAGGCACAGCTGGAGCGCTCGAAGATGCTCGACATGCGGATCACGCTCAGGCAGCAGAGAAAGAGCCTGGAGATCGCGCTGAACTCCCTTTTGTACCGTCCGGCGACCACCCCGGTGGGGCAGATTCCCGATTTCGGCATCGGCGCGGCCCCCCCTGCCGCAGAGAGGCTCTTGGTGCTGGCGGAGGAGGGTCGTCCGGCGCTGAACAGCCTGCGGCTGCAGGTCGAGAAAGCCAAGGGTGAATTCGCCCTGGCGCAGAAGGATTTCTATCCCGACTTCAACGTCTCCTTCGAATACATGCAGCGGCAGCGCGCCATGGGAAGCGACGGCGCCGACATGTACTCCCTGGGCGTCACCTTCAACCTGCCGGTGCGAAAGCAGAGAAGGGAAGCGAAGCTGGCGGAGTCCTCCTCCGAGATAACCATGGCGTCCGAGGAGCTGAACGCCCAGAGAAACACCGTTGCCACGGGGATCGCCGATCTGTTGACCCAGATGGAGCGGCGCAGGCAGCTTGTCGAGCTGTACAAGACCGGCATCATCCCGCAGGCGGAGCAGTCTCTGGAGTCGGCGGCCATCGGTTACCGGGTCAACAAGGTGGATTTCCTGACCCTCTTGGACAGCCGGGTCACGCTGTTCAACTACGAGCGGGAGTACTACGACTCGCTGGCGGACTACCAGATGAAGAAGGCCCAGTTGGAAGCGCTGGTCGGCAAGGAGCTGGAGTGAAACCCTCTCCAGAAAGGGCGGGGCAGAGCTTCAAGCATGTGGTGATCTGCCGGATGCCGGTGGATTCTTGCAGATGAACGATAACGCCTAGGAGCGAACAGATGAGCGTGAACAAGAAAGTGGCGATTCCCCTGGTGCTGATCCTTGTGGCCGGCATGGCGGGCGCCGGATACCTGCTCTGGCATGGCAGAGCTGCTGCGCCGGCAAAAACGGAGCAGGCTGCCAAGGGACCCGTGCTGTACACCTGCGCCATGCACCCTTTCATCATCAAGGATACGCCGGGGAGCTGCCCCATCTGCGGCATGCAGCTCATCAAGAAGGTGGAGGCGTCGCAAACGGCGGGGAGCGCCAAGGAGCAGCAGATGCTCGGCCACGTGTCGCTCTCCCCGACCCAGCGCGTCATGGCCAACGTCGCCACCGTGCAGGTGGCGCGCCAGCCGCTCTCCAAGGAGATCGCCGCCACCGGCATCGTGCAGTACGACCAGTCCCGCCAGGCGAAGGTGACTGCCTGGGTGGCCGGGCGCATCGACCGTCTTTACGTCAATTCCGTGGGCGCCTATGTCTCCAAGGGGAAGCCGGTCGCCGAGCTGTACTCGCCGGACCTGGTATCGGCCCAGCAGGAATTCCTGCTGGCGCTCAAGAGCCGCGAGCAGTTGAAAAACTCCCCCATCCAGTCGATCTCGCACGCAGGGGAGGGGCTGGTCTCGTCGGCCCGGCAGCGCCTGAAACTCATGGGGGTCAAAGAGTGGCAGATCGCCTCACTGGAGAAAGGGGGCGAACCCAACATGCGCATCCCGATCTACACGCCGCTCTCCGGGATGGTGATCGAGAAGATCGTCCAGGAGGGGCAGTACGTGAACCTGGGCGACCCGCTCTTTGCCATCGCCGATCTCTCCCAAGTCTGGGTCGAGGTGGAGGTCTACGAGAACGAGTTTCCCTTCGTGAAGCTCGGCCAGAGCGTCTCCATCACCTCCCAGTCCTATCCCGGCAAGCCCTTTAACGGCAGGGTCTCCTTCGTCTATCCCTTCCTCGATCCGAAGACCAGGACCGTGAAGGTGCGGGTCGAGCTGTCCAACCCCGGCCTGAAGCTGAAGCCCGACATGTTCGTCACCGCCCTGATCAAATCGCCGCTCGGCCCCACCCTGACCGTGCCCGCATCCGCAGTGGTCGACACGGGCAGGCGTCAGGTGGTCTGGGTGGAGATGGAGCCGGGGATGTTCGAGCCCCGGGACGTGCAGGTGGGTGCCAGGGTAGGGGACAACGTGCAGATCGTTTCCGGGCTCTCCGGCGGGGAGAAGGTCGCGGCGACCGGCGGCTACCTGATCGACTCCGAATCCCAGTTGAAGGGAGGAGCAGGCCACGAGTCGATGCCCGGGATGAAGATGGATCAAAAGCAGGATAAACCCGCACCGGCTGCACCCGCTCCGGTTGCACCAACTCCTGGAGCACCGAAGAAGGGGGGCGGGCTGAACATGGACGACATGAAGATGTGAAACCGATAAAGGCGGACGAAAAACCTCAACCTTTGACCGCGGATGACGCGGATTGAGCGGATAAGAATCTTCTCAAAACACCATGGCTTCGGCTCGGCCTGATTTGCTCAAGATATTCGTTGTTTTTTTATTCGCGTGGATCCGCCCGATCCGCGTCATCCGCGGTCAGGGTTGCAGGTTTTGTCTCAATCCGCAGGGATCCTCCCATCTCAAAGGTTGACTATGATAGAGAAAATCATCGAATACTCCGCCAGGAACCGGGTCATCGTCCTGATGCTTTTCGCCCTCCTGGTCGCCTGGGGCGTCTGGGCGGTCTACCACACGCCGGTGGATGCCATCCCGGACCTCTCGGACAACCAGGTGATCGTCTTCACGGACTACCCGGGCCGCTCGCCCCAGGTGGTGGAGGACCAGGTCACCTACCCTCTGGCGGTGAACCTCCAGGGGCTCCCCCAGGTCCGCGCGGTGCGCGCCTCTTCCGCCTTCGGCTTCTCGATGATCTACGTGATCTTCGAGGACAAGGCCGACATCTACTGGGCCAGGACCCGGGTGCTGGAGCGGCTCAATTACGCGGCCTCGCTGCTGCCGCCGGGTGTCGTGCCGACGCTTGGTCCGGACGGCACCGGGGTCGGCCACGTCTTCTGGTACACCATCGAGGGGAAGGGGTACGACCTGGAGGCGCTGCGTACCTTGCAGGACTGGTTCGTGCGCTACCAGCTGAACACGGTCCCCGGCGTCGCCGAGGTCGCCTCGGTGGGGGGCTTCGTCCGGGAATACCAGATCGATCTCGACCCGAACCGGCTCTACGCCTACAACGTCAGGGTGGGCGAGGTGATGGAGGCCGTGAAGCGTTCCAACAACGACGTGGGGGGGAGGCTCCTGGAACAGGGGGACGCCGAGTTCCTGATCCGCGGCAAGGGGTACATCAAGTCCAAGGTCGATCTGGAGAATATCGTGGTCGGCTCCGATGCCCGCGGCACGCCGGTCTACGTGAGGAACCTCGGCACCGTGCAGATGGGGGGGGCGATACGGCGCGGGCTTCTGGACAAAAACGGCGAGGGCGAGGCGGTCGGCGGCATCGTGGTGATGCGCTACGGCGAAAACGCCAAGGAGGTCATCGACCGGGTCAAGGAGAAGATCGTCTCGCTGCAGAAGGGCCTGCCTCCCGGGGTCACCATCAAGGTCTCCTATGACCGCTCCGACCTGATCCAGCGCGCCATCGAGACGCTGAAACGCTCGCTTACCGAAGAGTCGATCGTGGTGTCGCTCGTCATCCTGGTCTTCCTGCTCCATTTCCAAAGCGCCCTGGTGATCGTGCTCACCCTGCCGATTGCGGTGCTCTTCTCCTTCATCGCCATGAAGCTCATGGGGGTCTCCTCCAACATCATGTCGCTCGGCGGGATCGCCATCGCCATCGGCGTGCTGGTCGACGCCGGGGTCATCATGGTGGAGAACTGCTACCGCCACCTCTCCGAGATGCCTGTCGAGGAGCGCCGCGAGAAACGGCTCGAGGTGATCATCATGAGCGCGAAGCAGGTGGGGCGCGCCATCTTCTTCTCGCTGGCCATCATCATCCTCTCCTTCGTGCCGGTGTTCATGCTGGAAGGGCAGGAGGGGAAACTGTTCCACCCGCTCGCCTTCACCAAGACCTTCTCCATGATGGGGTCGGCTGTCATCGCCATCACCCTGGTCCCGGTGCTGATGTTCTACTTCATGAAGGGGAAGATGCCGCCGGAGAGCTCCAACCCGGTGTCGCGCTTTTTCATAGCACTCTACTCGCCGGTGATCCGCTGGGTGCTCGAGTGGAAGAAGGTCACCATCCTCCTGAACGTGCTGGCGCTGGCCATCGCCATCCCGATGTTCATGAGCATAGGGAGCGAGTTCATGCCGCCCTTGGACGAGGGTTCGCTGCTCTACATGCCGGTGACGCTCCCCAACGTCTCCATCAACGAGGCGAAGCGGCTCATCCAGGTGCAGGACGCCATCATCAAGAGCCAGCCGGAGGTGGAGCAGGTGCTCGGCAAGGTGGGGCGCGCCGAGACCTCCACCGACCCGGCGCCGGTCTCCATGTTCGAGAGCATCGTGATCCTGAAGCCCAAGGAACAGTGGCGCGCCGGCGTCACCAAGGCGGACATCGTGTCCGAACTGGACGCGAAACTGCAGCAGATCGGGGTCCGCAACGGTTGGACCCAGCCGATCATCAACCGGATCAACATGCTTTCCACCGGCGTGCGCACCGACCTCGGCGTGAAGATCTTCGGCAACGACCTGAACGTCCTGAAGGACCTCGCCGTGCAGGCGGAAGGGGTGCTGAAGGGGATCCCGGGGGCCGCCGACGTGGTCGCCGAGCGGGTCACCGGCGGCAACTACCTGGACATCGACATCGACCGCGAGGCCGCGGCACGCTACGGCGTCAAGGTCGGCGACATCCAGGACATCATCGAGACGGCGCTGGGAGGCGCCACGCTCTCCACCTCCGTCGACGGCCGCAACCGTTTCCCGATCCGGCTGCGCTACCTGAGGGAGTACCGCGACAACATCCCGTCCATCGAGCGCATCCTGGTCTCCTCGTCGAGCGGCGCCCAGGTGCCGCTGTCGCTATTGGCAAGGCTCAAGGTCTCGACGGGCGCCCCGGAGATCAACAGCGAAGGCGGACTGCTGCGCTCCATCGTCTTTCTGAACGTGCGCGGCCGCGACATGGGCGGCTTCGTGGGCGAGGCCAAACAGGTGCTGGAAAAGAACCTGAAGCTTCCTCCCGGCTACTACGTCGCCTGGTCCGGCCAGTGGGAGAACCAGGTCCGGGCCAAGCAGCGCCTGCAGATCCTGGTGCCGGCCGGCATCCTGATCATCTTCATCCTGCTCTACTTCACCTTCCATTCGGCGCTGGAGGCGAGCATGGTGATGCTTTCGGTCCCGTTTGCCCTGGTGGGCGGCGTCTACCTGGTCAAGGCGCTGGGGTACAACATGTCGGTCGCCGTCTGGGTCGGTTTCATCGCGCTGTACGGCATAGCCGTCGAGACCGGGGTGGTCATGGTGATCTACCTGCATGAGGCGCTGGACCGGAAACTGATCAACGGGCCGTGCACCGAAAAGGACATCTACGATGCCACCTTCGAGGGGGCGGTGCTCAGGCTCAGGCCGAAGCTCATGACCGTTGCCGTGGCGCTCTTGGGCCTTGTCCCCATCATGTGGTCCACCGGCACCGGCGCGGATGTCATGAAGCCGATCGCGGCGCCGATGATCGGGGGGATGATCTCCTCGGCGGTGCACGTGCTGATCATGACGCCGGTGATCTTCGTCATCATGAAGAAGCGTGACCTGAAAAAGGGAAAACTGAAGTACTCGGGCATGAGGCACTAGAGGCGTGCCGGGTGGCAGCTCAAGTCTCCCTCCCTGCAAGGGGAGGGAGGGGCTGGGGATTACCTGTTGAAACCCGGCATGCATATGAGAGAAGATGAAACGACGACAGAAAAAGGAGATGCGAAAATGAAGAAGATGACCGGTATGCTGGCAGCGGCAGTTTTCGCCCTTTCGGTGCCGACTTGGGCCGAGGCCGCTATGGATCACATGGACCATGGCGCCATGAAGGGCGGGGTGGCGCATGAAGAGGTTGTTGAAGGTGTCAAGGCGTCGTTCAAGGTCACTACCATGAAAGAGGCCATGAAAGAGATGAACATGGAGATGCCCAAGGGGATGAAGGAAACCCACCACATCTCCGTCAGTTTCACCGATGCCAAAAGCGGCAAGGCGCTCGCCGAGGGCCAGGTCAAGATGAAGGTGATGGGACCCGACAAGGGCGAGCAGACCAAGGATCTGATGGCGATGCACGGGCACTTCGGCGGCGACTTCGAGATGGCGAGGAAGGGCAAATACGGCGTCATGGCGAAATTCGCATTGAAGGACGGCAAGACCCGCTCCGCCAAGTTCTGGTACACGGTGAAGTAGGCGAGATAGTTCGCCCGTACCGTTGGCCCCCGCAGGGGCGAACCTTCGTGTTCGCCCCTTTCCTGTTTCTCCGCCTCAAATCCGTCCAGACACGCCCGCGTCGCGGCACCCCCGGTTCAACTCCTGAGCCCCTTCCTCGGTTTTGTTTTCGATGGGGAAAATCCTACGGCAGTTGGAGGATATTCCCCAGCTTACTGGATCGCTTTTCACTGGTTTCCTGGCTACCTGCAGTGATAGCATGCAGTTGTGCTCCTCATGAAGCTCTGGCACGCTCCTTGTAAACCGGTCAATCGTTCCCTGCAACAGTTGCCGCACCCGATCCGTTTGACAGTAGCGCCACACCGGAGCATCGATATGAGAAACAAAGCCCTGAATAGCTGTCTTGTCCTCACCGTTGTCGTCATCCTGGCGGTGTTCGCGGTGTACGTGCGCATCGGAGCAACTGCCGATGCCGTAGTGGTGTTGAGAACGTCGGGCATGACGTGCGGCAGTTGCATCACCAAGGTGACTAAGGCGCTGCAATCCCAAAAAGGTGTCGCAGCGACCGAGGTGGATCTGGATGGTGGCTTGGTCATAGCGGGATACGACTCGAAGCAGGTGGCTCCCGAGAAGCTGGCACAGACGGTGGCGGCAACCGGCTTCGGCAGCACCGTCCAGACGGTGCTTACTCCGGAGCAGTTCAAGAAGATCGTGGGGCGTGATGTAGGGCAGCAGGCGGCGGCTTCCGGCTGCTGCGGCTCGAAAGGCTGCGGCGGCAAGTAACAGAGATCGATCAAATCCATACCGGTCCGATCCGTACAAACGTCCATGCCCCGCGGAAAAAGCCCCTTCCCCTTCAAGGGGAGGGCCGGGGAGCGGGATCGGCCAATTCCAAAGACCAAACAACGCAGTTGAAAAAGGAGCTTGGCATGAACAAAGCGGGTAAAAACGGTGTGAAGTACGGTGTGCTGGTGGGCCTTTCGCTGCTGGTCGCGGTGAGCGTGGCTTTCGGCTTCAATATCCCTGGTTTTGGCAAATTCGAGAAGCTGAAGCCGGTAAACGGCGCGGTGACCGTTCCGATTGCCAAGGTGAGCGACGGCAAGGCGCATTATTACCGGGTGACCGACGGCGGAAAGGATCTCAACTTCTTCATCGTGAAAGGGAGCGACGGCGCGATCCACGCCGCTTTCGACGCCTGCGACGTCTGCTTCAGGGAGAAGAAGGGCTACGTGCAGCAGGGGGACCAGATGGTCTGCACCAACTGCAACCAGAAGTTTGCCATCACCCGGATCGGCGCGGCATCCGGTGGCGGGTGCAATCCCTCGCACCTCCAGGCAAAGGTCGACGCCTCGACGGTGCGGGTGAACCTGGCAGATCTCAAGGCCGGAGCGAGATTTTTCTGAGTAAGGCGATAACCGTCTTTGACTTTAAATCGGATTTTTATCCCCAAAAGGTGCCAGATGAAACTGCACAATATCTCCATCAACAACCTGAAGCGGCGCAAGGCCAAGATGGCCTTTCTGACCATCGGGCTCGTGGTCGGCATCGCAACCATTGTCACCTTGGTGACGCTCACCAAGTCCATGTCCGGGGACATCGAGCGCAAGATGGACGAGTTCGGCGCCAACATCCTGATCACCCCGCAGCAAAACGGCCTGTCCATGAACTACGGAGGCATCAGCCTGGGCGGGGTCAGCTTCGATCAGAAGGAGATCCTGGAATCGGACCTGGCCACCATCTCCACAATCAAGAACAGCAGGAATATCTCCGCCGTGGCGCCCAAGGTGCTGGGGGGCGTGCAGGTGGCCGGGCACCAGGTGCTCCTGGTCGGGGTCCAGTTCGAAAAGGAACTGAAGCTCAAACAGTGGTGGAAGGTGTTCGGCGAGGCGCCCAAGGCCGCCGACCAACTCATGCTGGGAAGCGAGGCCGCCCGCGTGCTGAACGTCATGACCGGGGATTTTCTGGAGATCAAGGGGGAGCGCTTCAAGGTGACCGGGATCCTGGACGAGACCGGCTCGCAGGACGACTCCCTGGTCTTTGCCGAACTGGCGGTGGCGCAGCGGCTTCTCAACAAGCAGGGACGCATCAACATGGTGGAGGTGGCGGCCCTTTGCTCCGGCTGCCCGATCGGCGACATGGTGCTGCAGATCGCCGAGAAGCTCCCCAATGCGAAGGTGAGCGCCATCCAGCAGGTCGTCGAGGGGAGGCTGAAGGCGCTGGACCAGTTCCGCCGCTTCTCCTATGCCATGGCCGCCGTCGTCGTCTTCATCGGCTCGCTGATCGTCTTCGTCACCATGATGGGCAGCGTCAACGAGAGGACCACGGAGATCGGCGTGTTCCGCGCCATCGGCTTCAGGAAGAGCCACATCATGCGCATCATCTTGCTGGAGGCCGCCATAGTCGGCCTGCTGGCGGGCTTTCTAGGCTATGGGGCCGGCATGGGCGGGGCAAAGCTCGCGCTGCCGTTCATGGCGGAGAGCAAGCAGGCGCCGCTGGTCTGGGACGGCATGGTGGCCTTTGGCTCCCTCGGCCTGTCGCTTACCCTGGCCCTTTTGGCAAGCCTCTATCCGGCCCTGCACGCCAGCAAGATGGATCCCACCGAGGCGCTGCGGGCGCTGTAGAAACTCAAAAGGAAGATCTGAACCATGTCACTTATAGAAGTACGTGAAGTCAGCAAAAGCTACGCCAGCGGCGAGGAGACGGTGCAGGCGCTGCGCGGGGTCGATATCAGCATCGAGCAGGGTGAGTTCGTCACCATCATGGGGCAGTCCGGCTCCGGCAAGAGCACGCTTTTGTCGATTCTCGGGGGGCTGAACCACCCCTCGCGCGGCACGGTGACCATGGACGGGGTTGACATCTACGCGCTCTCCGGGGAAAAGCTCGCCGACTTCCGCAGCCAGAAACTCGGCTTCGTGTTCCAGTCCTTCAACCTGATACCGTACCTTACCGCGGTGGAGAACGTCATGCTGCCGCTGGCCATCTGCAGCATGAAGTCCAGGGAGAAGGAGGCCGCGGCACGGGAGGCGCTGACCCGTGTCGGCCTGGGAGGGAAGGCGGAGCGGCTGCCGAACCAGCTCTCGGGCGGCGAGCAGGAGAGGGTCGCCATCGCGCGCGCCATAGTGAACCGTCCCGACATCGTTTTCGCCGACGAGCCGACCGGCAACCTGGACTCCAAAACCAGCCTGGAGATGATGAACCTGTTCCGTGCCCTGAACGACGCCGGGCAGACCGTGGTGATGGTGACCCACAACCCGGAGAACTGCGATTACTCCGACAGGACCATCCACCTGAGAGACGGCCTGGTAGCCCCGTAGAGACGCATTGCATGCGTCTCCGCACCATTGCATGCGTCTCTGCACCATTGCATGCGTCTCCGCATCTCCGAAGGAACCATCACGCCATCTGAAGGACCACCTCGTGGCGCCGCAGAGACGCATGGCAATGCGTCTCTACCCGTCCCGGTGCGTCTCTACGCTGCCCTTCCGGAGGGATTCCTTGACACCTGTCTCCCGCGCGGTGTATTACATTAGACAGGCAGCACCACGGGGGGTGTCGGAATAAATGACAAAGGATAAGGACGAGCGCAAAAGGTCGCACCTGAAGCTCGTCGTCAACAACGCGGAGATCAGGAGCGCGAGGCCCGCGGGAGCGGAACAGGAGTTCATTCCGCTCGAGGAACTGATCGCCAACCGGGACGGCTTCCGTCCACCCTTCTACGCGGGTATGGGAAGGATGCAGGCCAAGGGATACCAGGCCCTGGAGCGCTTCCTGCAAAAAAAGGGCGCCCCTTACGGCATCGATCCGATCCACGGCAAGGTGATGGTGCTTCCGGCCGGCGATCTGTCACCGGAGGCGCTCGAGTTCGGCTCGCCCCAGGACGAGGTGCTGCTCAGCATCGCCGAGGACGCCGGCGGCTTTGGCCTTTGCTTCTCTCTGGAGATGATCCTCCCCTATTTCAGCGAAGATGACGCCGTCATGGAGGAGGCGCTTTTGTTCGCACCGGTCCTGCAGTACGGAGCGCTGTTCCTGGAAGAAAACCCCCACGACGGCCTCCTCGATCTGATCTACCGCCTGGCCGTGCCGCTCTTCCCGCCGCTATTGACCACCCGCCTTGCCGACAGGATGTTCTCCATCTTCTCCTTCGAGCTGAAGGAGACCTTCATGGCGCTTTCGGATTACCCCGAGGGATGAGCCTGACCCCAGGCCAGGTGAGTTGAACCCGCTGTAACAACGGATGCTCCGTTTGCTCCGATAAAATTAAGCCTGACCGACTGCCGCTCTTCCGCCGAAATAGCCGCCACTTCCTCCCGCAAGGGAGGGTAGCGGGGGATGGGGGAACGGGCGCTGCCGGTCGGGTAATTTACATGCCCGGAAAGGTGGTCGAATGAAAGGTAAATACTGGTTGCTGGCGATGGTCTGCCTCCTGTTATCTGCGTGTGGCGACATAGAGTGGTTTCCCGACAACAACAACGGCACCGGCACCGGCGGCACAACGGTCACCGCGCCGACCCTGAGCGCGTCTCTCAGCCCGACCGCGATGCTCGATGGCGGCAGCTCCACCCTCACCTTCAAGATCACAAACAAGACCGGAAACCCGGCCCAGACCGGGATGGCCTTTGTGGAAACCTTTCCTTCCGGGTTCACCGGCTCCGTCGCAACCCCTTTGCAGTGTGGCGGCAACATGGCCGTGTCGACTTCGGGTACCAGTTTCATCTTCATAGGTGGCGAGCTTGCATCAGGTACTGCAAGCTGCACTATCACGGCCGACCTGATACTCACCTCGCCCCTTCTCAACACCATTATCTCCGACCAGACCTTCACCCTCAAAAGTACCGACTTTGGCAGTTTCCAGGGCGGACTTGTGAACGGTGTGGCGGATATGACCTTCAAGGTTTTCCCTGCGGCCGCCACTTCTGGGGTTGTAACCGTTTCTCTCTTGACCATTTCTGATCCTACCGATGATGGTTCAGGCCCGTTTACAATCGAAGTTAGCTCATTCAACAACAGTTCGGCGAATGTTAACGCAACAGTGACAGTAGTCGCTGTAGACGTGAATGGCGCACAGATTGATTCTACCTTGACCACTATAACTGGCGTGTTACCTCCTGTTCTGGGGCAACTTACTTCGGCACCCAAGGAAGTCCCCCCTGCTGACGCTGCCAAAATAAGTTTTTGGAGAGTCTTGAGTGTTGTATTGCAATAAAATCAAAGCCTTCAGCACAGTCCGACAGTCCCTTCTCCGATTGCGAGAAGGGACCGTTCTTTGGCTTGCGTATAAGTCGGCCAGAAGCGGCTGTATTTTCAGACTTCACTGTTTAACTTCTTAAATTCCAGACAACAATGGCCTGCAATCAATTGGTGGACTCCGCCGATCCTGCAGGGCATTGCGGTCGTCACCGATGTCGTTTCGAGCCATCGCGATGACTCTTCGCGTCTCTACAAACTGCCGCTTGCCTGAATTGGTTTTTTTTCATGCTTATTCAAAAGAATCGCTTTCAGTCGGATGCTCACAGGCCCGGCTTTTTCCAATAACGGTATTTGCTTCATCAAGCTGCCTTCCTCATTCATTTATTGGCAATTTATTGTATTGTGTGCGCCCTTGCAGTTCGTCAAGGCCTGCGAGTCGTACACCTAGTTGGAACATCCTCATTTAACTTGAAAAAAAATCCTAACTCTGGTAGATACATGGCGAAATGTGCTAGCTTTTGTGGTCGAAAATAGCATATGCTGCGGAAGCTTTTGCCCGGCTACCCACGCGAGACGCATGTAGCCCTGCCAATTTTTCCTGATCGCGGGAATTTGTCCGAGTCCTTTATACCGATAGGATGTGTCATGAAAGTATCGTTTATTGCTTCGGCAGCGCTCAGCTGTCTGCTCCTTTTCTGCGGCACTCCGGCCCTGGCTGCCTCCTGCGTCACCACCGCCTGTCACTCTACCATCGCCGAAATCAAGCTGCCGCACGCGCCGGTAAAGGACGGTGACTGCGCCTCGTGCCACACGCAAAAGGACAAGGAGCACCCGAAAAAGGGGGGCAAGAGCTTCGAGCTGGCCGAGAAGGGCGGGGCTCTTTGCGCCAACTGCCACGACGGCATGGGGAAGAAGAAATACGTCCACGCCCCGGTAAAGGGGGGCGAATGTACCTCCTGCCACAAACCGCACGGCAGCTCCGAGCGGTTCCTCCTGGAGGTCGGCGAGGACCGGACCGCGCTCTGCCTCAACTGCCATGACCCCGAGCCGTTCAAGAAAAACTACATGCACGGCCCCGCCGCGGTCGGCTCCTGCAGCGCCTGCCACGAGCCCCACGAATCGTCGGAGAGGTCCCTGATGAAGGGGGCGGTCCGGGACGTCTGCCTCAAGTGCCATGCGGATTTCGCCGCGTCCATGCAGGCCGCCGTGGTGGTGCACCCGCCGGTCAGGGACCAGGCCTGCACCGCCTGTCACAACCCGCACGGCTCCTCGGTGGTGATGTTCCTGAACCAGAAGATGCCGGAGCTCTGCGTCAGGTGCCATAAGAACATCGGCAGGCAACTGGCCGGGGTAAAGGTGCCGCACAAGCCGCTCACCCAGCCGGGGGGCTGCGCCAACTGCCACTTCGCCCACTTCGGCAAGTCCAAGGGGCTCCTGGCGGCCGACCAGATGACCGTATGCCTCGGCTGCCACGGCCGCGACGACCTGGGCACGCCGCCCCTGAAGAACATCAAGAAGCAGATCGACGGCAAGAAATTCCTGCACGGCCCGATCCGCGAGGGGAACTGCAAGGCGTGCCACGACCCGCACGGATCGGACTATTTCCGGCTGCTGCGCGGCAACTACCCCTCTGAGCTGTACGTGCCGTACAAGGAGGGGATGTACGACGCCTGCCTGAAGTGCCACGAGAAGAACCTGCTGCGCTTCGCCGACACCACGATCTATACCCGGTTCAGAAACGGCAACAGGAACCTCCATTTCGTCCATGTAGCCGGCCGGAAGGGGCGCACCTGCCGTATCTGCCACGAACCGCACGCAAGCAACGGGGAAAAGCTGATCAGCAAGGAAGGGACACAGTTCGGCGCCTGGAAGATTCCGATCAACTTCGCCATGACGGCAACCGGAGGGAGTTGCGCCCCCGGCTGCCACCGCAAGTTCAAGTACGACCGGGAAAAGGCGGAAAACCTGCAGGTCGAAGAAAAGAAGAAATGATGAATAACAGGTAAGGAGACTGGCTCATGATTGCAGCAGCAAAGGATTTGAATAAAAGCGGCAAATTCATCAGGTTGGTGGTCGTCGTGCTGTCGGGCGCGCTGTTTCTTGCCGGTTGCGCCGCACCCCAGGCAGTAAAGAGGGAGCCGGTCTTTTTCCCGGTGCCGCCCAACGAACCGAAAATCCAGTTCCTGAAGGCCATCTCAGGCTCGGCAGATGTGGAACCGCAGCGCAGCAAGATGGAACTTCTGGTGAGCGGCGCCACCGAGCGCGACATCAACAGGCCGATCGTCCGGCCCTACGGCGTGCGCTACGTCAACGGCAAGCTGTACGTCTGCGATATCCAGGGGGCTTCCACGGTGATCGTGATGGACCTCAAGAACAAGAAATTCGACTACATGAAGGAGAACGCCGGCCGCGGGCAGCTGAAAAAACCGATCAACATGGAGATCGCCTCGGACGGCACCATCTACGTGGCCGATACGGTCAAGAAGGAGGTCATGATCTACGACAAGACCGGCACCTTCGTGGGCTCCCTCGGCCGCGAGGAGAACATGAAGCCGGTCGATGTCGCGGTGGACAACGACTATATCTACGCCCTCGACCTCAAAGAGAGCGAGATCAAGATCTACGACCGCAAGACCCTGAAGTACGTGCGCAGTATCGGCAAGACGGAGGACAAGAGCCAGGGGCTAGCACTCCCCACCAACCTCACCATAGACGACTCCGGCCTGATCTACGTCACCAACATCACGGACGCCTCGGTGAAGATCTACGACAAGGACGGCCACTACATCAACAGGATCGGTCAGCTGGGCGACGCGCTGGGCGAATTCACCCGCCCCAAGGGGATCGCGGTCGATGCGCTGCGCCGGGTTTGGGTGGTGGACGGCGCCTTCCAGAATGTGCAGGTGTTCAACGAAAACCGCAAGATGCTGATGTTCTTCGGCGATCCGCCGCTCCCCGCGGGTGCCTTGAACCTCCCTGCGGGGATCGCCGTGACCACGGAGGATCTCCCCTACTTCCAGCAGTTTGCCGATCCCGATTTCATCCTGGAGCAGGTCGTTTTCGTCACCAACCAGATGGGCGACACCAAGATCTCGGTGTACGGGTTGGGCCACAAGAAGGGCGCCCCGCCGACCAGCGCTGCGGATCCCAGGAAGCCGGCGCAGGGTGACGAGAAAGCCCCGGCGGCGGGCCAGACCGGGAAATAACCGATGCCCTCCTTCCCCAAGCATAGCGCCGTACTGTCGGTCTGCGCCCTGCTGCTGATCTGCGCCCTCAGCAGTTGCAGCCCGATCACCAGGCACCAGGTGCTCACCACCATCTTCGACGGCGTCCCGAGCATGCCCCCCGCGGAGCAGATCTGTACGGAGTATGCGGCGGAGGTCCTGGCCAAGGACCGCGACGAACGGGAGGGGAAGGGGAAGGTGGTCGCTACGGCCCAGCAGGCGTCGGCGCACAAGCCCTACAGCGAGAAGCGCTGCGATGACTGCCACGACAAGACCACCGAAAGCGGCTTCGTCGCCAAGAGCAAGACCGAGCTCTGCTTCGTCTGCCACTTCGACTTCATCAAGGGGAGCTACGTGCACGGGCCGGTTGCGGTCGGCGACTGCCTCGCCTGCCACGACCCGCACACCTCGGTGCTCCCTTCCCTTCTGAAGGTCCGTTCGGCGGACATCTGCGCCGTCTGCCACAAGGAACAGCGCCAGGCCCTGGCGCTGCACACCTCGGCCGCCACCCACGCGCTGGTCTGTGTCAACTGCCACAGCCCGCACTACGGCAACGTGCCGTACTTCCTGAAGTGACCGGCATGCGGATGCGGCGACAGCTATGGCTCATCGTGCCGATGCTCATCCTCGTACTGGGCTCGGAGGCGCAGGCGGCCAGGCGCGGACTCCTTTTGTACGGCCTGCCGCAGCAGCAGGTCGATTTCTCCTACCAGTTCATCGGCCAGCAGCAGAACACCACCTCGCAGCGGCACGAGACCTCGGAGGACTACACCTTCCGGGTTAAGTACGGCATCGGCAGGCCGAGCCTGTGGCAGGGGTCCTTCATGACCTCGCTGCGCTTCGACCAGTCGCTCATCTCGTCCGGGTCCGGCACCAGCGACCTCTCCACCCATGCCAGCCTTTTGTACGACATAAACGGGGTGCTGATGGGGAACTCGGTGGCGCCCGGTGCCTTCTCGGTCAAATCGGACATCACCCAGGTCTCCACCCCGTTCGCCAAGACCTACCAGGTGAAGAACAACCTTTACGATTTCCGGTGGTCGCTGAGAAACAAGCGGGTGCCGTTCGCCATCGAGTACCTGACCGGCACCTCGGAAACCAGCGGGCAGGTGGTGGATACGACCCGAAACCGCAACGAGCTGTACCTGCACACCTCGCACGCCGGGATCATCGGCGTCGCCTCCCTCGACCTCGCCTCCGTGCGCAGCGACTTCACCACCACCGAGGGGGGGCGCGATTTCGACAAGCGCTACGAGGCGAGATTCCAGCATCAGATCAACTGGGCCTCTGGGGAAAAGGAGCGCAGCGTCGCCTCCGGCTTCACCTATTCGGAAACGGCCGGCATCAACCTGGCACAGTACTTCACGCTGAACGAATCGGCCCAGTGGCAGTTCGGCAGGTCCCTTAGAAGCGGCGCCGACTACTCCTTCTCCTCCGTATCGGGCGATCCCGGTGAGCAGTCGCGCCAAAGCGGCGCGCTCTGGCTCCAGCACCAGCTCTTCAGAAACCTGACCACCCGGATCAACTTCCGCGTCAGGCAGGACGACTACCCGACGGGCAACGACCAGGAGACCGGCGGCGGCATCTCGCTCTCCTACGTGAAGGAACTCCCCAAGCAGGGATCGCTGGTTCTCGCCGGCGGCAAGGACTTCAGCGTCGACCACCGCAACCTCGGCACGGACCGGCTGCTCATTTTCAACGAGCAGCAGACGGCCACCTTCGGCACCCGGGTGTTCCTGAAGCAGGCCAACGCGATCGCCTCCAGCGTCAGCATCCGCAACGCCGACACGCTCAAGCGCCGGGACCCCTACGACCCGTCCAAATTCCAGGTGATCACCACCGGGCCGCAGACCGAAATCGTCATCTTCTACGGCCAGGACGTCGGTGTGGACATCGTGGACGGGGACGAGCTCCTGATCAACTACGACGTCCAGGTCGATCCCAAGGTGAAGACCGTTTCCGACTCCTACTCGGTGACCGGCTCCCTCTCGCTTCTTGGGGGCGCCTACCGGCTGTACGCCTCCAGGGTCGAGTCGCAGCAGGACCGGACCGGCCAGGTGACCCTGGCGGGGCTGACGGCGCAGAGCACCACGAAGGTCGGCGCCGAGCGCAAATGGGACACCATCTCGGTCAACACCGAATACAGCGACTTCAACTCCGAGACCGACAAGCACCAAAGCGTCCTGGCGCAGGCCCTTTACAGCAACTCCAAGCGCGAAGGGACGCTCACCTTTTCCCTGAGCGACCAGTACCAGTGGTACGCACCGGTCACCGTGGGGAACACGCTCCTGACCCGCGATGCGGAAAACTTCTTCTCCGTGGCGGGAGGCTACAACACGAGGCTCAGCTCCACGACCTATCTGGCCGTAAACTCCAATTACCTGAACGTCTCCGGTGCCGGGAGCGCGGACTCCTTCACGCTCGGGTCGTCGCTGCGCTGGGGGCTGGGAAAGCTGAGCATGACGCTCAACGGCTCCTTCGGGGTGCGCAGGCAGGACAGCATCATCGGCTACAACGAGCTCCTCTATTTTCGCGTGACGCGCTTTTTCTGAGGCAAGGGGCGCAGGCTCGGCAGCGCGCCGGGTGGCCTTTCGGAAACCTGGTATTGTTCAACAGCCAACGGCACCGGCATTTGGTCGCCGGCAGGGGAGGGCGGAACTCCATGACAGCACCAAACGATAATCGCCGCCGCAGCTCCACGCTTGGCCGACTGCTGCAGGGGGTACTTTTCTGCGCGCTCCTGGCCGCCTGCGCCGGACCCGCCACGCGCCCCGATCTCCTGCTGCAGTGGCCCGCCGCGCCGGCTGCGCCGCAGGTCGCCTTCGTCAGCACCATAAGCGACTACAAGGAGGCCGGTATCAGCACCGGTTTCTGGCGCCGCGTGGCGGATATCGTGGTGGGGGTAAGCGACCAGCGCATCGGCAGGCCCTACGGGGTCTACCACGACGAGCGCGGCAGGCTCTTCATCGTCGACATGGCCTTCGGCCAGGTTCATGTCATGGACGTGGCGGCAGGCTCCTATACCACCATCGGGCACACCGGGGAGGCGCCGCTTTTCAAGAGCCCGATCGGCGTCACCGGGGACGACTCCGGCAATGTCTACATCACCGATTCGGCGGCCGGCATGGTGTACCGGTACAACCTGCGGGATGCGGTCCTGACGCCGTTCATCCAGACGCTGCAGCGTCCCACCGGCATCGCCTTCAGCCGGCGCAAGAGGCTTCTCTACGTGGCGGACACGCTGGCCGACCGGGTTGCCGTCTTCGACCTGAACGGCAACCCGCGCTTTACCGTGGGGAGCACCGGCGCGCAACCGGGGTATCTGAACCATCCCACCGACATCTTCGTGGACGCCGCGGGGTTGTTGTACGTCACCGACCCGCTCAATTACCGGGTGCAGGTCTACTCCGGCGAGGGGCAGTTCCTGCACGGGTTCGGCGCTCCGGGCGACGGCGAAGGGGAATTCCTGAAGCCCAAGGGGATCGCCGCGGACCGGGCCGGCAACGTCTATGTCGTTGACGCGCTGACCGATTCGGTCAAGGTATTCGATGCGTCGGGGCGTTTCAGGTTTGCCTTCGGCAGCAACGGGGAAGCCGCAGGGAGCTTCTGGCAGCCCTCCGGCCTGTACATCGACGGCGAGGACAGGATCTACGTGGCCGACACCTACAACCGGCGCGTACAGGTGTTCAGACGCCTGCACCCCGCAGACGCCCTCGGAAAGGAGAAGTGATCGGATGAAACCCATCTTGGCCATACTGGTGGCACTTGTCTCTTTTGCCGGCATGGTTTTGCCCGTCATGGCGCAGGCCGTGGGGGTGGTCTCCTCCCCCCACAACCTGTCGACCGGCGCCGAGCAGCGTGTCTGCATCTTCTGCCACACACCGCACCACGCGACCAGGCTGAGCGACCAGCTCTACACCGGACCGCTCTGGAACCGCGACGAGATAACCGACCCGTTCTACTACACCCCCTACGTTTCCAGCACCCTGGCCGCCACCCAGGGGAAGTCCGTCACGCAACCGCAGGGCCCTTCGCGGATCTGTCTCAGCTGCCACGACGGCACCATCGCCCTGGCGTCCGCCTCGCACGGCCTGGCGGTGAACCTCCCCGCGCTCACCGGCGCCGCGGTGCTGGGGCGGGACCTGCGCTACGACCACCCGGTCTCGGTGGAATACGGCGCGCGCACCGGAGAATACGTCGACCCCAACGTCGTGACCGCGACGTCGCGGGTGAAGCTCGTCAAGCGGGAGGGGACGCAGTACGTGGAGTGCACCTCCTGCCACGACCCGCACGACGACCAGTACGGCAACTTCCTCCTGGTGAACACGACGGTGCAGCGCGACGCCCTCTGCTCGGTCTGCCACATCCCGAACAGCTGGCAGGGGAGCTCGCACCAGAGTACCGGCGCGCTGGCCGCCAAGGGGTGCATGAACTGCCATGCCAGCCACAAGGCGCAGCAGGGGGAGAACCTCTTGATCCTCTCCGGCATGTCGGGGATCGACACCAACTGCACCGCCTCGTGCCACAACGACAGCGTCGGCCGCAGCGTCGGCACCTTCAACCACGGCAACGGCTCCGATCCGGCCGGCAACAAGCACAAGGGGGCGGAAAACCTCGCGCTGGCGGCAACCTGGGGTGCCGACCCGCTGCCGCTGCCGCAGCTGGACAAGCACGTCCATTGCGTCGACTGCCACAACCCGCACCAGACCCAGGACGCTCCCCTGACCCCGCCCACGCCGCCCGACGTGGCGGGCGTTCTGAAAGGGGTGCGCGGGGTGGACATCAACGGCCAGCCGAAGACCGGCGCCACGCCGTACGCCCAGTACGAGTACGAGATCTGCTTCAGGTGCCATTCGGGCGATGCGGCACTGGCCGGGCAGTTCAACGCCCCCACCGCCGTGGTGCGCATCTTCAATTCCTGGGACGAGCGCGAGCGTTTCAACTGGGGCACCGCCAAGTCCTGGCATCCGGTGGGCGCGCAGTTCACACGGGTCGGCTCCAGCCAGGGTTTGAGCCTCAGGGATCCCGGGATGCGGACCATCTTCTGCAACGACTGCCATGACCCGCACGGCTCCACCCGGGAGCATCTGCTCAGAAACGACAACCAGGACACCTTTTCCACCTCCCAGGGGATTTCGTATCCGCTTTGCTACGGCTGTCACGACGAGAACTACCTCTTGTCCACCAGCACCAACACCCGGGTGCTCAGGCTGCACAAGGCGCATGTGCTCGGGATACACCAGTCCGGCGACACCAACAAGGCGTCGTGCTCGAACTGCCACGACCCCCACGGCGTCCCGAACAAGTTCGGTCTCACCACCGACACCAACTCGCTGCATCTGATGAACTTCGATACGCGCTATGCCGGGGTCGGTTCGGCCTACGACTCGACAGCCGGCAGTTGCTCCCTGATCGCCGGTACCAGCATGTCGTGCCATCCCACCACGGCCAATCCGGCGAACTTCTCGGCCTACGACACCTACTCGCCCTGACGTAGAGGCGGTGAATAGAAGGCGGTGAATAGAGGCGGTGAATAGAGGCGGTGAATAGAGGCGGTGAATAGAGGCAGTGAATAGAGGCAGTGAATAGAGGCGGTGAATAGAGGCGGTGAATAGAGGCGGTGAATAGAGGCGGTGAATAGAGACACATGCAATGTGTCTCTACGGCCCGGGGCCTGTAAAGCGTTTTGTGTAAAGTCACAGGGTACTGATTTTATTGGTTCGGCACTCGTCCTTCAAAAAGGATAGAGAAGCGATTCATGGCAGCCTTCCAGTT
>Ga0209317_1000460_pt1 | contig 49080 bp, 48 predicted proteins | sample RifGroB2_FD_183994 | JGI IMG/M metagenome (GOLD analysis project Ga0209317, IMG submission 183994) | Soil microbial communities from Rifle, Colorado, USA - Groundwater B2 (SPAdes) (version 2) | ecosystem: Environmental > Terrestrial > Soil > Unclassified | place: Rifle, Colorado | collected... | reverse complement strand
CGGTTATCCGCGATGCTGTCGCCGAACGGATCCAGCTTGCGTGTGGCCAACTTGTAGGGAGTGTCGTGGCGGCCCAGCAGCACGGTGCCTGCGCTGTCGCTCTTCAGCCCGACGAAGCTGTTGCGCGTGGCAAAGGTGCCGGTGCCGCCTGCTTCGTTAGTGCTGTCGATGTTGATTTGCTGCTCGATCTGCCAGATGACCGACAGGCCATTGTCCAACCCTTCCGCACCCTTGAGGCCAAAGCGCGAGACGTTGCTCGATACGTTGGTCTTGTTCGCGCCAGCGACGCCGGCAGCGGAGGTACCGTTGTTGATGAAGTCATACGACAAATCGGCTATACCGTAAAAGCTCACATTGGCGGTTTCAGCCAATACGGGCGCCGAGAAGGCTGTGGCTGCCAGTGCGATGACGATGAGTTTCTTCTGCTTCGTAAATGCTTGTTGCATGATCAAGTCTCCCAGTAATTTTGAATAAGCCGCCCTAGTGCGACCCGTGCAGATTAGAGGGGAGATGTGAAAAGCCGGTTAAGGATTGGTGAAAGTTTTGTTACGGGGAAATGATTCGGGGAGGCGATTTTATTGCAGCGTGAGGGTGCGAAACAAACGCAGCCTGAGATAACCGGCTCGGTGCTTACACCGAAAAACGGTAACCGCTGCCGCGCACGGTCTGAATCAAATGATCCTTGCCGGCCGCCTCCAGCGCTTTTCTAAGCCGGCGTATATGCACATCTACGGTGCGCTCCTCGATAAAGGCATGCGTGTCCCATACATGGCTGAGTAATTGAGAGCGGCTGTATACCCGCTCGGCATGGTTCATGAAAAAACACAACAATCGAAATTCGGTTGGCCCCAATTCGATATTGATACCGTTTGCCCTGACCCGGTGCGATACGGGAGACAGCTCCAATCCGTCTATGGCTATGGGTTCATCCGGTATTGCGGGAGTATGGCGGCGCAGCATGGCGCGTATCCGCGCCATAAGCTCGCGGGGCGAAAACGGCTTGGTGATGTAATCGTCCGCACCTGATTCCAGCCCCAGTATTTTGTCGTGTTCTTCCCCGCGCGCTGTCAGCATGATGATGGGAATGTTGCTGGTCTTTGCTTCGCTGCGGAATTGCCTGGCAAGCAGCGGGCCGCTGGTGCTAGGCAACATCCAGTCGAGCAGGATCAAATCCGGCAAGTCCTGCCCGATTTGCTTCCAGGCGCTTTCCGCGTCTTCCGCGCGCAATGCGCGAAATCCAGCCTGGGTGATATTGAATGCCAGCAGTTCCTGAATCGCCGGTTCATCTTCGACTATCAAAATTTTTACGCTCATCTCCAACTTTCAATCACTGATTACGGAATGGCTAATATATGGGTAATTTGTGACAGAAAGATGAATCCAGGGAAGCATTCCGCATAGCCGCCGTTTATACGCAACATTGGCAGCGGGTCAACGCGAGATTTGCGCAGCGATTTATTTGCCTCACTTTAGCCGGGAGATGGGTGGAATGAGGAAAGCTGGTTAGCGTAATTTGCATCGTTTGCCATGCGTATCAGATTCCTGTGTTCGGCATCGATAATTGCATTTCTGACGCTAATTGTTTTGTCCATATCAATCTCATCGTGTGCTTCTTGCTATATGCCAGATTGAAAATCGCTACTCGTTCAGACACGGCTCGTCGGATTGCATCTTGAGAAAATGTTCTGATGTTTTGAGAAAGTGTTTTGCATAACGGTCGCTCAGGCGCGACATCGGCGGCTCAAGTATTTCCGCCTCGCTGCGTGCCAGGCTGGTTATCAGGCGGCGTTGACCTGCGGGCCGGGTTTGTCGATCGAGTATCAGCATTGCATTCCCCCTGGTTGGTTGAAGATGCGTGCAGGTTATTGAATCCTTGTTGCTGTGCGATGACGGGAATATGAAGAGTTTGTGAAATTGCTACTTGGGCGGCTGGCCAGGAAGCGGGAGAAGGAGCGACGCATAAGCGGATTGTGCCGAGAGCAGCGCTTGGGGAATGGCGGAGGTTGTCTCTTGCTCCGGCACTTGCCGCATGGCGGCCATATTTTGCAGCCCTTGCGAAATGGCATCTTGTGCGGCGCGTGCCAGTACCCGGCGGTTCTCGCCGGCGGTCGCCAGCGCGGGGGTGAACACCAGCAAGGCATCGAAACGCGGGCTGCGCAGGATGCGCCAAATGGATTGGGATAGCGTCATGTTGCCGATGAAGGTGGCGGCGCTGCTTTGTTTTCCGTTCTCATCCTGGTAGCGCAGGGCGATCGGGCAAAGCATTGCGCCGGCATCAATCGCGGGCTGGATGAGCGCCGAGTGGAAATGCCCGGCTTGCTTGCCGTCTGTCGTGGTACCTTCCGGGAACAATCCAACACAGACGCCCTGTTTAAGCAGGAAGCTGACCTGTTGGTTAATCGATGCGGCATTCTGGCGCATGGCGCGTTCGATGAAGATGGTGTTGCTGCGTTTGCATAGCCAGCCGATGAGCGGCCAGTTGCGTATTTCCGCTTTGGCAATGAAGCGCGATGGGTAGATTGTGTTCAGCACAAAGACATCCAGCCAGGAGACATGGTTGGCGACGACCAGGTAGCCGCCCTCGCCACGCACGGGCCATTGTCCCTCGGTACGGATACCGATGTTGAGGATGTCCAAAAGTTGCCGGCTCCATGTTTTCAGGATGCGGCGCCGTTTTGCCGGTTTCAGGCGCGGGTAAAAAACCGCCAGCAGCACCGCGTAAAAAAGGTGCAGGGCTAGACGGCCGCCCCGGAACATGCTGACCGCCATATTTGGCGGATGTTTATCCATGATAGTCATTAGCCATTTCGGGCTGCGCTAATTCGCGCCGCTCGATAAACAGGCTGTTGCCCGGTTTTTTCTTGGCCATCTTTTTGGCGACCGTGGCGGCTTCGGCTATTTCATGGTGCGAGTGGAACGCCTCCGGGGTAGCCCAGATTACGCCGATCGAGAGCGTGGGCAGCGGGTGGTGAACAATGCGGCCCTGGCGGTCTTCGCTCGAGTAGCCGCCGGTGGAACGATGCCTGGTTTCAAACAATACCTGGGATGTTTGCGCGAACGAGGCCAGGGCTCGGTTGCAGCGTTTTTCCCAATCTGCGCTTTGCATGACAAGGATGAAATCGTCGCCGCCGATATGTCCGATAAAATCGTGCTGGGGGTCGCAGACATTGTTGAGCAGCTTGCCGGTGAACTGGATCATCTCGTCGCCTTTGCGGTAGCCATACACATCGTTGAAGGGTTTGAAGTGATCCAGGTCGCCATAACAGACGGCGAACGATTTGCCGGATTGCAGCAGAAAATCGATGTGTTCGTTGATCGGGACATTGCCGGGCAGCAGGGTCAACGGGTTGGCGTAACGCGCGGTTTCGATCTGCGCGTTGGTGATTTCGCGCAACAGGTCCTGCCCGGTGCCGAGCCCGAGGTAACGGCCCTGCTCGGTAATGATGAAGCCGTCGGTAAAATGCCTGATTGCCGATTCGCTCAGGAAATTGCTCAATTCGTGGATCGGGGTGGATTTCTCCACCAGCAACGGTTCCGCATTCATCATGTCCTTGCAGGGTTTTTTGCCGAGCAGTTCGCGGCGGAAAGGCTGTGCGAAACTGTCCGCAAGTTCATGCCGGTTAATCAAACCGACGGGGCGCCCATGCTTGACGACGGGGATGGCGCGCAAGTCTTTGTTTGCAGAAAAGCAGGCGAATATTTTTTCAGTTTCGGTATCCGGCTGGAACGGTTCCACATAGCGCAACAGCGCTTCCACTGCGATGCTGCGTTTGCTGCTATAGGGCTGTTCGATGGCGTAGTTTGTGCCGATCAGGCAGCCGACCTCGGCGGGCGGGTTCAGTGGCGGGATGGGAGTGGGGCGGGCGATAAAATAGCCCTGTCCGCAAGCGATGCCGATATCCCGTATCACCCTGAATTCGGCATCCGTTTCGATCCCTTCCGCAATCACTTGCGTGCCGGAGCTCAATGCGATGCTTTGGATCGATCTTAGAAATTGTTGTTTGAGCGGGTCGGTATTGACGCCCTGCACGAAATGCATATCGACCTTTACAAACTCAGGGCGCAATTCGGACCACAACCGCAAGCTCGAAAAACCCTCGCCCAGATCGTCAATCGCAATCTGGAATCCCATGCCACGGTAGTGCAACAGCGCGTTGCGCATGCCTTCAAAATCGAAGGTGGGCTGATTCTCGGTGATCTCGATGATGACCCGTTGCGGGTCGATGCCGAGATTCTCAAGGTAAGTCAGCGTTTGTCCGTTCTTGAAACTGGGGTGGGTCAGGGCATCCGGGCTGACATTCAGGAACAGCTTGCCGGGCAGGTTCTGGGCGGCAAAGGACTCCAGCACAATCTGCCGGCACAGCATTTCGATTTCCAGGGAAAGCCCCTGTTGTTTGGCTGCAGCGAACAAGTTGATCGGCGAATGCAGCGGGCTGTCGGCCGGGCCGCGTATCAGCCCCTCGAAGCCGAGAAATATGCCGTTGGAAAGATCCATGATCGGCTGGAACAGCGCGGAAAGACTGCGCTGATTCAATATGTCCTGAAGCGTTTTCATTATAAATGTCCTGTGGATGGGATGCGCGGCAGGATAGCTGCCGGATGTTGCAGCCGGGTTAAGGCGATGTTGCAGATTGGTTACAGGGCGCCTGCCGGAGAAAAGGTAGTGTTGCGTTTACCAAAAATCCTTGTTTTAATTACGCCTGACATTTTAATAATTGTTTAACAATGGAAACGTAATATGATGAAACCGGCTCAAGTGGTGAAGGCATTGGCGGCATTGGCGCAACCCACCCGTTTGGCGATTTACCGCCTGCTGGTGGCACGAGGGCCGGAAGGCATGGCGGCGGGGCAGGTGGCCGAAAAACTGAAAGTGTCTCCGGCTACATTGTCGTTTCATTTCAAGACACTCAGCCATGCCGGGCTGCTGGACAGCAGGCAGGACGGGCGTTTTGTTTATTACGCGGCAAATTTTACGGTGATGAACGGGATGGTGGCGTATCTGACGGAAAACTGCTGCGGCGGGAACCCGGCTGCCTGCAAGCCGGGGAATAAATAATCGATTCACTTTAACAAGGAAAGTTATCTTGCAAGACAAAATCTACAACGTGCTGGTGTTATGTACCGGCAATTCCGCGCGCAGCATTCTCGCCGAGGTGCTGTTCAATGCGCTGGGCAAAGGCAGGTTCAAGGCCTACAGCGCGGGCAGCAAACCGGCCGGCCGCGTCAATCCGCTCGCATTGGAGTGGCTGCAGCGGCAGGGCCATGACATATCCGGGCTGCGCAGCAAAAGCTGGGACGAGTTCGCCGCTGCGCCGCAGTTCGATTTCATCTTCACCGTGTGCGACAACGCGGCCGGAGAAACCTGCCCGATCTGGCCGGGCAAACCGGCCACCGCGCATTGGGGTATCCCCGATCCGGCGGCTGCCGGGGGGGATGATGAAGCCAGGCGTGCCGCATTCAAGAAGGCCGCCGAGCAGCTGGCGCGCCGCATCCAGTTGTTCATGAGCCTGCCGATAGAGAAGCTGGACAAACTCACGCTGAAACAGAAACTTGCCGAAATCGGCCAGATAAAGGATTAATGAGATGAACCTGTTCGAACGCTATCTGACCCTCTGGGTCGCGCTGTGCATCGTCGCCGGGGTGCTGCTCGGGCAATTTCTGCCGGGCGTGTTTCAGGCCATCGCCAGCCTGGAAGTCGCCAGGGTGAACCTTCCGGTCGGCGTGCTGGTGTGGGTGATGATCATTCCGATGCTGCTGCGCATCGACTTCGGCGCGCTGCATCAGGTGAAGAAACATTGGCGCGGCATCGGTGTCACGCTGTTCGTCAACTGGGGCGTGAAGCCATTTTCGATGGCCTTTCTCGGCTGGCTGTTCATCCGCCAGGTATTCGCGGATTACCTGCCGCAGGAGCAGCTCGACAGTTATATCGCCGGGCTGATTCTGCTGGCCGCAGCACCCTGCACCGCGATGGTGTTCGTGTGGAGCAACCTGGTGAAAGGCGACCCCTACTTCACGCTGTCGCAGGTGGCGCTCAACGACGCCATCATGATCTTCGCCTTCGCGCCGCTGGTGGCGCTGCTGCTCGGCATCGCCAGCATCGCCGTGCCTTGGGATACGCTGTTCGTTTCGGTGATGTTTTACATCGTGATCCCGGTCGTCATCGCGCAACTGCTGCGCCGCCACTTGCTGGCGCGAGGCGAGCCGGCTTTCAGGCAAGTGATGGAGCATATCGCGCCGTATTCGATGGGCGCGCTGCTGGTGACGCTGGTGCTGCTGTTCGCGTTGCAGGGCAACGCCATCGTCGCGCAGCCGCTGGTGATCGCGATGCTGGCGGTGCCGATCCTGATCCAGGTGCTGTTCAATTCCGGCCTGGCCTACTGGCTGAATCGCCGTTTCGGTGTGGCGCACTGCGTCGCCGCCCCCTCGGCGCTGATCGGCGCGAGCAATTTCTTCGAACTGGCGGTGGCGACCGCGATCAGCCTGTTCGGCTTCCAGTCCGGCGCGGCGCTGGCGACGGTGGTCGGTGTGCTGATCGAAGTGCCGGTGATGCTGCTGGTGGTGAAAATCGCCAATGCCACGCAGGGCTGGTATGGAGGCGTGGCGCGGGAATGAATCCGCCGTCTAAAAAGCCGTATACCATGAAAACTCTTCGACTCCGCGCTATGCCGGGAGAACTGCCAGCTATCTGACTAACGGGCATGGCAAATATGCTGCCCCTGAAAATAAAACTCGCCATGCCCGTTCCCCCCCATCCCAACCTTCCCCCGCAAGCAGGAGAAGGGGCAAACGTATCGCTGCGCGAGTTTCGCGTTAAGCCAGCAAACAACGCCGGCAAAGTCATTGGTTATCAGGGTGAACGGAGTTGGAGGGGCGGCGTCAATTCCCGATCTCGTTCGTGCTGAGCGTAGGAGGTGCAGCCTGCCCCGGCCCGCGATTTCCGGTGATTTTATTGAGCTTTGCATAAATTAATGACGATCGTTATCGGTTTGCCCTGTCGGTACATGGGATAATCATCCCGATCCGGCAACTTATCCGCGTTAATTTGTGCAACCTGATGTAACTATTAGCTATTCGACGAGGCTGCCAAAAGGCTTTGCATAGCCATCTGACTAGCAGCCAGCCAAGTACGCAAGGGGTACGCCGTGGTTGCAAGGGGCTTAAAGCCCCAACACCACACGCAGGCTGGTTAGACGGACAATATTTTTCAATGATTAACTGAACAAACGCCCGCTCCGGGCATGACGGAACAAATATGAAAACAGATGTGATTATTATCGGCTCCGGCGCGGCGGGCCTGATGTGTGCCCTGCAAGCCGGACAGCGCGGGCGTTCCGTGGTGTTGCTCGACCATGCCAAGAAACTTGCGGAGAAGATCCGCATCTCCGGTGGCGGGCATTGCAACTTCACCAACCTCAACACCAGGCCGGAAAATTTTATTTCCGCCAATCCGGATTTCTGCCGCTCGGCGCTGGCGCGCTATACGCCGCAGAATTTTATTGCGCTGCTGCAAAAGCACAACATCGGCTATCACGAAAAGACGCTCGGGCAATTGTTCTGCGACGACGAAGCGGAAGTGATTGTCGCGATGCTCAGGGAAGAATGCGATGCGGCGGGCGTGAAGCGCTTCATGTCGTGCGAGGTCGAGGAAATCAAGTACTCCCCGGCACCGGATAACTGGCAGGAAAAAAGGGTGGGGCACAAGTTCCACGTCAGCACCTCGCGCGGCGACTTCAACTCCACCGCGCTGGTGATCGCGACCGGCGGCCTGTCCATCCCCAAGACCGGCGCGACTCCGTTCGGCTACCATGTCGCCGAGCAATTCGGCATCCCGATCACCAAACTGAAACCGGGACTGGTGCCGCTGACTTTTGCGCCGGACGACTGGAAACCTTATGCCGAACTGACCGGTGTTTCGCTCGATGTCACGGTGAGTTTCGGCAAGCAGTCGTTCCGCGAAAACATGTTGGTCACCCACCGCGGCCTGAGCGGCCCGGCGATATTGCAAATCTCCTCCTACTGGCAGCATGGCGAACCGTTGCATATCAACCTGCTGCCGGCTTGCGATATGGCGACCCTGCTGGATGAACAGAAGGGCAGCAAGAAACTACTCAGCAATTACCTGACGCAATGGTTCCCGAAGAGCTTCGCCGAAGCGTGGTGCGCGCAGTTGGCGGGGATCGAAAACAAGCCGCTCAACCAGTACAACGACAAGCAGCGCAAGCAAATCGCCGCCGCGCTGCATGGCTGGCAGATCACCCCATCCGGGACATTGGGCTACACCAAGGCGGAAGTGACCTGCGGCGGAATCGATACGCGCGCGCTGTCGTCGAAGACCATGGAATGCATCGACGTGCCCGGCCTGTATTTCATCGGCGAAGTGGTGGATGTTACCGGACAGCTCGGCGGCTATAATTTCCAGTGGGCCTGGGCATCGGGCTATGCGGCTGGGCAGGCGGTCTGATAACAATCGTAGGGTGCATTCCATGCACCATGGTGCGCACGGCGCACCCTACGGCCTGACCATGCGCCAGCTTTTTGGCGAGGGCAAACCACAAGGGCTTGCCTATGCATGTTCCTGCAAGTGCCAACAACCTTTTATCGGTTTAGTGCTATAGTTTCCGCGTGTTTTTTTGACGTCAAATCGGAGGAACCAACGATGCGTACCTTATGGATTGCTTTACTGGCGTTGCTGTTGAGCGGCTGCGGCTACAACACCTTGCAGAGCACCGACGAGCAGATCAAGGCGAGCTGGGCGGAAGTGCTGAACCAGTACCAGCGGCGCGCCGATTTGATTCCCAACCTGGTCAATACGGTCAAGGGCTATGCCGCGCAGGAACAGACCGTGCTGCTGGGCGTCACCGAAGCGCGCGCCAAAGTCGGCAGCATCCAGGCCACGCCGGAGCTTATCAACGACGAGCAGGCCTTCGCCAGATTCCAGGCCGCGCAGGGGCAACTGACCTCGGCACTTAGCCGCCTGCTGGTGGTGGCGGAAAACTACCCGCAATTGAAATCCGACGCGAATTTCCGCGACTTGCAGGCGCAGCTCGAAGGCACGGAAAACCGCATCACCGTCGCGCGTAACCGCTACATCAAGGCGGTGCAGGAGTACAACGTCACGGTGCGCTCCTTCCCGAGCAACCTGACCGCGATGCTGTTCGGCTTCAAGGTGAAGCCGTCGTTCACGGTGGAGAACGAGAAGGAAATCTCCCGCCCGCCGGCGGTGGATTTTGCCGCGCCCAAGGCTGCCGCACCGGCAAAATAAATGCAGCCTGACCGAAAAGCGATAAAACATGGATTGTGAAACTCTGCACTTTTCGCGTCATGCTTTCGAGCGCATGTTTCAGCGTGGGATCAACCCGGATGTAGTGGCACAGATTGTTGCCGAAGGGGAGGTTATAGCCGATTATCCGGATGACCAGCCTTTCCCCAGTGCTTTGCTGTTGGGTTTTTATGGAAGCCAGCCTGTTCATGCGGTTGTTGCGCGCGAACTGGCAACGGGAAGATGCCATCTGGTTACAATCTACCTGCCGGATTCCGCGATTTGGGATGAGTCATTCAAGAGAAGGAGAGCATGATGAAATGCGTAATCTGCAAAACCGGACAGACCCACCCCGGCACTACCACTGTTACGCTGCAACGCGACAAGGCGGTAGTGGTCATTCGTGATGTTCCTGCTGAGATCTGTGACGACTGCGGCGAGTATTACTTGAGCGAACCTATTGCCCGCCGGGTTTATGCCGATGCCGATGGCACCGTGCAGCGGCGGGTGGAAGTGGAAATTCAACGCTATGCGGCGTGATTGTTTGGCCATACTTGGCCCGGCCGCACCGGCGAAATAAATGAACCTCTTCGCGCGAGTCTTTCTGCTTGCGCTGCTGCTATGCGGCGCGGCGCAGGCCGAAGTACCCGTACCGCCGCTGAGCGCACGCGTCACCGATCTCACTGCGACGCTGGATGCGCAACAAAAACAGGCGCTCGAAGCCCGCCTCGCCGCATTCGAGAAGAACAAAGGCGCGCAGCTTGCCGTGCTGCTTGTTCCCACCACCCAACCTGAAACCATCGAGCAGTTTGCCCTGCGCGTCGCCGAGGCATGGAAGCTCGGGCGCAAGGGCGTGGACGACGGCGCATTGCTGCTGGTCGCCAAGGACGACCGTGCGCTGCGCATCGAGGTTGGCTACGGGCTGGAAGGCGCGCTGAACGACGCCACGGCGAAGCGCATCATCGCCGAAATCATCACGCCTTTTTTCAAACGCGGCGAGTTCTACGCGGGGATCGATGCGGGCACGGCGGCGATGATGCGCGTGATCGAAGGCGAACCCCTGCCGCCGCCGCAGCGCGCCGCCGCAAGCGGTAGCTACGATATCGAGTCGCTGCTGTTCATCGCCTTCGGGCTGGTGGTGGTCGTGGGCGGCATGTTGCGCGCGCTGCTCGGGCGCTTTCCCGCCGCGCTGCTGATGGGCGGCGGGTTGGGACTGCTCGCCTGGCTGGTGGCCGCTTCGCTGTTTGCCGCGTTGCTGGTCGGGGTGATGGCGTTCCTGTTCGTGCTGCTTGGCGGCTCGGGGCGCGGCTTAGGCGGTCACAGCCGCGGCGGATTCGGCCATGGCGGGTTCGGCGGAGGAGGAGGCTTCAGCGGCGGGGGCGGCGGGTTTGGCGGCGGCGGTGCCTCGGGGAGATGGTGAGATGAACTTGGAACGCATCATGCGGCATCTATCCTGCGGCCGCGCGACAGTGCGCCGCGCCTTTCCGCAGCATACGCTGGATGCGATCGAGCGCGCGATCCGCGAAACCGAGGCGCGGCACGACGGACAAATCCGCTTCGCGGTCGAGGCCGCACTCGACCTCTCGCCGCTGCTCGCCGGGCAGACGGCGCGGGAGCGTGCGATCGAGGTGTTTTCCGAACTGCGCGTCTGGGATACCGAACACAACAACGGCGTGCTGATCTATCTGCTGCTGGCGGACCGCGATGTCGAGATCGTCGCCGACCGCGGCATCCATGCGAGGCTCGGCACGGAAACCTGGGAAGCGATCTGCCGCGAGATGGAAGCGGCGTTCCGCGACGGGCAGTTCGAGGCGGGCGTGCTGGCCGGGATACATGCCGTCGGCGAACATCTGGCGCATCATTTCCCGGCGCGCAGCGGCAAGCCGAATGAAATGCCGGATCGCCCGGTGGTGTTGTAGCGCAGCGATGCTCATGCCGTCATGCGCCCGACTTTTCACCCCCATCTGGTAAACGGCTCTGCGGGAGATCCCGCGCTGTTTGTCGACTGCCTGTTCGAGCGGCGCGCGTTGCTGTTCGATCTGGGCGACATCCGGGCGCTGCCCCCGCGCAAACTGTTGCGCATCAGCCATGTGTTCGTCAGCCATGCCCACATGGATCATTTCATCGGCTTCGACTGGCTGCTGCGCATCCTGCTGGGCCGGGAAAAAGATTTGCATCTGTTCGGCCCGCCCGGCTTCCGCTGCCGGAATGAATTTCGCCGCGAAGCCGAGGAGAACATCGCCTGCCCGGAGAATGTGCTGCTGAACGAACCGGCCATGCAGGTGCGCTGCACCCTGCTCGATCACGGCGGCATCCCCTGCCTGGCTTATGCGCTGCAGGAGCAGGCACACGTCAATGTGTGGAAGAACCGCCTGCAGGAACTCGGCCTGCCGGTGGGCGCCTGGCTGCGCGACCTGAAGCAGGCGGTGCTACGCAACGAGCCGGAACAGCATCCGATACGCGTGGCGTGGCGCGAGGATGGCGCGGAGCGGGAGAGGGTGTTGAAGCTTTCCGAGTTGAAATCCGCGCTGCGCATCGTGCCGGGCCAGAAAATCGCCTATGTCACCGACGTCGCATGGCATCAGGATAATATGCGGCGCATCGTCGAATTGGCGCGCAATGCCGACCTGCTGTATATCGAGGCGGCCTTCATGGAGCGCGACGCCGAACATGCGCAACGTAAATTTCACCTGACCGCGCGCCAGGCAGGCGAAATCGCCCGCGCCGCGAATGCCGGCTGCGTCATCCCGCTGCATTTCTCGCCGCGCTATGCGGGCGAGGAAAAAGCCTTGCTGCGCGCGGAAGTAGAGGCGGCATTTGGCGGCGCTTCAACGATTGCACTCCAGTAAACTACTGCAAGGATCGAAGTCCCACTGCGTGCCAAAACCGGGCGCTCACGAATTTTCCCTATTGCGGACAGCCCCCTTATTTATTCTTCGTCAAACTAATTTCAACTTGACTAAATATACGCAATTTGCGTATATTCGTTCGCATGAAAGCCACCTTCATTGAGCTACCGCCTTTTGAGCGGCATCGACAAGACTATCTGGCCGATGAAAATTTCCGCGACCTTCAGAATGCGCTGATGGAAAACCCGGAGGCGGGAGATGTCATAGAGGGTACGGGCGGATTGCGCAAAATACGCCATGCTGACCAAAAGCGTGGGAAGGGCAAGCGGGGTGGGCTCCGGGTGATTTACTACTGGTGGTTATCAGGCAAACAATTTTGGCTGTACACCGTGTACAACAAAGACGAAATGGATGACTTAACCGCCGCGCAACGAAAATTTCTTAAAGAGCTGCTTAAGCAGGAACTGGATGCAAGGAGAATAAAATGAAACGCAATTTGTTTGACGAACTAAAAGAAGGATTCAATGCATTGCAATCTGCACGCGAGGGCAAGATTACTTTGCGTCAGCATGTTGTCGAAAAAAAACCTGCACCATCAATTACTCCTGAAGAACTGATGACCCTTCGGGAAAGACTGCACATGTCGAGAACTGTATTTGCAAGATACCTGCGCACCAACGAACGCACATTGGAAAACTGGGAACAAGGTCGCGCCAGCCCCAATGCGCAAGCTGCAATACTGATCCGCTTGGTTGAGCGTTACCCGGACACGGTAGAACGTCTATCTACGATTTGATTTGCCGGGAAATAAGGCCGAAAGAATTTGAACAGACGCGAAGATTCAACGGCGGCTACCAAGAAGGTAATCAGCCAAGGTGTTGGGCAAGTCAGTGCCATAAGCAGTCGTAGAAGATGTTTCTCCAAAGGAGATAGTCAGTACGCGGGTTGCTGAAAACCCTTATGCTGCGACCAGAACAGACAGCAAGCCAGATTCATGCCCTTTGGCCTTTGGGCGAATGATAATTTCGACATCCTTGTCCAGCAGGGTGATGAAATGCATCAATCGCTCGGAAGAAAAGCGGCTAAGCTTGTAGTGCTTCAGATCGGAAACATGCGGTTGCGGAATGCCAAACAACGCAGACGTTTTAGCTTGAGTCAGTTTGCGATCTTGCAATAATTCATTGATCCTCATGGCCAATTGCACGCGAAGCTTGCGCTCCCCCGCATCCTGGAAACCAAGATCGAGGAATACATCTCCGGTGCCGACATCAATAGATTCAGTTTTATTTCCCATAGCGTACCTCATAATCTGCTTTAGCCAATTTCAAACGTTCGTGGATTAAATCCACATCTGTGCTTGCAGTTCTGATCCCAGACGGTGATTTCTTCTGGAAACAATGCAACACATAAATCGCCTGCTCAAATCGGATGGTGTAAACCACACGAAACGTATCACCCAGATGATCTTCCACAATTTCCAAAACACCGACACCTTCACCCTTCCAGTGCTTTGCCGAAGGTGGCATTCCACCCTGCTGAACTACTCCAAGCGCAAAACCAACATCACTGACGATATCATCAGAAAAACGCAGCAAATCCTTTTTGGATGAGCCAACCCAATGTAGCGGCCTATCTGGGGAGTGAGTGATTTTCATGCGCCAATTATATACCTTATTGGGTATTAATAAATAGCAGCAAAAGCGGTGACAATTGTTTTCCTTTCATAAAAAGGAGAACGTCATGAACACCGATACCAAAATCGAAAACAGGAAAGCCCCTTGGAACAAGGGCAAGCTGGTTGGACAAAAGCTACCGCTGAAATTGAAAGAAATATGGGCAATACGCATCCACCTCCAATTGGCCAGCCGAATTCGTGAGCTTGATCCACCTGTTGATTTAACTCAATATGAAGCTGTTGGATTTCATGCGACTTCATCTTTGGCCTGTGCTGAAATCGAGCAAGTTGGCTTTCTCCCACACAAGATATTAAGCCAAGAGCATCACAGTCAAATATTAAGCATGGCGCGGCGGCTATCTCTGGATACATCGAACTATGCCGAATGGTTAGCGGTAACAGGTCTGGCTGATGCCGAACGCCACGCAGGCCAGTCGGATGCTGGTACCTTGCTGTTCTACCGTCTGTTGCGCCATCTCGCGTCGGCAAGATGGCTTCACCACTTTTTTTGTAGGGCCTCCTGGACGATCTCGGCTTTGAGGCGCTCTTCGGCATACATCTTCTTGAGTCGCCGGTTCTCGTCTTCGAGTTCCTTGAGCCGCGACATCAGGGAGGCGTCCATGCCGCCGAATTTGCTGCGCCACTTGTAGAACGTAGCGGAGCTGATGCCGTGCTCCCGGCAGAGCTCCGGAACCGGGCTGCCACCCTCGGCTTGTTTGAGTACGGCAATGATCTGGCTATCTGAAAAGCGTGATTGCTTCATGTAAAACTCCCTCACTATCTAATTGAGAAAATTCTACTTCTAACTCGCGCTAATTTCAGGGGGGATTACCGTAGGATCCTAGCGCCTGAAGGCGGTATCTATGACGGCAAAGTTCAGCGGTTGTTGGCTCTGTCTAGTTGCTTGAGATATGACCATAAAGTACGATCGGTCTATTACGTTGGATTGAAATTGTAGTCAATGATCTGTAAGACAGCGCCACAACAAGGCACTCGTTTGGATGCTCGTAGCACCACACAGCTTAAACGTTGAACGTCAGCTTTGGGGTGTGGAGCGGAAGTAGATTCCTTAAGTTATCGATGACTGCTTTGGCCGAGGAGGAGACAGTCGAGGCTCTCAGCCTGAACTTCTGCTTCAGGTCGTTTGCCGAATTTGGTGAAGCTCCGCCTTCACGCAGCCTGTATTTCACAATCAACGGGTTTATTTGTCAGCAGGTATTGCGATCCAGGCCTCATGCCAGGCGCGCATCGAGCGACTTCCATCCCTGATGGTCGGAGCGCAGCGCATCGACATCGCCGTTGTTGATGAAAGTCACGGTGGCGCTCAGTTCCTGATCACGTAGTGGCTCCTGGGCAAGCTGCAGCTTTTGCATTACTGGAATGCCGGCTTCAGAGGCATCGTTGCCGCGGCTGCTCCGTTGCATCAGCCGTTCCTTCAGCACTGCCTCGTCGGCCTGCATGCTCGCGATGACGAACGGCGCGCCCATTTCGTTGGCCAGCGCGCGAAATTGTTCGCGCTCGGCATGGCGCAGGAATGCGGCATCGACGATGACGGGGAATCCTGCTTCAAGCAGGCCGCGCGCCAGCTCATGCAGGCGCGCATAGGTGCGGCGCGTGGCTTCCTCGCTGTAGATTCCGGCACCGGTTTGCGAGCGGCTGTCCGCCAGTGCATCCAGGCCGAACAGCCGCTTGCGCTCGACATCCGAGCGGACGCGGATCGCGCCCAAACGCTCCAGCGCGAGCTGCGCGAAGGTGCTCTTGCCGCAGCCGGGCAGCCCGTGCGTGATGATCAGCGCGGGGCGGCGGCGCGTCAGGCAATCGTGGGCGAGATCGAGATAGTTGCGGCAGGATTTCAGTTCCTCTTTTGCCTGCGCCGGGCCTTCCTGATCGGCGCGGATCGCTGCGACCTTGGCGCGCACCATCGCGCGGTAGGCGAGATAGAAGCGCAATACGCCGGCTCCGGAATAATCGCCGCTATTTTCCAGATAGGCGTTGAGGAAACGCCAGGCCAGTTGCGGATGGCCGCGCTGCATGAGGTCCATCACCGTGAAGGCGATTTCGCTGATCGTATCGATCCAGCGCAGCGTCGCGCTGAACTCGATGCCGTCGAAAGGCACGGGCGTATCGTCGAGCAGCACGATGTTGCCGAGATGCAGATCGCCGTGGCACTCGCGCACGCAGCCGTCCGTCTTGCGCTGCCGGAACAGCGGCTCGCAGGCGGCGAACTCGAGCGCGCTGGTCTCGCGCACTCTTTCCAGCATCGCGAGGTCGGCGGGTGTTCCGAGCAGCGGCGCCAACTGCGCAAAATTTTCCAGCACCGCATTCTGGATTGCGACCGGCGAGCCGAACGGCGAATCTGCCGTGGCGGGCGGCAGCACAGCGTGGAATTTGGCAATTGTGGCGGCCAGTTTGTCGATATGCGCCGTGGTGATGTGGCCGTCTGCCAGCAGGCGATCCATCATCGCGGAGCGCGGGAAGCGGCGCATGTGCACCGCATACTCGATGGCGGGCTCGCCGCCCGGCACCGGCATTTCCGGGCTGCCGCCGATCGCGACGACATCGAGGTAGATATCTGGAGCGAGGCGGCGGTTGAGGCGCAGCTCTTCGGTGCAGTAGAAATGGCGCTTCTTCAGCGTGGAGAAATCGAGGAAGCCGAGATCGAGCGACTTCTTGATCTTGTAGGCATCGCGCCCGGTCAGCAGCACCCAGGAGATATGCGTTTCTTCCATTCTTGATCGGTGAGGAAAATAGCCGCACAGCGCCTCCACCAGTTTCCGCTGGCGCAGCAGTTCCGGCGAGTTGGCGGCATTCGCTGTCATTGGTGCAGAAATTCCTTCAGCGCCTGTTCGAAGATATCGCCGCTGACGAAGATCGCATCGTTGTGTCCGCCGCGCAGCGGGACCAATTTTTTGGGTTCAGGCGCTATCGCGAGCAGTTCCTGGGCGTGGCTGTACGGAATGATTTCATCCTCGGTGCTGTGCAGGATGAGCAGCGGGGAATGCACCCTGGCAAGCGCCGCCCTGGTGTCATAGCGGTAACGGGCGATCAGCCCGGTGGGCAGAAATGGATACAGCACCTTCGCCATGTCGGGGACGGACGTGAAGGCGGCGTAGATCACCAGTGCGCGGGGCGGGTGGCGTTCCGCGAGCCAGGCCGCGATGGAGCCGCCCAGGGATTCTCCGAACAGCACGATATGCTGGGCGGGAATGCGCCGCTCTTGAGTCAGATAATTCCATGCAGCCAGCGCGTCGCGATAAGTGCCTTCCTCGCTGGGTTTCCCCGTGCTGCGGCCATAACCGCGGTAGTCGAAGATGAGCACGCCGAATCCAAGGGAATGGAATGTGCGGATTATGTCGACGCGGTGGCCGATGTTGCCGCCGTTTCCATGGAGGTAGAGCAATGTCCCCCTGCCGGCGGGGGCGGGAACGAACCAGCCGTCCAGCATCTCGCCATCCTCGGTGCGGATTTTCAGCGATTCGAAGGGCAGGCCCGCATCGGCGGGTGAAGCATCGACCTCGCGGGAAGGCAAATCGGGAAAGTAGATATAGTTTTCCTGAAATACGTAAAGATACAGCGATAGCCCCGCATAGACCGCCAGTCCCGTTACAATTACTCTCGATAACAGATACATCGGGTCCACCATGTCGTCTCCGAGCGGCTCATAATGCGCATCTTAGCATCCCTTTAATAAGGGGCGCAGGCTGGCGAGCAGTTTGCCGGGCGGCATAAATGGGGGCACAATCAAACCGGTTTTTACAAAGAGGGAGGATGACGCATGGCTGCCACTGCCCGCTGGGAACATTTTCCCCATCAAGCGGATGTCGGCGTGCGCGGGCTGGGCGCGACGCTCGAGCAGGCTTTCGAACAGGCGGCATTGGCATTGACGGCGGTGATCACTGACTTGGCCGTGGCGCCCAGGGAGATGATCCGGCTTTCCTGCGAGGCGCCCGATGCCGAGTTGCTGCTGGTCGACTGGCTGAACCTGCTGATCTACGAGATGGCGACGCGCAACATGCTGTTCGGCCGTTTCGAGGTGCATCTGGAAGACAACCGCCTCGAAGCGCAGGCGTGGGGAGAAGCGCTGGAAACGGCCCGCCACCGCCCTGCCGTCGAAGTGAAAGGCGCGACCTATACCGCGCTGAAGGTCGCGCAACAATCCGACGGCGGCTGGCTCGCGCAGTGCGTCGTGGACGTGTAACGGAGGAACACCATGGATCTCGCACTGTTTGAACGCAAAGCCGAATTCGAATGGCGCATCAAGCCGTTCGGCAGGATGCATGTGCCGGGCGTGATTTTCGCCAGCGAGGGATTGCTGCGCGAGATGGATGCCAAGGTGTATGAGCAGGTCACCAATGTCGCGATGCTGCCGGGCATCGTCGAGGCTTCCTGGGCGATGCCGGACGCCCACTGGGGCTACGGCTTCCCGATCGGCGGCGTGGCGGCGTTCGACGCCGACGCGGGCGGCGTGGTGTCGGCGGGAGGCGTGGGCTTCGACATTTCCTGCGGTGTGCGCACATTGCTGACCGGCCTGCGCGCCCAAGATATCGAAAGCAAAGGGGACATCGAGGCGGTCAAGACGCGGCTCGCGGATGCGCTGTATCACGCGATACCCGCAGGCATGGGCAGCACCGGCGCGATCCGGCTGGATGCCGTGGAGATGGACGCGATGCTGAAGGGCGGCGCGCGCTGGGCGGTGGAGCGCGGTTTCGGCACTGCGGCCGACCTCGATCGCATCGAAGAGGGCGGCTGCATGCGCGGCGCCGACCCGTCGCAGGTTTCCGACCAGGCCAAGAAACGCCAGCGCGACGAAATGGGCACGCTCGGCTCCGGCAACCATTACCTCGAAATCCAGCAGGTGACCGATGTGTATGCGCCGGAGATCGCCGCCGCATTCGGCGTGAAGGTTGGCGATGTCGTGGTCAGCATCCATTGCGGCTCGCGCGGGCTCGGCCACCAGATCGGCACCGAATTCCTGAAGCGCATGGTGATCGCCGCGCCCGGCTACGGCATCGAGCTGCCCGACCGCGAGCTGGCCTGCGCGCCGATCGAATCGCCGCTCGGGCAGGACTATCTCGGCGCGATGCGCGCGGCGATCAATTGCGCGCTGGCCAACCGCCAGATCCTCACTCACCTGACGCGCCAGGTATTTTCGCAGGTGCTGCCGCAGGCGCATTTGCCGCTGCTGTACGACGTGTCGCACAATACCTGCAAGGTGGAAGATCATAAAGTAGAGGGTCGGCTGAAAAAACTCCACGTGCACCGCAAGGGCGCCACGCGCGCCTTCGGCCCGAGGCATCCCGACCTGCCGCGCGAGTTGCGGGATGCCGGCCAGCCGGTGCTGATCGGCGGCAGCATGGGAACCTCCTCCTACATCCTGGCCGGCACGGAAGCCGGCATGGGGCTTGCCTTCGGCTCCGCGTGCCACGGCGCGGGGCGCGCGATGAGCCGCCACCAGGCGCTGCGCAACTGGAACGGCCGGCGCGTGGTGGACGATCTCGCCGGGCACGGGATATTGATACGCAGCCCCTCGATGCGCGGGGTTGCCGAAGAAGCGCCGGGCGCGTACAAGGATGTCAGCGAAGTGGTCGATGCCGCCGACCATGCCGGTCTGGCGCGCAAGGTGGCGCGCGTCGTGCCCCTTGTTTGCATAAAAGGCTGAAAGCTTATGATCAAATCCACTGCGTCATTCCCGTGCAGGCGGGAATCCAGTTGATTGAAAAAATCTTGCGTAGCAAATCATCAATGAGGTTTTGTCCGCTTCGCGAAGTGTTATTTTTGCTGGATTCCCGCCTGCGCGGGAATGACGGTGCTAAGAGATGATTTATGAAAGTATTTTCGTAATGAGGTGCATATGAATTCACTGGAACACCCACACACCGGCGATGCGCTGCTGATCGAGGACGTGCAGAACGATTTTTTGCACGGCGGCAGCCTGGCGGTGCCGCGCGGCGACGAGGTGGTGCCGGTGTTGAACCGCTACCTGCAAATTTTCACTACGCAAAATCTGCCGGTGTATGCGGCGCGCGACTGGCACCCCGAGCGGCATTGCTCGTTCCGCGCGCAGGGTGGCATCTGGCCGCCGCATTGCGTCGCGGGAACGCGCGGCGCGGAGTTTGCGGCGGCGCTGCGACTGCCGCCTTCCGCCGTGATCGTTTCCAAGGCAACCACAGCGGAACAGGAAGCCTACTCCAGCTTTCAGGGCACCGACCTCGATCAGCAATTGCGCGCCGCCAATATCCGCCGCCTGTTCATCGGCGGGCTTGCCACCGACTATTGCGTGCTCAACACCGTGCGCGATGCGCTGCGGCTCGGCTATGAAGTGCTGCTGCTGATCGATGCGATCCGCGCGGTGGATGTCCGGCCCGGCGACGGGCAGCGTGCCGAAGAAGAAATGATTAGCCTCGGCGCGCAACGTATCACCGTGGAGGATATTGCTGCATGAACCCACCATTGAACTTTACGGGGAACCCCGCGAACAGCGCGCTGCTCACCGATCTCTACCAGCTCACGATGCTGCAGGGCTATCACGATGCCGGCATGGAGGAGGTCGCGGTGTTCGAATTCTTCGTGCGCAAGCTGCGCCCCGGGCGCGGCTTCCTGATGGCGGCGGGATTGGAGCAATCATTGGAGTTTCTGGAGGGATTGCATTTCTCATCGGAAGAGCTGGCATGGCTCGCATCGACCGGCCGCTTCAATCACGGATTTCTGGCGCAACTCGAAGCGTTGCGCTTCACCGGCGATGTGCACGCGATGCCGGAGGGCACGGTGTTTTTCCCGAATGAGCCGATCCTGCGCGTGACCGCGCCGATCGCGCAGGCGCAACTGGTCGAGACGCGCCTGATCAACCTGCTGCATTTCCAGACGCTGATCGCCTCCAAGGCGGCGCGCATCGCGCTGATGGCGCCAAACAAGCTGCTGGTGGATTTCGGCCTGCGCCGCGCGCACGGCGCGGAAGCCGGGCTGCTCGCGGCACGCGCCAGCTACCTCGCCGGTTTCAGCGGCACGTCGGCGGTGCAGGCGGGCATGCGGTTCGGCATCCCGCTTTTCGGCACGATGGCGCATTCCTTCGTGCAGGCGCACGACAATGAGACGTTGGCCTTCGAACATTTCGCCCATGCGCAGCCAGAGAACGTCGTGCTGCTGATCGACACCTACGACACCGAGGCCGCGGCGCGCAAGGTGGTCGCGCTCGCGCCTCAACTCGTCAGCCAGGGCATCCGCATCAAGGGCGTGCGCATCGATTCCGGCAACCTCGCCGATCACGCGCGCCGGGTGCGGCAGATACTCGACGAGGGCGGGCTCGATCACGTCACGATCTTCGCCAGCGGCGACCTCGACGAATACCTGCTGCGCGACATGCTCGCCGCAGGCGCGCCGGTGGACGGCTTCGGCGTCGGCACGCGCATGGACACATCGAACGACATGCCCTATCTCGACTGCGCGTACAAGCTGCAGGAATATGCCGGCAAGGCGCGCCGCAAGCGCTCCGAAGGCAAACAGACCTGGCCGGGGCGCAAGCAGGTGTACCGCAGCTACGATGCCGCCGGCCGCATGGCCTCGGATGTCGTGACATTGGAAGGGGATGCCCAGCCGGGTGAGCCGCTGCTGAAACCGGTGATGCGCGGCGGGCAGCGCCTCGCCGCTACGACGCTGACGGACATCCGCCGCCACGCGGCAGCCAATCTCGCGCGGTTGCCGGAGCCGTTGCGGCAGCTTCAAGAACCTCATGTTTACCCGGTGGAGATTGCAAGCGCGCTGCATAAGCTTGCGGAGCAGGTTGATCGAGAAATGTAGGTCGGGCTATGCCCGACATGGTGGGCACAGCCCACCCTACGTGCTAATTTTATAAATGACAGAGACACCCATGAAAATAGGCATACCAAAGGAAATCAAGACCAACGAAAACCGCGTCGCGCTGGTTCCGGCGGGGGCGGAGGCGCTCGCATCGGCGGGCCACACAGTCATCGTCGAAGCGGGTGCGGGGCTGGGCAGCGGGTTTGGCGACGAACAATATAAGGCGGCGGGCGCGCAGATCGCGGAGGATGCCGATGAAGTCTGGGCGGCGGCCGAGCTGATCGTGAAAGTGAAGGAGCCGATCGAGCCGGAATGGAAACGCATCCGGCCCGGCCAGGCCATCTTCACCTACTTCCATTTCGCCGCGAGCGAGCCATTGACCCGCGCGCATATGGCTTCCGGCGCGGTGTGCATTGCCTATGAAACCGTCGAGCTGCCGTCGCGCGAACTGCCGCTGCTGACACCGATGTCCGAGGTGGCCGGGCGCATGGCGGTGCAGGAAGGCGCCAAGTACCTGGAGAAACTCTACGGCGGGCGCGGCATCCTGCTCGGCGGCGTGCCCGGCGTGGCGCCCGCGAAAGTGGTGATACTCGGCGGCGGCGTGGTCGGTGTGAACGCGGCAAAAATGGCCGCCGGGCTGGGCGCGAGCGTCGCGATCCTCGACGTCTCGCTGGAGCGGCTGCGCTATCTCAGCGACGTCATGCCCGCCAACGTGCAACTGATTTTTTCCGACCGGCACAACCTGCTGGAGCGCATCGCCGGCGCCGACCTGGTCATCGGCGCGGTGCTGATCCACGGCGCCGTCGCGCCCAAGCTGATCCGCCGCGAAGACCTCAGGACGATGCGCCAGGGCGCGGTGATCGTCGATGTTTCCGTCGACCAGGGCGGCTGCGTCGAGACGACTCATGCGACCACGCACGAGAACCCGACCTTCACCGTCGAGGGCGTCATCCACTACGGTGTGGCCAACATGCCCGGCGGCGTGCCGGTCACCTCGACGCTGGCGCTGACCAACGCGACCCTGCCCTATGTGCTGAAACTGGCGGATAAGGGATACCGGCAGGCGCTCAGGGAATCCCCGGCGCTGCTCAACGGGCTCAATATCATCGGCGGAAAAATAACCCACCGGAAAGTTGCCGAGGCATTCGGGCTGGAGTATCACCCCGCTGAATCCTTTATCGACTGACCAACCTAGCCGCTTATTGCGAGAAGGCGCACCCCAAAATCATATTGCGCAACCACGCCAAACCCGCCAGAATCCGGGCGTAAAAGCTGACCCGGTTTCATGCGGGAAGTACACCCCGATGGCACGCTGATCCGGTTCGCTCGAACAGCACCATGCTTCAGCACAATATTCAACAGGAGGATAAAAATCATGATCCGCAACCCGATAGACATCGCCAGCCGCGTAAGCCCGGAACTGTCCGGCCTCATCGAAACCATCATCAGCCAACTGGAATCCGACGAGCCGGTAACGCTCGCGTCGGTCCGCTCATTTATCGCGCATGACTTTCCTGTCGAAATCGAGGAATCCGAACATCTGCATCACTTCGACACGGTCGAATCGCTGATCGACGAACTGGATGAGCTGATCGAGATGTTTGGAGAATCGGCGGCAGCGGTCGACTTCGTATACGCCTTTGCCAGCGAGCAGCTTTCGCGGGTGATAGAGGAAGTCGCGAGCGACGAGAACCGGGAAAATCCGGCGACACTCGCAGTGGTTAAGGCGGCGATGGAAAACGGCCAGGCAAGCCGCATGGTAGGCGAGGGCGCTTTGGATGAGGATGAAGACGACGTGCTGATGCCCGAACTCGATAACCTGATCGACCGATTCGGCGCCGATGCGCTGGCGGAGGAATTTTTGCGCTACGAGTAGCGAAGCTGCTTCGATGCGCAGCGGCAAATACCGGATAACCGCGAATAGATAATGACGCCGGCCCTATCGGCCGGCGTCACGCATTCATGGCCGGGGATTCCTGCCTACGGGGATAAGATACAAAGGCGTTCCCCCAACCGGCAGATGCAGCAGGCGCGAGACCTCCGCGTCGTCGAAAGCGCCTACCGGCGTTGCCCCCAGCCCCAGGGTTGCCGCCTGCAACAGCAGGTTCTGCGCGGCGTGGCCGGCTTCCATATGCACATAGCGCTCGCCGCGCCTGCCGTAGCGGGCGGTGGTGCGCTCGAACACCGCGACGAGCACCACCACCAGCGCCGCCCGGGCCACCCATTGCTGATCGACGGCGGCAGCGGCCAGCGGCAGACGGACATCGCCATCGGCCACTTTCTCCAGACGATGCCGGTCCGGCCGGTAGCAATAGACCCCGGCGGCCAGGTTTTCGACATCGCCCGCCACCAGATAAACCTCCAGCGGATAGGTGGCGCCCGCAGAGGGCGCCGTGCGCCGCTCCGGCGCGGTGATGCCCTGGGCCGCCCAAACCAGCCGCGAAATCTCGGCCAGCGTCAGCGCCCCCGATGCAAATTCGCGTACCGAGCGGCGGCGCGCCAGGGCTTCATCCAGGCTCATCGTACCTGCCATCGGCGGCACAGGCAGGCTCACGCCCGGCACCGCCGTCCCGCCCTCCGCAGCCGCTGCAAAGTTTGCCATAAGCACCGCCAGTATCGGTAAAAGTAGTTTCATCATCGCACGAAATCTTAGCACCGTTTCAGGCGGTGTTTAAATTTGGTGGAAAATAGACGAAGCTGATCCGTTGGTCCGTTTAAGCATAACGCGCACAATGCGCCAGTTTGGACTTCTGCTGCAACGACATCATGAACCTGCAGGTTTGACCCCATGTGTTTCTAAGGTCAGGATAGGATTGCGCGTATTTGCCGCGCGCCCTGTATTTGGGCGAACTCTGCTTTTGGGGGGCGGCTGGTGCGAATGAATTCGCTCTCGCAATAAAAAAACGGGCATCCGAAGATGCCCGTTGGTTTTTTATCTGTAGATTGGGTTAAGAAGCTAACTCAACCTGCGGACTGATTAGAACTTGAATTCACCCCACAGCCAAGTCTTTTGGGTATTGACATTGGTGGCGAAGGTAGTGGCTGTCGTGCCCTTGGCTGTATAGTCCGCGTACTTCAGCCCGATCGTGTAGTTTTTGTCGAACACCTTTGTTGCCACAAGGTTCCATTCATTACCAATGCTGCTGGAGGTCAAGGTAGTGGTGGTTTTGTCCGCACGGTAGTCGTGATAAACCGCTCCGAGATTGATGCCGGCCAGCTTGGTGTTTGCCGACACATAAGCATCCTTCAGGCCTTGTGCGGGCGTAGCTAGGAACATGTCAGCCCAGCCGTTGAAGGCGTGCAGCGTAGCCAGTGGGGTTGAGAATGATTTGATTGTAGCAGTGCCAGTAGCACCGGTATCGGAACCCAACACTTCATAACCCAGCTTGAATACCGCTATATTGGTCAGGTCTACGCCGGCTTCCAGCAGGGCGTAGTTTGTTTTATAGTTGACCGTGTTGCCGTGGGCGCTGCGCTGCTCCGCATATTCCGCCGTATACAGCACCTTGTTGCCGCCCATCGCTGTATTTCCGTTCAACCGGAGGCCGTAGGTATCTGACGAATTGGTTGCATTGGCGGCATATGGAGCAGTGATGGTGTAGTCCAGCAAGTAGGCATAACCAACTATTTCAGCAAAGCTCCAGCCCTTGTAGCTTACGTTGAAGATCGGGGAACTCATTGGCGCATTGCCGCCAGTCACGCCGTCGCCGATGACGCGATTAACATTGGTGATATAACCTGCCGTGATCGTGGTGCTGGGCAGTGACTTATTGACCAGCGTGAAAGCATCGAAGGTCTGTTCGTTCTGGCGCCAGCCTACGTTGCCGATGAAACGGTCATTGTCCAGCTTGATGCGCTGGCGGCCCCACTTCACGTTCGTGTTGGCGATACCGCTATAGCTCAGGTAGGCCTGATTTATTTCGGTAACTTCGGGATCCAATATTTGAGCATAGGCGGCGTTGACGGGATTCAAGCTGTTGTATTTCTTGTTACCCAAGTCAGTTGTCGATTCCGCCTCAACCATTGCCCCAAAGCCATTGAAGGTGGCTGTTTCATAGCCCAAGCGCAGACGTACCGTGTGTGCGGTTGCGGTGTTTGCTGCGGCAGCGCCATTGCGCACATCTTCATAGCGGTACTGCAGATTGGCCGAAGCCTTGCCGCCGGTCAGCGCGTCGGTCAGCGTATCCGCTGCCCAAACGCTTGGTGTGATCAAAAGTGCTGCTATCGCAGCGATGCTTGATGCTGGGTATTTCTTGAGTAACATGGTGTATCCTCCAGAAGGTTAAAATATGCTTATATTGCTTGTTGCCATACCTGAAAAAGTACTGGGGCGGATTATCCGGCTAGGAAGAGTGAGGGGCAATGAAAACCTCTCGATGTTGTTTTTTTGCAACAACCCAATTGCGCAGGATTAAATTTCGTAACCGTTTAATTTTAAGCTATAAATTTGCTATTCAGATAAAAATGAAGCTTACCGAACGCCTTTCGCTCTATATCCAGCTCACCCGTCTGCATCGTCCCATCGGCATTTTGCTGCTGCTGTGGCCGACGCTGTGGGGATTGTGGATCGCGGGCGCGGGGCACCCGGCCTGGCATATCGTGCTGATCTTTACGCTCGGCACGGCGCTGATGCGCTCCGCCGGATGCGCCGTCAACGACTATGCCGACCGCCACATCGACAAGCATGTCGAACGCACCAGGGAGCGCCCGCTCACCAGCGGCAAGGTCAGCGAGCGCGAAACGCTGTGGCTGGCCGCCGGGCTGGCGTTTGCCGCCTTTCTGCTGATCCTGCCGCTCAACCCGCTGACCTGGCTGCTGTCCTTTCCCGCCGTATTTCTTGCCGCCAGCTACCCGTTCACCAAGCGCTTCTTCGTTATCCCGCAAGCCTATCTCGGCATCGCCTTCGGCTTCGGCATCCCGATGGCGTTTGCCGCGCAGCTCGGCGATGTGCCGCCGGTGGCGTGGCTGCTGCTGCTCGCCAACGTATTCTGGGCGATCGCCTACGACACCGAATACGCGATGGTGGACCGCGACGACGACATCCATCTCGGCATCCACTCCTCGGCGCTATTCTTCGGCAAATATGACGTGGCGGCGGTGATGGGTTGCTATGCGATTACCCTGGCATTGCTGGCGATGGCGGGGCAAATGGTTGGGCTGGGCCGGATCTATGACGCCGGGCTGCTGGTTGCGGCAGGCGTTGCGCTGTATCACTACACCCTCATCAAGGACAGAAGCCGCGATGAGTGCTTCAAGGCGTTCCTGCATAACAACTGGTTCGGCGCGGCGGTATTCGCTGGCATAGCGCTGGATTATCTGGTGAACAGCCGGTAACCGCCTTTTACGGCAGGCTGCGTGCCATCCAGGTGTTCTGCCCGGAAAATCCCGCGCCTGAAATTTCCGCTACACTCGCTTCATGCCACATTCTCATCAACCCTACCGCAAAAATCCGCTGCTCAGACGGAGCTACAACCTGATTGCGCCACTCTACGATCTGGCCATAGAGCGCCCGCTGCTGAAGGCGCGCGCCCGGTCGCTGCGCGGCCTGCCGGCGGATGCGCCGGGGCGCGTACTGGTGAGCGGGGTCGGTACGGGGCTGGATTTGCCGTTGCTGCCGGCGATGCATCGCTATGTCGCGCTCGACTTCAGCGCCGCGATGCTGTCCCGCGCCCGGCCGCGCGGCGCGCACCTGGAGATCGACTGGGTGCTGGGCGACAGCATGGCGTTGCCGTTTGCCGATGCGCAGTTCGATCATGTCGTGCTGCACCTCATTCTCGCCGTCGTGCCGCATCCGGAAAAATGCCTGGGCGAGGCGGCGCGCGTGCTCAAGCCCGGCGGTTTGATCCTCGTTTTCGACAAATTCCTGCGCCCGCAGCAGCATGCATGGCTGCGCCGCGCAATCAATCCGCTGACGCGCCGCCTGGCCACAAGGATGGATGTTGTGTTCGAGGAAGTGCTGTACGAAGTGCCGCAACTGCAAGCGATCAGCGATATGCCGCTGCTCGCCGGAGGCTGGTTTCGCGGCATCGTGCTGCGGAAGGCTCTTAACCGCGAATGATTTGGCCATCCGCCCAGGCGCGGATCGTGGAAGGCTTCTTGCGCTTGCCCACGCGCCCCGGCAATACCCACACCTTGCGCCCGAACAGACGCCGGCATTGCGCGTAAGTTTTGGCGGGGCGCTGCCCGCTGCGGTTGGCGCTGGTCGAGACCAGCGCGCTGCCCACGCTGCGGCAAAGATTTTTTGCGAACGGATGCGCGGTCATGCGCACCGCCAGCGTCTCATGCGCGCCGCGCAGCCAGCGCGGGCAGGAAGGCTTCACGGGTATCAGGTAAGTGACCGCCTGCGCGCCAGCTTCTTGCAGTTGCCGCCGTTGGTCGGGGGTCAGCGGTTGCAGATAGCGCGCAAGCTGGTGGTAGTGCGAGGCGATGAGGATCAGCCCCTTGCGCTGAGGCCGCTGTTTCAGCTTGAGCAGGCGCAACACCGCCCTGCGGTTGTTCGGGTCACAGCCCAGCCCGTAGCAGGATTCTGTCGGATAGGCGATTAGCCCGCCGTGTTTGAGGTAATCAGCAAGTTTACGCAAGGTAATTTCATAACCCGGAAGTATTGAGCTCATGCGCCTTGTGCACAGATTCCCTGATACAGGTAGCGCTGGAAGCCGGAGAACAAATTGCGGATGGCATTGATGTCGCCGCCCAGATCGGCGACCGCATCGGGGATGGAGTCGTGATATTTCAGGCGCAGCAGTTTGGTCAGCTTTTCCTGCTCCAGTTCCTCCACGCCCTCCTGCACATAGTGCGCCAACACGAAATCGAGGAAGGCTTGTTGCTTGTCGCTGAAGCGTTCGTGTACTTCTCTGTGAGCTGCACTCGCCCGCTCTTCGCGGCTGATCGGTTGCATCGCAAAAGCCACATGCGCCAGCACGTCGAACAAGTCGCTGTTCTCGGCGTCGATGATCTTCTGCATCTCGCCCAGTTGCTCCTTGCCGAAGCCTTTTTCCGCCAGCCCTTCGAGCAGTTTCTTGCGCGTATCCGGCAGGCTCCACAGCGCGCGCAACTCGTCTTCGTCCCGGAAGAATTCCGGCAACTGGCCGAACAGCAGCGTTAAAAACTCTGCGGCCGAGATCGGCTTGCCGTCCGGCCCCCAGAAGGTCGTCACCGAAATATGCCGGATGCTGCGCTCCTTGCCGTCGCGCAATTTCACGCGCACCTTTTTCTTCGCCTCGTATTCGGCGCGCGGCTGTTTGGCCTCAGGAGGTGGATTCGACGCAATGGGCGGGAAAGCCTTGTCCCCGCCCTCGCTTACCTCAATCGGATCACCATCCCACTCCGGGTCGTTAAACAAGTGGTGCGCCTTCACGAAATCGTAAATCGTGAAGTATTCCTTGCCCTCGTAAAGCCGCGTGCCGCGCCCGATGATCTGCTTGAACTCGATCATCGAATTGATCGGCCTCATCAGCACGATGTTGCGCACGTTGCGCGCACGCGGAACGGCGTGAGGAAGCCGTCGTTGATGCCTTCCTTCAGCGAATAAACATACACCGGCTCGCCAAAGTAATCGTAGGTATTCACGTTGTCCGCAACCTTCGGGGTGGCAGTAAGGCCGAGCTGCACCGCAGGCGCGAAGTAGTCAAGGATGCCGCGCCAGTTTCCCTCATCATTCGCCCCGCCGCGATGGCACTCGTCGATGACAATGAAATCGAAGAAGTCCGGTGGGTACTCGCCAAAGTACGGGGAAGGATGTCCGTCTTTCGGCGGCCCGCTCATGAACGTCTGGAATATCGTGAAGAACACGCTGCCGTTCTTCGGCACGCGCCCCTTCTTGCGGATGTCCTCCGGCGCGATGCGCACCAGCGCATCCTCGGGAAAAGCGGAGAACGCGTTGTAAGCCTGGTCCGCGAGGATGTTGCGGTCGGCGAGAAATAATATTCGCGGCCTGCGCGCCGCATCGCGCTTCAGGTTCCAGCGCGAGTGGAACAGCTTCCACGCCAACTGGAACGCGATGAAGGTCTTGCCCGTTCCCGTCGCCAGCGTCAGTAAGATGCGCTGCTGGTTGTCTGCAATCGCTTCCAGCACAGCGTTGATCGCGCTGTCCTGATAGTAACGCGAACCCCACAGCCCGCCCTTATCCTCAAACGGCACGGCGGCGAAACGCTCGCGCCAATCGTTCGCCTCGGCAAAGGTCAGCTTCCACAGCTCTTGCGGCGAAGGATAGGCCGCGACATCGCCCTCCGCTCCGCTGTGCATATCCACGCCGTAGATAAGCTGGCCGTTGGTCGCGTAGCCAAAACGTGTGCGCAACTTGCCCGCATAACTCTTGGCCTGCGCCAGTCCCTCGGTATGCGGCAAGTCCCAGCGTTTCGCCTCGATCACCGCCAGTTTGTGGTTGCGGTACACCAGCACATAGTCGGCGATCTCCGGCTTGCCGCGCTGCCCCGCGCCCTGCAAGCGCCCCTCGGTGATGCGGTATTCGCGCATCACCCGGCTGCCCTCCACCACACCCCAGCCCGCGGCCTTCAGCGCGGGGTCGATATGTTCGGCACGGGTTTCGGCTTCGTTCATTGAGGGATTATGAGTCAAGTATGAGTCAAGTTATTCGTCAAGCGTGCCTAACGAAAAACTTCTTCTGAATGCTTGATGTACTCGATGAAGTTGATGCAGGTAACAGAAACAGTTGGCATTACACACACTGCGGGGATTTTTCTATTGGAAGGTATTTTGGGGAGGTTCGGCTGCTTAGCTTCATCTGAAACCAACTCCGCCCCGTGCAAGCGGGCTGCCGCGATAATCAGAATGTCGTTCTCTCCAACACCGGTGGTATATTTGTCATTGGCAATCCCAAGCAGCCCCTTAATGCGCTTGGCCTCCTGCAAAATGGCATTACTGATCGCCAATTGTTCCAGATTGTTTTCTTTCAGCCATTCGCCGCAATCCGGCGTTTTGTGGTTTACCTCATCAAACGCCACGCTGGGCATCACCAACTGCTTCTCTTCAATTTGACCCGCCATCCATTCCCATAACCCGGGAAATTGACCCACCGGGTAATTGTCCCACGCATAGATCATGGAAGACGCATCAAACACCCGCATAGTAGCGCTCCAACTGATGCAGGTCTTTAATCTTCAGGTTATCGAGATAACCGCTCGCCTTGGCTAAGGTGATATGACGGGCATATAAAGAATCCAGCACCGTACGCACGAACGTGTCGCCGAAAATGTGCCGAGGTTCACGGTGACGCCATTCACGGTTGCCACCTTCACTTTGCACCACCACCGTTTGCGCAGCCCATTGCCGATAAGCCTCATATCGGCTTTGCGGCAAACGCCCGGCATCCAGCAATCGGCGCAGAATCATTTCTCCACTCACGCCCCATGCCTTGCGCTGGCGTTCGAGCCAGTAGTCATATTGAGACACATCAGCGGGCCGCTCTGCATCGCTGATGCTTGCCAGAAAAGCATCCGGCACCAGCATGTATCCGGCAAAAGCATTAGCCTCACGCTCATGCCCGCGATGAGATTGCAGATCGCGCTCATCATCAATCGAGCTGGTCTTGTGCAACAGCAAGTGGCCTAACTCATGCATAAGCGTGAAGGTTTGCCGGGTTTCCCAATCCAGCTTCTTGACAACGATCACCGGGCAAACTGTGTCGTACAGGGAAAAACCAAGGATTGGATTTTCTTTGGCGATCTGCCACTTGCCGTTATAGCCGTTGCTGCGAAACACCAGCACGCCACGGGATTCCAAGGCTTCCCGGTAGGAGTCGAAGCTGTTCTGGTCATTCAGCCCGAGCCAGCGCCGCGCAATACGCGCCGCTTCTAGCAGATCATCGTTGGGCAAAACTGGAGGGCTGAACTGTGGGCGGTCGACATCATCGAGGTCTTCGCGCAGACTCAAATATACTTCGCGCTGTTTTTCCACCCGCTCGATCAGAGCCTTGAGTTTTGCGGATAACTCCGGCTTCTGATTGGCAAGGGTGCGGAACTGCGGCGAATGTACCTGCGCTTCATCCACCGCCCCCTCCTCAAGGAAGAACAGGACACCTCTGCCAAAATGATCGGCGATCTTGCGCAACTGGTTGAACGTCATGCCATCCTTGCCCGCCATGACATGCTCCATGGTGGCCGCAGCGATGCCCGTTTCAGCCGCAAGCTGATCGGACGTAATGCCGAGATCGGCACAACACCACGCGATGCGGTCAGGATTGATAGATTGGATGCGTTCCATGCGATTCATTATATCCCAGCAGTCTGAGTGCAACAGCGTCCCGTAATAGTCCGTCGTAACAATGTGCCCGGTGCGTTACGCTCGGGATGTGTCGATATTCTTCGCTTTTATCGACATATGGATGAAGTGTGTCGATAGCGCGGACATGTATAGGAAACGGGATTTTTTATCATGTCGCTGGCGACATGTTAAAAAATGGCGATTCCTTATCACATCCGAACCATATCGAGGGCATCCTCGATATGGTCTGCACCCATCGCCCGCATCACAGCATCCCGCTGAACGCCTGATGCAGCAGCGACTTCTTCAACTCATCGAGCGCGGTGAGCTTGCGCTGGTAGAGGGATTCGAGGCGTTGGGTTTCTTCGCGGAGGGTGTCGAGCTTGGCGACAAGCTGACGTTGCTCTGCAACTAATTTTGGAAACGAAATATCAATCGTCTTGAGTAAGCTAGCCTTAATGCCTTGCACTGTCGCGCCAGTTCCCTTGGCATGTATGCGTTGCTGGACAGGCTGCGAAAGCAAAAGGTATTTCAAAAAAGTGCTGTCGAGCTGCGAAGCATCCGGCTGCATGATGATAATGCGCTGAGCAAAGACAACCTTCTCATCCGTTTCGAGTTGCGCCACGTTGGCAAGCGGAGCTTCTGTTGTGAAAAGAACATCTCCGAGTTTTGGAATGCCACGCGTCATCCAACCATCATAACTATCCGGGGCGACAAACTCTCTCGGCTCATCCTGCACGTAACCCATCTTCACGTTCTTGGCAGTGATGAGCCGCAAGCCGCCCTCGGTTTTCTGCGGTGTCTTACCTCGATAATCGATAAACCGAATGCACTCACCGATAACCGTATCCACCCACCCCTCCCCTCATCATTCAGGTAATCGCTCGACTCGAATATGTCTCCGAATCGAACTCGGCCTGCATCTGATGTTCGGAAAAACGGATGGGTTCCATTGGTAAACAATTCATCCTTTTGCGGTGCTGAATTACCAGCGCCTATCTGAGCAACAGCACCAAGCGTTGTCGTTTGCCACCCCGCCTTCATCGCGCACCACCCAAAGTACCGTCATTCCCGCGAATGCGGGAATCCAGTGGGGTTGATAAATCCAAGGCATTTTCTAATGACTGGATTCCCGCATTCGCGGGAATGACGGTAAGGAGCTGGGTTCCCGTAGCCTGCCCTCGAATGGTGTTATCGGGGGCGGGAATGACGGAGCCAATTATTTCCGGCCACAAGTCATGCCAATCCGGATTGGTTTTTTCAATCGTTGCGAGCTTCCATTTTCGCAGCCATTTTTTCATGGCTTTTTCTTTGGAGATGGCACTCTCCATCGTTTCATGCTGCTCGTACCAGACCAATATTTTCACGCCGTATTTTTTGGTGAAACCGTCGGCCAGACTCTCCTTGTGTTGCCACACGCGCTTGATGAGATCGGAGGTTACGCCGATATAGAGCGTGCCATTCCGCTCGCTCGCAAGCATGTAGACGGCGGGGGCTTTCATATTCCCTCGTCATTCCCTGTCACCCTCGCGAAGGCGGGGGGCAGGCGGGAATCCAGTGGGTTTAAACAAAAGGCATTATTTAATTGCTGGATTCCCGCCTGCCCCCCGCCTTCGCGAGGGTGACAGGGAATGACGAGCGGGGAGGTTTGAATTTTTCTCATAGCAATGTGCGGATGCTTTGCAGCACCTCCGCGCTCTCCGCATCCAGCGCGGCGATCTCGTCCATGATTTCCTGCGGGCTGCGATGTACCACGGCTTCGCCGCCGTTGGGATTTTTCACCGATAAATCATAAGTCGCAGGATCGATGCTCGCGGCAGCCACACTCCAGCTCTTGGGCGAATCGGCAAAGGTCTTCTGCAGCGTGATGAACTCGGCGAGGTCGGCGTCGTTGAGCGGGTTGGTCTTGCCCATGTTCCTGCCGGGGTCGAGCGGGTAGTACCAGGTCTTTCTGGTTGGAGAACCCTTCTCGAAGAACAGCACCACGGTCTTGACGCCCGCGCCCTGGAACGTGCCGCCGGGGCAATCCAGCACGGTGTGAAGGTTGCAGCTTTCCAGCAGCAATTTGCGCAGGCTCACCGAGGCGTTGTCGGTGTTGCTCAGGAAGGTGTTCTTGATGACTACGCCCGCGCGGCCTCCAGCCTTGAGCATCTTGATGAAGTGCTGCAAAAACAGGAAGGCGGTCTCGCCGGTCTTGATCGGGAAGTTCTGCTGCACCTCGGGGCGTTCCTTGCCGCCGAACGGCGGGTTGGCGAGGATCACGTCGTAGCGGTCCTTGTCCTGCACGTCGGCGAGGTTGAACGACAGCGTGTTGGCGTGGACGATGTTCGGCGTCTCGATGCCGTGCAGGATCATGTTCATGATCGCGATGACGTAGGCGAGGCTCTTCTTCTCGATGCCGTAGAAGGTGGATTCCTGCAGGGTCTTGAGGTCTGCCGCTTTCCTGGCCTGCGGGCGCAGGTAGTCGTAAGCCTCGCACAGGAAGCCCGCGCTGCCCACTGCGCCGTCGTAGATGGTTTCGCCGATTGCTGGCCGCACCACGCGCACCATCGCGCGGATCAGCGGGCGCGGGGTGTAGTACTCGCCGCCGTTGCGCCCGGCGTTGCCCATGTTCCTGATCTTGGCCTCGTACAGGTGCGACAGCTCGTGCTTCTCGGCCTGCGAGTTGAAGCGCAGTTCGTCGATGCGGTCGATGATGTCGCGCAGGATGTAGCCGCTCTGAATCTTGTTTTTGATCTCGCCGAAGATCTGGCCGATCTTGTATTCGAGCGTGTCCGGGCCGGTCGCCTTCTGCTTGAAGCCGTGCAGATAGGGGAACAGCTTCAGGTTGACGAACTCGATCAGGTCGATGCCGGACTGCGCGGCATTGTGGTCGAGCTTGCCGTGCTTGTCTTTCGGCGCGGCCCAGCTCTCCCAGCGATAGGGCGGGTCGAGCACGAAGGAATATTTTCTGCCCTCCAGCCCGGCCTCCATCGCCTTCTGGTGTTCCAGCGCGTCGAGGTATTTCAGGAACAGCAGCCACGAGGTCTGTTCGGTATAGTCCAGCTCGCTGGCGCAGCCCGCTTCTTTCCTGAGGGCGTCGTCGATATTCTTGAAGGTTTGTTCGAACATGGGGGTGATTGCGGTCAATGGCGGTTATTTCAATTGCCGAATGATAATGGTTCCACCGCCTCAAGGCAGCAAAAAAACGGGTAAGCAGCAATGCTTCTCCGTTCTATTTATCGCAGAGAGAAATGTATTATTTGCGCCCAATGGCGCGATAACCGATGTCGTGGCGCATCTGGCAGCCGTCGAAATGGATGCTGTCGGCGATTTCATAGGCGCGTTTCTGCGCCATCTTCACCATCGTGCCCAGCGCGGTGACGCACAGCACGCGCCCGCCGCTGGTGACCACCTTGCCGTCCTGCATCGTGGTGCCGGCGTGGAACACATGCGCGTCTTCCGGTTTCCCTGATTTATGATAATCGGGCAAGCCGGTGATGGCATCGCCCTTGCGCGGGGTGTCGGGATAATTGGCCGCAGCCAGCACCACGCCGAGCGCGGTGCGCCGGTCCCATTCGGCTTCCACCTGATCCAGCGTGCCGTCGATGGCGTGCTCGAGGATGGTGGAAAAGTCGCTTTTCAGGCGCAGCATGATCGGCTGGGTTTCCGGGTCGCCCATGCGGCAGTTGAATTCCAGCACCTTGATGCCGCCGTCTGGCGAGATCATCAACCCGGCATAGAGAAAGCCGGTATAAGAATTGCCCTCTTTCTCCATGCCGCGCACCACCGGCTGGATCACTTCGCGCAGCACGCGCGCATGGATTTCCGGCGTGACCACCGGCGCGGGCGAATACGCACCCATGCCGCCGGTGTTCGGTCCCTGGTCGCCGTCCAGTAACCGTTTATGATCCTGGCTGGTCGCCAGCGCCAGCACATGCTTGCCGTCCACCATCACGATGAAGCTGGCTTCCTCGCCCGTTAAGAATTCCTCGACCACCACGCGCGCACCGGCGTCGCCAAACTGATTTTCGGACAGCATCATGTCTATCGCGGTGAATGCTTCATCCTTGGTTATCGCGACGACCACGCCCTTGCCCGCCGCCAGACCGTCGGCCTTGATGACGATCGGCGCACCGTGCTTTTCGACATAGGCCTTCGCGGCGGCGATGTCGCTGAAGGTCTCGAAGAACGCCGTGGGGATGTTGTGGCGCGTCATGAAACGTTTGGCGAAATCCTTGGAGGATTCCAGTTGCGCGGCCGCCCTGGTTGGTCCGAAGATTTTCAGTCCGGCCTTGCGGAACTCATCGACCACGCCAGCCGCCAGCGGCGCTTCCGGGCCGACCACGGTGAGCTCGATGTTCTCGCGTTTGACGAATTCGATCAGGTCGGAAATGGCGCTGAGGGCGACATTCTCCACGCCGTCCTCCAATGCCGTGCCGGCATTGCCCGGCGCGACATATACCTTCTGCACCTTGGTGCCTTGCGCCAAACGCCATGCCAGCGCGTGTTCGCGACCGCCGCTACCGATGACTAGTATTTTCATATTTACCTCTAGCCGTAGGTCGGGCTTTGCCCGACATGGTGGGCAAAGCCCGCCCTACATATTTAATGCCTGAAGTGGCGATAACCCGTGAACACCATCGCAATACCATGTTCGTCCGCCGCCGCGATCACTTCCGCGTCGCGCATCGAGCCGCCTGGCTGGATCACGGCTTTCGCGCCGGCCTGCGCCAGCACGTCGATGCCGTCGCGGAACGGGAAGAAGGCATCGGATGCCACGACGGAGCCTGCCAGGCTCAAGCCGGCGTTCTGCGCCTTGATCGAGGCGATGCGCGTGCTGTCCACGCGGCTCATCTGCCCCGCGCCGACCCCCAACGTCTGGCCGTTATTGCAGAACACGATGGCGTTGGATTTCACATATTTTGCGACGCGCCACGCGAACAGCAGGTCTTGCAGTTGCTCGCCGGTCGGCTGCGCCTTGGTGACCACCTTGAGTTGCGACGCCTGCACGTTGAGGGCGTCCGGCGACTGCACCAGCAGGCCGCCGCCGACGCGCTTGAAGTCGAACTGGTTGTGCGCGTTGGACAGCGGCACGGTGAGCACACGCACGTTCTGCTTCGCCGCGGTGACCTTGAGCGCGGCATCGGAGGCGGAAGGCGCGATGATGAGCTCGACGAACTGGTTGGCGGTGATCTGCGCAGCGCTCTCGGCGTCCAGTTCGCGGTTAAAGGCGATGATGCCGCCAAACGCGGAAGTGGTGTCGGTCGCGTAGGCCAGCCTGTAGGCATTCAGCGGTGTGTCGGCGATCGCCACGCCGCACGGGTTGGCGTGCTTGACGATGACGCAGGCAGCCTGGTCGAAAGTCTTGACCAGTTCCCACGCCGCATCGGCGTCGCCGATGTTGTTGTAGGACAGTTCCTTGCCCTGCAGCTGGGTATAGTCGGCAATGCCGCCCGGCAGCGGGTTGAGGTCGCGGTAGAACGCCGCTTGCTGGTGCGGATTCTCGCCGTAGCGCATGTCCTGCACCTTGGCGAAATTGAAGTTGATCTGCGCCGGGAACGCGCTCTTTGCACCGTCGCTGTCGATCGCGGTGAGGTAGTTGCTGATCATGCTGTCGTAGGCGGCGGTATGCGAGAACGCCTTCTTCATCAGGTCGAAGCGCGTCGCGTCGCTCACCGCGCCATTGTTGGTGCGCATCTCTTCCAGCACGTCCACATAATCCGCCGGGTCGGTGACGATCGCGACATGCGCGTGGTTCTTCGCCGCAGCACGCACCATGGTCGGGCCGCCGATGTCGATGTTCTCGATCGCGTCTTCCAGCGTGCAACCGGGCTTGGCGATGGTCGCCGCAAACGGATACAGGTTTACCACCACCAGGTCGATGGTCGGGATGCCGTGTTTTTCGAGTGTGGCAACATGTTCCGGCAGGTCGCGGCGTGCCAGAATTCCCGCATGAATTTTCGGTTGCAGCGTCTTCACGCGCCCGTCCAGCATCTCCGGGAAACCGGTGTAATCGGCCACTTCGGTGCAAGGCACGCCGTTGTCGGCGAGCAGCTTGGCCGTGCCGCCAGTGGAGAGGATGGCTATGCCAAGCTGGTTCAAGCCTTGCGCAAATTCGAGAACGCCGGATTTGTCCGACACGCTGATGAGTGCTTGTTTGATGATTGCCATAATGGTTCCAGTCTAATAATAAATGGGGGCAGGGGCACGTGAAACTTTTGTTCCGGTGGGCGTGCCCTACGCTATGCCATGCTGCATCATCTTCTTGCGCAACGTATTGCGATTGATGCCCAGCATCTCCGAGGCGCGCGACTGGTTGCCGCCGGCGTGTTCCAGCACCATTTCGAGCAGTGGTTTTTCAACGCAGTCCATCACCATGTCATACATGTCGCAGCAGGGTTCTTCGCCGTCGAGATCCTTGAAATATTCCTTGAGCGCCTTGCGCACACAGCGCGTTATGTCATTTTCGTTCATTTCGCAATTGTTCATGCTGCCAGTTCCTCAACGTAATGCAGCTGTGCTCCGTGCTGCGCCTGCTCCGCAAAAAAATCGCCTACTGCCGCCAATTGCCCGGCAGGGCTTTCCAATTGATTCATCCGGTGGCGGAAATGTGCCGAACCGGCCAGTCCTTTGGTGTACCAGGAGATATGCTTGCGCGCCACGCGCAGTCCGTTGTGTTCGCCGTAGAAGTCATACAGCTCACGCACATGCGCCAGCAGGATGCGGTGGATCTCGTCGGTTTCCGGCGCGGGCAAATATTCGCCGGTTTTCAGGAAATAGTCGATCTCGCGAAACAGCCAAGGGCGGCCTTGCGCCGCGCGGCCAATCATCACGGCGTCCGCACCGGTATGTTTCAGCACATACCTGGCTTTTTCCGGCGTGGTGATGTCGCCATTGGCGATGATGGGAATGTTCACGCTGGCCTTCACCGCCGCAATGGTGTCGTACTCGGCCTCGCCGGTATAGGCGCAGGCGCGGGTGCGGCCATGGATCGCCAGGGCCTGAATGCCCGCGGCTTCGGCAATCCTCGCGATGCGTATCGCGTTGCGGTTCTGTCTGTCCCAGCCGGTGCGGATCTTCAGCGTGACCGGCACATCCACCGCGCCGACCACCGCTTCCAGCAACCGAGCGACCAGCGGTTCATTTTGCAACAGTGCGGAGCCGGCCATCACGTTGCAGATTTTTTTTGCGGGGCAACCCATGTTGATATCGATGATCTGCGCGCCGTGATCCACGTTGTATCTTGCGGCCTGCGCCAGCATTTTGGCATCCGCGCCGACGATTTGCACCGAGACCGGTCCGATCTCGCCTTCGTGGTTGGCGCGGCGTTTGGTTTTTTCCGAGCCGTACAGCAGCGAATTGGACGCCACCATCTCGCTCACCGCCATGCCCGCGCCCATGCGTTTGCACAACATGCGGAAAGGACGATCGGTTACCCCCGCCATGGGGGCAACGATGAGATTATTCTTGAGCTGGTAAGGGCCGATGTGCATGATGATTTTTCGCGGGGGTTGCGATTATAAATGAAACTTGATGCCATGCTATGATTGCCTTATGAATTTTTGAAATCGCGATTGCCGGCCCTGGCTGGCGGGAACCGGTTTGACCGCCGTGCCGGAATATATTGGGCCGCAGCCGGGGTGAACGAAAACGCAAGGAAATATCTGTATTGCCGGTACAACATGTCTTCAATTAACCAAAGAGAATACCCATGAAAACGAAGCAAAGCGAAGTTTCAGAGAAGGCTAATGCCCGCCAAGGCGGGCGTTATGCCGCAACTAAAAAAATTCCTGCCCTGACCCTTCGGCTTCGCTCAGGACTAAAGGCCTTGATGAAGTGGTTTGTCCTGTTTCTGCTTGCATGGCTGCCTTCCGCACAAGCCGGAGAGAACGAAATCCGCCAGTCGCTGCAAAGCAAGCTCCCCAATGTAGGCAAGCTCGAACATGTCGTCAAAACGCCCTATGCCGGGCTTTATGAAGTGATCATCAACGATCAGCTTTTATATACCGATGCGCAAGGGCAATACCTGTTCGATGGCAGTGTGATCGATGTAAAAAGCCGCCGTGATATGACGGAGGAGCGCAGCCGCCAGTTATTTGCCATCGAGTTCGACAAGCTGCCGCTCGACCTTGCGGTGAAGAAAGTAAAGGGCAATGGCAAACGCAAGCTGGCTTATTTCAGCGACCCAAATTGCGGTTTTTGCAAACGCCTGGAGAAGGAATTAAGCAAGATCGATGATGTCACGCTGTATGTGTTTTTGTACCCGATTTTCCAGGGGTCGGATGAGACTGTGCGCAATGTGTACTGCGCGAAAGATCCGGTCAAGGCGTGGGACAGCCTGATGCTGAACGGCATTAAGCCAGCCGGCGCATCTTGCAAGGCGCCTACCGACAAAGTGTTGGCGTTGGGCAAAAAGCTGCGCGTTAATGGCACGCCGAACCTGATTTTTGGCGATGGGACGCAAGTTCCCGGATATCTGCCTGCCGAAGAATTGGAAAAACGCCTGGGCGAGACTGGCAAAAAATAGGAGGCTTGCATGAGTGCCGCGATTAATATCTCCCGGGAGCTGTTTACCCAGGCGATCGAACAGTCGCATGATGGTGTCACCATCGCCGACGCAAAGAAGCAGGGTTTTTCGCTGGTTTATGTCAACAGGGGTTTTGAAAAACTGACCGGTTACACCTCCGACGAGATCATCGGTAATAGCTATCGCATCCTGCAAGGAAACGATACCGAGCAACCGGAGCTTGATATTATCCGGGAGGCTGTCGCCAAAGGAGAGGGCTGCCTGGTCACGTTGCGCAATTACCGTAAGGATGGCTCGATGTTCTGGAATGAACTCAGCATTTCTCCGGTACATGGCGCCGACGGCAACCTTACGCATTACATCGGCATCCAGAGGGATGTGACCGCGCGCATCATGCTCGAACAGCACACGCATCAGTCCAATCTCGATTTGCAGACGCTTAATCAGCAGTTGAATACGCTGGTTTATACCGATCATCTGGTTGGTCTCAGCAACCGCCGGCATTTCGACAAGCAGTTCACGAACCTGTATTCCACCGCGCTACGTACCCATAGCGAGCTGTCGGTGCTGATGATCGATTTCGACCATTTCAAGCAATTCAACGAACGTTATGGGCGGTCAGCAGGGGATGAGTGCCTGCGCATGGTGGGTGATTGCATCGCCAAATCGTTTACCCGCACCTCGGATTGCACGGCGCGCTATGGCGGGGAAGAATTCGCTGTCGTATCCCTGGCCGCCAATATCGAAGATCTGCGGCACCATGCGCAAAAACTTTGCGAACAAGTACGCGCGCTCAATATCCCGAACAGCGACTCGTCATACGGCGTTGTGACCATCAGCGTCGGTGGCGTCCATCGTCTGCCCGATCGGGAATCCACCGAGGCAGAGCTTATCAAACTGGTCGATCAGGCATTGCTTGCCGCCAAGCATAAGGGGGGTAATCGCGCTTATATCACCGCTTAACGTGAAACTCGCGCAGCGATTCGTTTGCTCCTTCCCCCGCTTGTCTCGCCGTGGTCGCTGCGTAGCAGCGGGAACCCGGCGGGGATGCCCCTTGCGGGTGCGGGGGAAGGTTGGGATGGGGGGAACGGGTATGGCGGGTTTCATTATCAGGGGAGGCATATTTGCCATGCCCGTTAGGTTCATATTCATGATCGTGGCGGTGGACACACTGTTCTACGGGCCGAGCACAGGCTCCGCGCCTTTGGGGAACAGCACCCACATTTGGCCGCCCTGTTTCATGCGCCCCGCCTGAATGCCCGCCTGCTCGCCGAAACCCCAGAAAAAATCGGCGCGCACCGCGCCCTTGATTGCGCCGCCGGTGTCCTGTGCCAGCATCAAGCGATTCAGCGGCTCGGTAGTATTCGGGTAGGTGGTCGCGAGGAATACCGGTGCGCCGAGCGGGATGGTGCGCGGGTCCACTGCGATGCTGTAGGTTTCGGTCAGCGGTACGCCCAGCGCACCCAGCGGCGCGGACAAGCCATTCGGCAATTCGCGGAAAAATACATAGCTGGGGTTTTGCGCCAGCAGCGCATAAAGTTTTTCCGGGTATCGTTCTGCCCAGCCCTTGATGCCCTGCATCGAGGCTTCTTCGATCTTGAGCTCGCCCATTTCGACCAGCTTTTTGCCGATGGAAACATACGGATGACCGTTCTGTTCGGCGTAACCGACTTTCACCATACTGCCGTCCGGCAATTCGATGCGCCCCGATCCCTGGATTTGCAGGAAGAACAGATCGACCGCGTTATCCACCCAGAATAATTCGCGCCCTTGCAGCGCGGCATTTCCTGCTTCGATCTCGGCGCGATTGTAATAAGGCAAGACGCGTTTGCCTTGCAGCCGCCCGCGCAAACGCATGCCCTTTAGTTGCGGATAGGCCTCGCCCAGGTCGATGGTCAACAGATCGTCCGGCACGGCATACAGCGGATAGCGGAAACGCTCTGTCCTGATGCGGCTGCCGGCCAGCTTTGGTTCGTAATAGCCGGTAACCAGCCCTTGCGAAGAGCCATCGGGATTGAATACCTGGTAGGGCGTGAAGTCTTCCTCAAAAAAAGCGCGCAACGCGGCATTATCGGTCTGCGCCAATTTTCCGGTGCGCGCACATACCGCCTGCCAGTCAGGCTTGTCCTTCAGCGCGCGGCAGCTTTGCAAAAAAGCCGCCCAGGCCGGCTGCAAATCTGTCGTCTGCCAGTCCGGCAGCATCTCCCATTTGCTTACCGCAAACGGCGCGGCGGGAAGCGCAACAGGCGGGACGGCGGGCGGCTTGGGCGGCGCGGCGCAGGCGGCAAGAAAAACCAGCGGCAGTAACGCGACCCGTAGGGGCAATTCATGAATTGCCCTCACCGCATTATCCATTAACCTGCTAATGCAGAACACGCGGCACACTCAATACAAATTGCGGAATCTCGACATCGAACTGCGTGCCGTCGTCGGCATGCATCCGATAGCTGCCGCGCATCGTGCCGACCTGTGTGGACAGCACCGTGCCGCTGGTGTATTCAAAACTCTGCTTCGGTTTAAGCAATGGCTGCTCGCCCACCACTCCCTGTCCGCGCACCTCCTGAACATGGTTGTTGGCATCGGTGATGATCCAGTGACGGCTGGTGAGTCTGGCGGCGATGCCGCCGAGATTGGTGATGTTGATGGTGTAGGAAAACACGAAGCGATTGCCCGCTTCATCGGATTGATCCGGCAGGTAATTTACCTGTGTTTTTACGATGAAACCATGTGGGTCATTTTTTTCCATGCGCGGCATTTGAACCGATTTTCTTCTGGCTCGCAAGATGGAATATCGGGGAACCCTGAAAATTCGCTTTTGCGGGATGACAAGCCGCACGATGCCTGTGGCCGGAGTTGCGGCACACAACAGCGAACGGCAACGAAGAGGATGCGTGACACTAAAAGGAAAAATCCGCTTCGGCTGTCACATTGCGGCCCGGCAGCAAGAAGTATGAATAGGCTTTTTTATCCAGCAGATTATTGACCGCAACCGAGCCCTTCACCATCTTGGAGAACGCATAGCCGAGCTTGGCGTTCACCATGGTGTGTGCATCATAGCTGCCCGGCACGCCTTCCACGATGTCGGTATTTTGCGCATTCCAAAAAATATGGCTGACGTAGCGCGCATTCAGCGTGCCGGACCAGGCTCCCTGCTGCGCAGTCAACCCGATGCCGGCGATGTTTCTGGGGGAATCGGTCAGCCGTTTGCCGACGCTCAACGGGTCGGTTGTGTTTTCCAGCATTTTTGAGTCGATATAAGCATAGTTGGCATCCAGCTCCAGCCATCTTGCCAGTTTTGCCGTAGCGCCCAGTTCAATCCCATTAACTTTTGCTTTGCCAGCGTTAATGCGCAGTGAGTTGGTCGTGCTGACCTGCATCAGGTAAATCAGGCTGCTCAGACGGGTATCATAATAAGTGGCGGTAACCTTGGTGTTTTCCGTAAAGCGAAATTCGCCGCCCACCTCCCATGTGGTGCCGCGCTCGGGCTGAAGATTGGGGTCGCCCGCAGTCGTCCTGCCTCTGCTGGTCGTCGTCACGTAAAGATCCTGGTTGGTCGGCGCGCGGAAAGATTTTCCGAAAGAGGCGCGCAATACGGTTATTGCCGTCGGTTTGTACACCGCAGACACCTTGGGGCTGAATGCGGAGACGCTGCGTGTCGGATAAAGCATCGTACCGGCTGGTACGATATTACTGAAATTATTGCCCCTGGTTTCCCAGTCATCCCATCGTCCACCCAGATAAACTTTGAGCGCATCCGTTGCGCTGATTTCATCCTGCGCAAAAATGGAAGTGGTGGTCGAATGGCCGTTGTAACCGCTGTTCACGGCAGTTTTGGAGCCCGGATCGCGCCAGTTGGAAAGCGTATAAATTTGCTGGTTTACCGAGTCTTGATGCAGCGCCAGCCCCGTTACCATGAGGTGATTGTTGCCTAGCGGAAAACTCAACTGAACAGTGCCGTCTAGGCCGTCATTCGGTGTGTCCGAAAGCGTGCCTGCGCCGCTGTTCCAGGTGGCAGCGGGGCTTGCCAGCGTAAAGTTATAGGTGCGCTCGATTTTTCCGAGGTCGGCTTTCAGCAGGTAGTCGTTGCCGATGGTTCCGTCATAACCGACAAAATAACGGGTTGCGGACTCATGCAGCGGCAGAAACGAGAATAGGGTGAAATCGTAATTCGTCAGGGCGACACGCTGCCCATTGATGCTGAGCGTCCCGCTTGAAACCGGCGCGCCGGTAGCGGTATTGCTGAGATAGGTATTGAACTGGGTGTAACCCTGCCTGGTTTCCTGATGATTGACTCCGGCGTAAATCTTGTCGCGGGCATTCAGGTCATAGAACAGCTTGGCGGTGGCGTTGGTAGAATTCCACGGTGCAGTTCCCAAATCACCCACCAGATAGGTCGGCACGCCCTCCCTGGTAGTGATGGCCTGTGCACCGGTGACAGGTGTGCCAGGAGTGCAGGGTGCAGGAGCAGGTGGGCATGACGGAGCCTTGACGACAAAATCGTTCACGTAGCTGTCGCGGTTCTGATAGCCGAGTCCGCCCGCGAACCCCAAGCCGTTTTCCATCTTGTCGCGGAAATAAATGCTGGCATCCTCGCCGCTGGCAGCGCTCCAGCCTTTCTTTATCTTGGCGGTGAACTCGCGCTTGTCCGGTTGCTTGGTAATGATGTTGATCACGCCACCGATCGCATTGCTGCCATACAGCGCAGAAAACGCGCCGGGTACGACTTCGACACGGGCGATATCCTCGACAAACGGAACCCGCCAGTTCACTTTCCCGGAACCGGCATCCTGGATGGGCTGCCCATCGAGCAAAATGAGCGTTCTGGTCTGGTCGATACCGCGCAGCGACATGCCGCTCGTTCCTATGGTGCCCTGCGACTGGCCGAGCGCGCCGCCGCGCAAATAGAGGCTGGGCACCTGATCCAGCACATCGCCGAGGCGCGAGGCATTTTTTGTTTCAATATCTTGGGCATTGACTACCGTTACGGCTGCAGGCGCATCGGAAAGCGTAGCGCTGGTTCTGGTTGCCGTCACCACCACCTCGCCCAACTCCACATCTTCCCCGCTTTCCGCTGCGCCCGCCGCGTTGGTCAGGCCAAAAATGCAGCCCAACGCCAATAATAATCGTCCTTTGCTTAGCCGAGTTTTCATAATGTTTCTCTATGGATTTATGGGTGGAACAAAAAAGGGCGGGTCACCCCGCCCTTCAACTGCATGTTTTTCCAGCATGCCGCCATTCCAGCAAAGATCGCCGGAACGACGGAAGCAGAATTGACTATAGAACCTTAGTAAATATCGTGCATCGTGTTGTTGACGTTGAAGTGGCCGGTAGGCGTAATCAGCCTTGGATCATCGATTACTTTCTTCAGCTTGCGCGTCTTGTCATCAACCACAACGAGAGCGGACTTCTTGTCGGCGGCGTTCCAGACAGCAAACCATACTTCGTCGCCGGCCTTGTTGTATTCCGGCTGAACGACACGCTTGGCGCCTTCACCCAGATTGGCCCATTCGGCAATCGGCAACACGGTGACACCTTTTTCGAGATTGTTGATGTCAAGCACCCCGATCGACTGGCTGGTCTTGGCATCCTTGTTGAGCGGTGCGTCGACCCACAGGTTGGTTGACTTCGGATGGCTCTTGATGAACAACGAACCGCTGCCAAGGCCCTTGATGGTACGCACCACTTTCCATGCGTGCTGCTTGTGTTTAATCGGGTCGGTGCCGATCACCGCGATGGTGTCGTCACCCAAGTGGCTGGTAGCCCAGACCGGCCCGAATTTCGGATCGATGAAGTTGGCGCCACGGCCCGGATGCGGAACCTTGCCCACGTCGATCGTCGCGGCCAACTTGCCTTCCTTGATATCGATCACCGCGATCTTGTTGGAGGCGTTGGCGGCATCCATGAAGTAGCGCTTGGTTGATTCGAAGCCGCCGTCATGCAGGAAGCGCGGGGTGTCGATCGTAACCGTCTTCAGATTGTTCAGGTCCGAGTAATTGACGATCAGCACCTTGCCGGTTTCTTTCACGTTGACCATGAACTCGGGCTTGTAGTGGGAAGCCACGATAGCCGCGACGCGTGCTTCCTTGACAAACTCGTTGGTTTCGGAGGCTATGCCGCTGGTTGCAACGACTTTCAGCGGCTTCAAGGTGTCGCCTTCATGGATCACGTATTGCGGCGGCCAGTAGGTGCCGGAGATCGCATATTTGTCTTCCCAGCCCTTGAACTTGGAGGTTTCCACCGAGCGCGCCTCGACGCCGGTCTTGACTTCAGCCACGACGGCGGGCGTTGGCATCCACAAGTCGATCAGGCTGAGCTTGGAATCGCGGCCGGTTACATACAGATAGCGGCCGGATGCGGAATAGCGCGAAATATGTACCGCATAACCGGTCTTCAGGATAGTGATGATTTCTTTGGTATCGCCATCGATCAGCGCCACTTCGCCGGAATCGCGCAGCGTGGTGGAGAAGACGTTGGAGATATTGTAGTTGTTCATCTTCTTGGTTGGGCGGTCTTTTACCGGCACAATCAGTTTCCAGGTAGCTTCAATGTCCTTCAAACCCATTTCAGGCGGAGCCACGGGTGTTTGCTGTATGTAGCGCGCCATCAAGTCGACTTGATCTGCGGTCAGTTCTCCAGAAGTGCCGAAGTTCGGCATGCCGCCCGGTGTGCCTGCACCGATAACCTTCTTCATGAAAGCTGTGCCTTTTGGCAGGGTGACGTCTGGCGTTAACGGTTTGCCGGTCGCGCCTTTACGCAGCACGCCATGACAGCCTGCGCAACGCTCGAAATAGATTTGGTTTGCTTGTTTGATTTCCGCCTCGGTTATCGCCGGAGCTGCCGCATCTGCAGCATAGCTATTGGCAATCGCCAGCGGTAAAGCGGCCAGGACGGCTAAAGCGGTCAGTGTATTTTCGTAGCTCTTTTTCATGTTGTCTCCCAAGTTAAGATTGTCAAAAAACGCTTTGCTGGTATCAAAAATTTTGAAAAAACCTTTGGTTCTTTACCAAATCAGCCGGTGAAACACAGTGAAGCAGAATTCAAAAAAGCCCAAGGGTGATTTTTTACCTTAAGCTCATACGAATATTACAGACAAAAAATTATCTGTGGAATGCGACATGATGTCGCGCGACAATTTGCCGCGCCCGTATAATTTGAATCGGCGGCGTAGTTTTGAGAGCAGATAGGCGAGATTTTCCGGGGGGTATCTTCCAGGAATGACGCAAAATCGAAACCACTAAAATTAAATGCTATTGGTGATTTCTGCCAAATTCCAGCGCGGTTTGACGTTGAAACGATAATCCTTGTTGCCTTGCTGTTGCGCCAGGCGAAGCGCTCCGGCAAAGGCGATCATCGCGCCGTTGTCGGTGCAAAATTCCAGGTCGGGGTAAAACACGGCGCCGCCGCGCTTGCCGATGTCTTCATTCAGGCGGTTGCGCAACAGCTGGTTTGCGCCCACGCCACCTGCAACCACCAATCGATTCAAGCCAGTCTGCGCCAAAGCGGCGCACGCTTTATGCGCCAGCACATCGATGATGGCTTCTTGAGTCGCGCAAGCGATATCGGCGCGTGTCTGTTCATGGCTGTCGCTTTGCTTTACCAGCGTCCATATCGCTGTCTTTAATCCGCTAAAACTGAAATCCAGATTGCCGCTGTGCAGCATCGGGCGTGGCAGTTTGAATTCTCCGGGACGGCCCGAAGCGGCGAGTTTTGCTAATGCGGGTCCGCCTGGATAGTCCAGGCCCAGCAGCTTCGCGCTCTTGTCGAAGGCTTCTCCGGCCGCGTCGTCCAATGTCTCGCCGAGCAAGGTGTATCGTCCCACGCCGTCCACGCGCATCAATTGCGTATGCCCGCCGGAAACCAGCAAGGCGACGAAGGGAAATTCCGGGGCGGGATCTGATAATAAAGGGGAAAGCAGATGGCCTTCCAGGTGATGGATGCCGATGACGGGGATGTCAAGCGCGTAGGCCAGCGCGTTTGCAACGCTGGCGCCGACTAATAATGCGCCCCCCAAGCCCGGCCCTTGGGTATAGGCAATCGCGTCAATCCTGGCTAGCGGTACATCGGCTTCGTGCATAACCTGACGCACCAGCGGGATGATGCGCCGGACATGATCGCGTGAGGCGAGCTCCGGCACGACGCCGCCATATTCGCTGTGCATCGCGACCTGGGTATGCAACGCATGCGCCAATAGCCCACGCCCCATTTGGTAAAGCGCAATACCAGTTTCATCGCAAGATGATTCAATTCCAAGTGTAATCAGTGACATTGTTACCTCTGTGCAAGAGCGTGCATTGTAGTCAATCCGCCGTCCGAGCATGGGTGCGCGATGTTTTTTTTAAAAATATTACGAAATGTGTTGACGGGGATTTTTGACTCCCTATAATGCGCACCTCTTCGCTGTGGCGGGGTTGAAACGAAGCGATGTGAAGGTAAAAAAGTCGCTTAATAATCAGTTATCTGATGACGTTTCCCCAGCTTCGGTGGCAGATGAAACGAAGTGCGAAAATTTAGTTGACAGTAAAGTTTTAGTCCCTATAATGCGCACCTCTTCGCTGCCACGGCAGCCGCTCTTTAAAAAACAAACGAACAACCGACGAGTGTAGGTGCTTGGTTTTTGGGAAGTTTTCGTATCTTTCGGGATATTGGAACGACTTTAAAATATAGCAACAACCTACGCGAAGTCGAAACAAATCATGCAAGTGATTTACTTTGAGTAGGACCGTTCCAGCAATGGAACAAAACAGGTATTGAACTGAAGAGTTTGATCCTGGCT
>Ga0209317_1000459_pt1 | contig 49247 bp, 35 predicted proteins | sample RifGroB2_FD_183994 | JGI IMG/M metagenome (GOLD analysis project Ga0209317, IMG submission 183994) | Soil microbial communities from Rifle, Colorado, USA - Groundwater B2 (SPAdes) (version 2) | ecosystem: Environmental > Terrestrial > Soil > Unclassified | place: Rifle, Colorado | collected... | reverse complement strand
CGCATCCTGTTGATCCTGAGAAACGCCTACGGCGGCGCCTACGCCTCGTACAACAACTACCCGACCGGCGCCGACCTGGTGCTGGCGCTCCCCACCACCCGGCTCGCCGTCATGGGACCGGCCGGCAAGGAATTCGTCTACAAGGACGAGCTGAGAAAGCTCAGGACCTCGGTGATCGAGCGGGTCAAGCGCGGCACCCAGGAGCGGGTCGACGCCGGCGTGAAGCCGGACCTGGCCAAGCTCGACGCGGAGAAGGAGGCCGCCGACTGGCTCAGGACCGAGGAGGCCCTCTTGAACACGCGCTACGAGAAGGAGCTCATGAACCCGAAAGAGGCGCTGAGCCTCGGTTCCATCTCCTCGCTCGTCATGCCTACCGACCTCAGGAAGGTGCTGGGCGAGAACCTCAACTTCTTCCTGCGCCACTACAAAGCCGGCCCGATGCAGGCCGTGCAAAGGGAGTTCCACTAATGGCGACTACAGATCTGGGACTTGGGACCGGGACCGGCGCGAGCTTGACGCACGAGCACCTTACCGCGACGGGAAAGCTGGACCGGCAGACGGGCGCGGCTCTCGCCCCCGGGCAAGGCGGCCGTCCCCAGCGGTCGATATCTAATGTAACGGAGATCAAACCGATGGCACATACAGTTGACAACTACGCACACAACCCGCTGATCCACAGGGACCGCCGCCTGGGGAGGTCCCACTCGGCGTGGGTGAGCTCCTTCTCATGCGAGGATCTCAAGCCGCTCATCGTCTGCCGCGGGCCGATCCGCAAGGAGGCGATGGACGTCTACCAGGAGATGGGGATCAGCCACTACGGCATCCTGCTCTCGGAAAAGGACTCCATCGTCTACCCGAACGCGCTGGCCCCCGAGCTGCGCACGCTCACCGACTCCAAGCGCGTGCACCGCGTGCCCGACTACACCGGCGCCAGCAAGGAGGAGCGCGTCGAGCGCATCCACCAGATCATCCGCATCGCAAAGGACAACGGCTACGACGCGATCTTCGCAGGCTACGGCTTCATGGCCGAGGACGACGAGTTCGTGGCGGCCATCGAGAAGGCGGGGCTCAAGTTCATCGGCCCCTGCGCGGCCACCCAGTCCGGCGCCGGCAAGAAGGACGAGGCGAAGCGCACCGCCCTCTCGGTCAACGTGAGCGTCACCCCCGGCATCGACAACGTCACGGCGCGCGCCCTGGTCAAGAAGCACCCCAGCCGCAAACAGCTCCTGGCGCTGGTCACCTCCGACGGCCTGGAGTGCGACCCGCAGATCCTGAACAACGCCGAGCTCCCCCTGGAGGACCTGGCGGACCACATCCTGTACGCCTCCTATAACAAGGGGGTCGACCTCTTCTCCATCGAGGAGCTCTGCGCGCAGGTGCAGGTGGAAGTCGCCGCCATGCTGAAGAAGTACCCGCAGAGCCGGGTCCGCCTGAAGGCGATCGGCGGCGGCGGCGGCAAGGGGCAGCGCCTCCTGGGTGCCTCGCTTCTGACCGTGAAAGACGCGGACGACGCCATGATCGCCAAAGAGGCGGCCGAGGCCCCCACGCTGGTACGCGAGATCCTGAACGAGGTGAAGGCCAACGGCATCGGCGACAACAAGAACATCCTGGTGGAGCTCAACATCGAGCAGACCCGGCACAACGAGATCCAGCTGATCGGCAACGGCGACTGGTGCCTCGCCCTGGGCGGGCGCGACTGCTCGCTGCAGATGCACGAGCAGAAGCTCCTCGAGGTTTCGGTCACCCAGGAAGGGCTGGCCGCGGCCATCAAGCGCGCCGAGGCGGCCGGCAAGCCGGCCGAGGTCAAGGCGCTCATGAGCGACCTTGAGGTGCTGAAGAGGATGGAGGAGCAGTCCGAGCGCTTCGGCAAGGCGGTGGGGCTCGACTCCGCCTCCACCTTCGAGTGCATCGTGGACCGCGACCGCCACTACTTCATGGAGGTGAACACGAGGATCCAGGTGGAGCACCGGGTCACCGAGCTCTGCTACGCGCTGAAGTTCGTGAACCCCGACAACCCCGCCGACTTCTTCATGGTGGAGAGCCTGGTCGAGGCGATGGCCCTTCTGGCCCGCCACAAGAAGCGGCTTCCCAAGCCCGAGCGCGTGGTGCGCTACAACGCCTCGGTGGAGGCCCGCCTGAACGCGACCGACGCCTCCCTGTCGCCGCACGCGGGGGGGATGATCCGCTACTGGTCCAAGCCGGTCGACGGCGAGATCCGCGACGACCAGGGGATCAGCATGGTGAACCCGGACACCAACCTGTTCATCAAGTACAAGGTGGCCGGCGCCTACGACTCCAACATCGCCCTGCTGCTCACCAAGGGCGAGGACCGGCTGGACAGCTACGAGCGGATGTCCGAGGTGCTCTGCGCCACCACGCTGCGCGGCTCCGACCTCGCCACCAACCTCGAGTTCCACTACGGCCTGGTGAACTGGTTCCTGGGCAGAAACGTCATGGCCAAACCGACCACCCGCTTCGTCGTCCCCTACCTCACCCTGGTGGGGACGCTGAAGGAGATCTCCAACAAGCTCGACCCGGTCTACGCCTTCCTGCAGATGAAGAAGCACTACGCCAAGCTGATCAGCGACCACTACGCCGGCCAGCCCGAGGTGCAGGCCAAGGAAATGAAGAACATGTCCACGCTCCTGGACCGCAAGGGGACCCTGATCATCCGTCCCATCGAGCGGCTGCTGGGCGACCCGCACCTGTTATCCGGCTGGCTCAGCATGAACACCAAGAACTTCCGGATCGACGACGGCAAGGTGGTCTGGCTCAGAAACCCGGTAGGGGTGCTGAACGAGACCTACGAGTACCTGCACATGAACCACCGCCCCCACAAGCCGGCGGCCGAGATCATCTGGGGGCACGACAACGAGCTCCTGCAGCAGGCGCTGCGCTTCTCCAGGACGCTGCGCGAGAAGTTCGGCCTGGCCCGGGACGAATACTTCACCCTGACCGGGATCCTGCAAAACGACGAGCCCCAGGGGGGCTTCGACCAGGCGACCTGGGACCAGATCCGCTCCTCGCACTTCGGCTACGAGGCCGGGCTGGAACTTCTGGGCATCCTGTTCCTGATCGGCCAGAACACCAGGTTCTGGGACCTGCGCGTCGAGGAGGACCTGGAGATCACCATCCCCGAGTACCTCACCGACCCGGATCTGCAGGCGCGCATGAAGAAGCTCCTGGTCCCGCCGCCGGCAACCAAGGCCGACGAGATCGTCGCCGTGTGCGGCGGCATGTACTACGGCCAGGAGGCGCCGGGCATGCCCCCGTTCATCACCGAGGGGATGCACTTCGATAAGGGGCAGCCGCTCTACATCATCGAGGTCATGAAGATGTTCAACAAGGTGTACGCGCCTTTCTCCGGCACCATCGACAAGATCCTGATGACCTCCGCCGACGGCACCATCGTCTCCAAGGGGCAGCCGCTGTTCAAGGTCACCCCGGACGAGATCTTCGTCGAGGTGGACGTGAACGCGCTGGAGAAGGAAAAGCGGGCCCTGACCTCGGAGTACCTGAAGGCGGTGCTCTAGCCCTTAAGCCTCGCGGGCTCTGACGACAGAAGAAAAAGGGCTCCGGATCTCGAAGGTCCGGAGCCCTCGCCTCAGCGACCGACCCCACATGTTAGCCACTAAAAAGCACAAAAGACACAAAATGGATAAACCAAAATCTCAAAGATTACTCAAAAATGAATGTCGTTCTTGAATAGCGCTTGTAGCACCGTCCTCGGATTTACCGTCCACGCTCTTCATGTTGCCGTTTTTCTAAAAGAGTAAAGGTTCAGGTTGTTGGATTTACCTTTTTGCGTCTTTTGTGCGTTTTTGCGGCAAAAAGATCAGCTCTGTTTTCAAACAGAAAAAGCATTTTCACTTAGGGCCAGGAGAGCATCAATGAGCATTTCCGAAAAGAAACAGGCATGGCAGAAATCGGCCGAGAAGAGCATGGCCAAGTCGCCGGAGCGCAAGAGCTCGTTTCGCAACAGCTCCGACATCGAGCTGGAGCGCTGCTACACCCCGGAGTTCGAATACCCGGGCTACGCCGACGAACTCGGCTTCCCTGGGCAATTCCCCTACACCCGCGGCGTGCAGCCCACCATGTACCGCGGCAGATTCTGGACCATGCGCCAGTACGCGGGCTTCGGCAACGCGGCCGAGTCGAACGAGCGCTACAAGTACCTGCTTTCCGCGGGGCAGACCGGGCTCTCCATAGCCTTCGACCTCCCGACCCAGATGGGCTACGACTCCGACGCCTCGATGAGCCGCGGCGAAGTCGGCAAGGTCGGGGTCGCCATCGACTCCCTGGCCGACATGGAGATCCTCTTCGACGGCATCCCGCTGGACAAGGTCTCCACCTCGATGACCATCAACTCGACCGCCGCCATCCTGCTCGCCATGTACATCGCCGTGGCTGAAAAGCAGGGGGTCTCGGCGGCCCAGATCTCCGGGACCATCCAAAACGACATCCTGAAGGAGTACATGGCGCGCGGCACCTACATCTACCCCCCCAAGGAGTCGATGCGCATCATCACCGACATCTTCGCCTACTGCAAGGACTTCGTCCCCAAGTGGAACACCATCAGCATCTCCGGCTACCACATCCGCGAGGCGGGCTCCTCCGCCGTGCAGGAGGTCGCCTTCACCCTGGCCGACGGCATCGCCTACGTGGAGGCCGCCGTAAAGGCGGGGCTCGACGTCGACGAGTTCGCGCCGCGCCTGGCCTTCTTCTTCAACGCCCACAACGACCTCCTGGAGGAGGTGGCCAAGTTCCGCGCCGCCCGCCGCATGTGGGCCAGGATCATGCGCGAGCGCTTCCAGGCCAAGGACCCGCGCTCCCAGATGCTGCGCTTCCACACCCAGACCGCCGGCTGCACCCTGACGGCGCAGCAGCCGGACAACAACATCATGAGGGTGACCCTGCAGGCGCTGGCCGCGGTCCTCGGGGGGACCCAGTCGCTGCACACCAACTCCCGCGACGAGGCGCTGGCGCTTCCCACCGAGGAATCGGTGCGCATCGCGCTGCGCACCCAGCAGGTGATCGCCTACGAATCGGGGGTCGCCGACTCGGTGGACCCCCTGGCCGGCTCCTTCCTGGTCGAGTCGCTCACCGACAAGATCGAGGAGCAGGCACTGGCCTACATCGAGCGCATAGACGCCCTGGGCGGCGCCGTGGAGGCGATCTCCCGCGGCTTCCAGCAAAAGGAGATCCAGGATTCGGCCTACGCCTACCAGCGCGCCATCGAGAAGGAGGAGACCATCATCGTGGGGGTGAACAAGTTCACCGTCGCGGAAGGTGCGCCCCAGGGTCTGTTGCGGGTGAAGGAAGAGGTGGAGGTGAACCAGAAGCTGGCGCTCGCCAAGGTCAAGGAAAAGCGCGAAGACGCCCGGGTCGAGGCGACGCTCAAGGCCCTGGAGCAGGCGGCCCGCGGCACGGACAACCTGATGCCGTTCATACTGGATGCGGTGAAGAGCTACGCGACGCTCGGCGAGATCGCCAATGTACTTAGGGATGTTTTCGGCACCCACAGAGAGACAGTGGTGCTTTAATCGGTTCCCAGGCAGAAGCAGGCGCGCCTCCGACAGGCTCTGTATCAACGGATACTGAACCTGCCGGAGGCTGCTACTGCCGAACCCGATCGACTCCCAATAACCTGGTGATGATTATCGCTCCAACCCGCTGAAACATCCATCTTTTTATAGTTCACCAACTGCTCTGATTTCTTCTGCTCATGACATTGTTTTTTCGCCCTGCCGTAAGCTTAAATCAACACAATGGCACCGTCCGAAACTCCACCTATCTTTACAGTCAATGGTCATCTTTTTTGAGCATCTTATGACACCATTTACGCGATCAATGCTTTTACTGCTGCCGACAAATTGGCTATCGGCCTGACTGTTGAGTGAAAAAATTTATAAAAAAGAGAGCCGGACAACTTGCAGTTGTCCTTTTATGAGTTATCATTTGCACCGGCGCATCTGGTACCGGAAATTATTAAAGGATTTTAAATGTTTACCAAAATAAATCACATCGGAGTAGCCGTCCGCTCCATCGAGGAAGCCCTGCCGTTTTACCGCGACGCCCTCGGCATGACCTTTTCCGGGACCGAAGTGGTGGCAAGCCAGCTGGTGAAAGTCGCCTTCCTTGCCATAGGGGAGTCCAAGATCGAGCTCCTGGAGCCGACCTCGCCGGAGAGCCCGGTGGCCAAATTCCTGGAGAAGAGCGGGCCGGGGGTGCATCACGTGGCCTACGGCGTCGCCGACATCGAGGCGGCCATAGCCGGCCTTGTCGCCGCAGGCACCAGGATGATCGACTCGGTGCCCAGAGCGGGCGCCCACGGCGCAAGGATCGCCTTCATCCATCCCAAAAGCAGCGGCGGCGTACTCACGGAGCTCTGTGAAAGCGCCGGGTAATGTCACAGGAACCAGGCGATGCTGTAACGATCACGTGAACTACCATTTTTTTATTGACTTTTGTTTGAATAATTATATAGTGGCGACAGTTTTCTATAACACAGTTTTCCTCATTGGAGAAGGCTTTACAGGATTGGCGTGTGTGACGCGCTGTTATGATGACGGGGAGCAGGTATGCTGTTTCAGTACGCCAACAAAACACTGAGTTTCAGGCTCTTGAACCCTGCCGCTGCTGCCTAGCAGAGGCAGGCGCGAGAGCCTTTTTTGTACGGAGTGATCCCATCCGTACTGTCACCATGGGTAGCATGCTCAAAATGTAATTCAATCGCAGTGGAACAACAACCCCAGGAGGTAAACCAATGAGCTTTAAAAAGACAATGCTGGCAGTCGTCGCAGTAAGCGCACTGACCGCAGCAACTGCAGTACCGGCAATGGCGCTGGAGAACGAATTCCACGGTTTGTATCGGCTCAGAGCTATCACATCGAACTATGAAAATGCGGCGGGGGGTGTCCTGAAGAACGATGCAGCGACCCTGAACGTCTTTGAACAGCGGGCCAGGCTCATGTACGTCGCCAAAGCCAGCGATGACCTGAAGCTCGTCACCCACTTCGAAATCGATTCGAGCTGGGGCGATGCCGCCTACCAAAACGGCCGTGGCGTCGGCGGGGGAGCCGGGGCTGACTCCGTCAACATGGAGACGAAGAACGTTTACCTTGATTTCAAAATCCCATCCACCCCGGTTAATGCAAAGGTGGGTATTCAAGGATTTACCGATGCATACAAGGGGATCTTTTTCAATAACGACGCCGCCGGCGCTCTCCTCTCCGGTAAAACCGGTCCCACCACCATTACCGGCGGCTACTTCCGCCTGAACGATGGTGGAGGTGCAAGCACCATCGGCAAAGCCAACATCGACCTTTATGTTCTGGACGGCAAATTCGCCGTATCGAAAGATCTCTCCGTCGGTGGTTCCTATTACCTGGTCAGAAACGACCTGAACTACTCCGGTCAGGACCTGCACATGGTGGGCGTCAACGCTGCCGCCAACATCGGCCCCGTTGCCGTTGACGGCTTTGCCATCTTCCAGGGCGGCGACGAGATCTATGCCCCCGTGGGCAAGACGGTGACCGCGTTCGCTGCACAGGTCGCCGCCAAGGCGAAAATGGGCCCGGGCGCTCTGCGCGGCGCGGTGCTCTATACTTCGGGCGACGGCGGCACCAATCCCGATGACACCCACGCATTCCAGAACATCATGGAGAGCGCTGGCGCTACTCCTACCACCTTTACCGCTAGCGGAAGCAACTACTACTCAGCCGACATGCTGCTCCTCATGAGAAGCAAATGGGCGATGGATTCCGATAAAGCCATTGTTTCCACCGCGAACAACGCCAACCAGGGTTTAATTTTGGGTGCCGTGGGTTTTGATGCGAGCCTCTCCAGCAAACTCTCCGCTACCGCCAATGTCGGCTTCGGGATGGATGCCCACCGCAACGCCGCCACTGGCAGGAACAGCAAGGTAATAGGAACCGAGGTTAACGTCCAGGTCAACTACAAAGTCTACGACAACCTGATGGCGAGCCTGCAGGGTGCTTATGTCCTTCTGGGCGGCCGCAGCACCAGCACCGACGATCCGTTTCTCGGCGGCGCAATGCTGAACTACACCTTCTGAGAAGACAACAAGCCTTAACCAAAAAGCCGGAGAGGCAACTCTCCGGCTTTTTTTCGTTGCTACGGAACAACTTCCAGCCAAGCTGCTGATCCAGCAGTATTATTTATTGTCGGTTTTACGATGTAATTGCTCCCCCGGCAATGATCATGCAACAGGACACCTCTGCTTCATTCAGACTCCCTCCCCCACCACAAGATCACCAGCCATCAATCACCTCCTTATGACAACGGGGTCGCTGAACCTGAGCCAGTACACGCCCGCTCTGCCTTGTTTTTTGAGCATCCGCTTGGTTGACAACCTCACGGAAGCTGTTTTAATAGTATTGCAATCCACTACCCCGATGAAAAGGAGCTCCCCAATGAGAAGAATGGCGATTATGTTATCTGCAGCGATCTTCATGATGTCGGCAGCACCGGCATTTGCCGAGATGACCACGGCTCAAAAGGATGAATGCCTTCTCGCTTCGAAGAACTGCGTCACCCAGGTTGATGACATCTACAAACGGATTCACAAGCTGAACAAGGAGATAAAGAAAGGCACCAAGGTTTACTCGGCAGATGAACTGAAAAAGTTGGAAGCAAAACTGAAAGAAACAGACGAAATGCTGAAGCAACTGGAGCGCGGCGGCCAGTAGCGTGAAATACCTGTACAGTCGGCGAGCTGAAGAAACTGCAGAAAAATCTCGCCGAGGCTCAGCAGTTGCTTAAGACATTGGAGAAGCCGGGTCGATGATTTCCGATCCGACAGACTTCTAAACAAAGGGCGGACCCACCACGGTCCGCCCTTTGTTTGTCACGTCGCCCCCCCTTTGAGAGCCGCGGCCCCGCCCCCGCCGGCATTAAGTTGCCTTGGATTGTACTAATCTTCCACTGGTCCTACTTCCCTCCTCCCCCATCAAGGGGGAGGGAGCCTTTATTGATGGCAGGGAGTTTTCTTAAGCGAAAGCGGGCGCTAATCGATTGACTAAAGGACTCCGCTCTGCGATAATCTGCCGTCCTAAATACCCATTATCAGCGGAGCAAAAATGAAACGATCTGCCGTTGCCATTCTCCTTCTCGCCTGCGCATTCCTCATCCCGAATTCGGCAACCGCAGCACAGATCAGGGCCTACGTCGCACCGTTCGCCGTGGTACCCGCCGATGCGGCAAACCTCAAGTCGACCCTGCAGACCCTGCTCTCGTCGCGCATCGCATCCGAAGCGATCACCCCGGTGACCAGCGAGGCCGAGGCGGACGTCATCGTGACCGGAAGCTACACGCAGTTCGGCAAGGTCTTCAGCATCGACGCGGCGGCAAAGCTCGCTTCGGGGCACCTGCTCGGCACCGTTTTCGAGCAGGGCGAAAGCCAGGACGACCTGATCCCGGCACTAGGGAGGATATCAACCAAACTGAGGACCGAGATACAGCAGCGTTACCAGGCCCAGGCTACCGCCCCGGCCCCGGCCCAGGCCCCGGTGGCCACGCCGGCCGCACCCGCGGCGCCCGCCACCCAGCCGGCCGGCCAGCCCGGTAAGACGGCATGGGTCAGCCCGAGGATCCCGGGCGCGCTGATGGCCCTGGCGCCGGGGCTCACCCGTCCCGAGGGGAGGGAGTTCTTCGTCGCCGACACGCACGCGCTGCGCGTCTATCGCCAGGAGAAGAACCTGAAACTCCTGGACGAGGTGACCTTCTCCCAGCGTGAAAAGGTTATCGCCATCGACTGCGCCGGGCCGGACCAAAACGGCAACCCGCGCGTCTACGTCACCATCGTCGACATCGACGTCCCCGCCTCCAAGGTGTTCTCCTTCGAGGGAGGCAAATTGAAGCAGATCGCCGGCAAGCTCCCCTACATGTTCCGCGCCATCGCGTTTAACGGTGCCAAGAGCAGGATGTACGCCCAGCAGATGGGAGTCAGCGAAGACTTTTACGGCGACCTCTACGAGGTTTCCGAGAACGGCGCACAGATCGAGTTGAAGAACCCGATCAAACTGCCGCGCTACGGCAACATATTCAACTACAACAGGATGACCGGGCCGGACGGAACCAGGTACGCCACGGTATTCAGCACCGACGGCTACCTGGTGGTCTATTCCGAGGCGGGCGAGGAAATCTGGAGGAGCAGCGAGAAGTTCGGCGGTTCGGAGACCTACTTCTACCGCGAGACGTCCCAAACCTCACTGAAGGATCCCGGGGAGAACCTGAAGTGGCGTTTCATCGACCAGCGCATCACGGTGACCAAGGGGGGGCAGATCATCGTGCCGCAGAACTCCGGCTTCTTCGTGCTCGGCAACAGCCGCTCCTATTCCAAGTACGAACTGGTCAGCCTGGCCTGGAACGGTTCTTCGCTGGAGGAAATCTGGAGAACCAACTCGGTCAAGAACTACCTTGCCGACTATTACCTCGATGCCCAGGCCGGCGAGATCGTGGGGCTGGAAGTGGTCCAGAAGGAGGGGCTCTTCGGCAAGGGGGGGAGCGCCATCCGGGCCGTGTCGGCGCAGTAGCCCTGTTTCCGGGGATTTAATCGTTGACTTCCCCAGGCTATGCAGTTATGATTTTCCCTTTTTTGGCCCGGCAAACGGGCTTTAGAACCGACCTTTTTCAGGACAGACCGTGACCAACCCTTCATGCATCGAAGCACCGCTCCCCAAAGGGGTTAGCGACTTTCTCCCGGAAACCGCGGACAAGATCAACTTCATCGCGGGGCGCATCCATCGGGTCTTCGACCTTTGGGGCTTCAGGCGCATCATCACCCCGCTGCTCGAGTTCGAAGACGTGCTGGCGCTCGGCATGGGCGAGGAGTTGCGCGGCAAGACCTTCCGCTTTGACGACAGACAGACCGGCAAGCTTTTGGCGATCCCCCCCGACATCACGCCGCAGGTGGCGCGCATCGTCGCGACCCGGATGCACGCACTCCCCCTGCCCCACCGCATCTACTACAACGGCCGCGTGCTGCGCCAGGCGCAGATGCAGTCGGGCCGAAGCCGCGAGATCTTCCAGTCCGGGGTGGAGTTGATCGGGCTCGACTCCCCCGAGGCGGACGCCGAGATGGTCGCCATGGCCGTCGAGGTCCTCAAGGACCTGGGCTTCACCGGCTTCAAGATCGATCTGGGGCAGGTCGCCTTCTACCGCGGCATCATGGAGGCGTCCGGGCTGTCGCAGCCGGTGCAGCGCCTGCTGCAGGAGGCGATCGCCAAGAAGGACGTCTGCGCGGTCAGAAGCATCCTCGAGGCCGAACAGGTGCCGGACCGGGTGAAGGAAGATATAGCGCTTCTGCCCAGGCTCTACGGCGGACGCGAGGTGCTGGACCAGGCCCGCAGCATCGCCGGCAACGAGCGCTCCCAGCGGGCGCTTGACAACCTGGCCCAGGTGCTGGAGATCCTCGACATCTACGGCGTCTCCGAATACCTGACCGTCGACCTCGGCGAGATACGCGGGCTCGACTACCACACGGGGATCACCTTCGAGGGGTTCGTGCCGGGCGTGGGCGAAGCGGTCTGCAGCGGCGGGCGCTACGACGACCTGACCGCCAAGTACGGCTGCCCCGCCCCCGCCACAGGTTTTGCCTTCAACATCATGGCCCTTCTGGCCAGCCTCTCCAAAAGGCCGGAGGTGGAGGCCTCCCGCAGCCGCGACTTCCTCATCTTCAACCAGAAGGACGAGCGCCGCGAGGCGCTCGAGATGGCCCAAAAGCTCCGGGCGCTCGGCTTTTCCTGCGCCCGGGACATCATCAAGCGCGACTTCGAGAGCTCGCTCAGCTACGCGAAAAAGATGGACATCCGGTGGCTTATGGTGATCGGCGCCGAAAACTGCGCCAAGGACGAGGTCTATATCGTACGGGTTGCGGACAGGCACGGCATCACCGTGAGCAGGGATGAATTGTTCAATAAGGGTCTGGATTTGAAATTCGATCTGCAAGGGGAGAATCATGGCTAACGTCGTTGTAATCGGTGCCCAGTGGGGTGATGAAGGTAAAGGAAAGGTAGTCGACATCTACACGGAGTTCGCGGACGACGTGGTGCGCTACCAGGGCGGCAACAACGCCGGCCACACGCTCGTGGTCGGGGACGAGAAGGTGATCCTGCACCTGATCCCGTCCGGCATTCTCCACGCCGGCAAGAGGTGCGTGATCGGCAACGGCGTGGTGCTCGACCCGGAGGTCTTCATCATGGAGATCACCAAGCTCAAGGCGGGCGGCTACCTGAAGGACGACAAGTCGCTGCTGCTCTCCGAGGCGCTGCACATCATCATGCCGTACCACAAGAGGATCGATATCGCGCGCGAGGCGAAAAGCGGCGCCAAGAAGATAGGGACCACCGGACGCGGCATCGGCCCGGCCTACGAGGACAAGATCGGGCGCCGCGGCATCCGCCTCATGGACCTTCTGGACGAGAAGACCTTCAGCCGCAAGGTGAAAGAGGTCCTCGAAGAGAAGAACCTGATCCTCACCCAGCTTCTGGGCGACAAGCCGTTCACCTTCGAGGAGATCTACAACGAGTACATGGGTTACGCCGAGACGCTCAGGAAGTACGCGGCGGACACCTCGCTGCTCTTGCACCAGGACATCAAGGCCGGCAAGAGCCTCCTTTTCGAGGGGGCGCAGGGGACCCTGCTCGACGTCGACCACGGCACCTACCCGTACGTGACCTCCTCTTCCACCTGCTCCGGCGGAGCCTGCACCGGCTCCGGCGTGAGCCCGAGGGAGATCCACGAAGTCATCGGCATCTCCAAGGCATACGCGACCAGGGTCGGCTCCGGTCCGTTCCCGACCGAGCTCGAGGACGAGACCGGCGAGCTTTTGCGCCAGGCGGGACGCGAGTTCGGCTCCACCACGGGGCGCCCGCGCCGCTGCGGCTGGTTCGACGCCCTGGTGGCACGCTACGCGGTCCGGGTCAACGGGCTCTCCGGCATCGCCATCACCAAGCTCGACGTACTCTCCGGGCTGGAAACGGTCAGGGTCTGCACCGGGTACAGCTACCAGGGGACGGTGCTGGATGAGATCCCGGCCAGCCTCGAGGTCATGGAACAGTGCACCCCGATCTACGAGGAGCTTGCCGGCTGGAGCGAGGACATCACCGGCGCGAAGTGCATGGCCGATCTCCCCGAGACGGCGCGCAACTACGTGGCGCGCATCGAGGAGCTCTCCGGGGCACCGGTGGTGCTTGTTTCCGTCGGACCGCGCAGGAGCGAGACCATAGTGCTGCGCAACCCTTTCGAGGCCGCGTGATTTTTCCCGAAGAAAGTTATTGACGCTCTGTCTCTAATTTGCTATAAGGTTCTTCTTGCTTAGCTGAACAGTACGAGCCGCTAGCTCAGTTGGTAGAGCACCTGACTTTTAATCAGGTGGTCGTTGGTTCGATCCCAACGCGGCTCACCATGTCCCCATCGTCTAGCCCGGCCCAGGACACTGCCCTTTCACGGCAGCGACGCCGGTTCAAATCCGGCTGGGGACGCCACAAAAAAAATGCCCTGGAGGCTTCTTCAGGGCTTTTTGTTGCAAGCTTCACACTCGTTTAACGAGCCGCTAGCTCAGTTGGTAGAGCACCTGACTTTTAATCAGGTGGTCGTTGGTTCGATCCCAACGCGGCTCACCACTCAACGTTTCCCGGGCCGCTAGCTCAGTTGGTAGAGCAGGTGACTCTTAATCATCAGGTCGTTGGTTCGATCCCAACGCGGCCCACCAAATATCGGTCCCATCGTCTAGTGGTTAGGACACCGGCCTTTCACGTCGGTAACAGGGGTTCAAGTCCCCTTGGGATCACCATCCTTCGCCAAGGCTTCGGATGGCAAGCCATCATCCTTCGCCAAGGCTTCGGATGGCAAGCCATCATCCTTCGCCAAGGCTTCGGATGGCAAGCCATCATCCTTCGCCAAGGCTTCGGATGGCAAGCCACCATCCTTCGCCAAGGCTTCGGCTGGCAAGCACCATCCTTCGCCAAGCTTCGGCTGGCAAGCCGTTGCCAGGTAGAACAGCAAACAGAAAGGCCGCTCTCTCTCGGGACAGCGGCCTTTCTCTGTTTGATGCCCGCGGTGTCGCGCCGAAGCGTCACTCTTTCCTGCCGGGCCACACCCTCATGCAGTAGGGGCACTCGATCACGCCGTGAGGAATGGTATCGCGCAGTTGCTCCTGCTCATAGAGCGCGGCACAAAGCTTGGGGACCGGATACTGATGGATGGTCTTCTTCTTGACGAAATAAAGCATCACCTTCCTCCTTTTGATGTAAACCTTGCCAGTTAAGACAGATCTCGCATCCAACAGTATGAAGTAAAGCGCAGTGAAGTCAATAATGCACGAAACCCATTTACAAGCGCTCAGACAAAGGCTAACGTGGCGCATCGGGTTGCCCTGCACAGTGACTAGCCAACCAGCCAGCGACATGGGAGCGTCATGCCTTCAGGCTCGAAAACGCCGCAGTCACAACAGTCGATACTGCGGCACCCGCCGTTTCGGTACTTCTGGCTCGCCCGCGTGGCATCCACCGTCGCCCTTCAGATGCAGGCGGTCGCCGTGGGGTGGCAGATCTACGCCCTGACCGGCAGCGCGCTCTACCTCGGCCTGGTGGGGCTGGCGCAGTTCCTGCCGATGTTCCTCTTGACGCTCGCCGTGGGTCACGCGGCCGACCGCTACGACCGCCGCCGCATCGCCGCCGTCTGCCAGATCATCGAGGGGGCGGCACTGGCATGGCTTGCCGTGGCGAGCTTCGGCGGCTGGCTCGGCAAGGAGGGTATCCTGGCCATCGTGTTCCTGATCGGTGCGGCACGCGCCTTCGAGGGGCCGACCATGCTGGCGCTGGTGCCGGGCCTGGTCCCGCAGCAAGAGATCCCGCGGGCCTCGGCCTGGTCGGCCTCGGCCAATCAGACGGCGAGCATCGTCGGCCCGGCGCTGGGAGGCGTGCTCTACGCCCTGGGCCCCGGCACCGTCTACGCCAGCGCGGCGCTGCTCTTTTTCGCCGCCAGTTTTCTGATGGCAGCGATCCGCATCACCCGCATCCCGCCCAAGCGCGAACCGGTCAGCGTCAGCTCGCTTTTCGCAGGCATCACCTTCATACGGAGCAGGCCCGAGATCCTGGGCGCCATCTCACTCGACCTGTTCGCCGTGCTCCTCGGGGGCGCGACCGCGCTGCTGCCGGTCTATGCGCGGGACATACTGGCGACCGGGCCGTGGGGCCTCGGCCTGCTGCGCACCGCACCCGCGCTGGGCGCCCTGGCCATGTCTGTGTTTTTGGCCCGCAACCCGCTCGCGCACCGCGTCGGCCGCATCATGTTCACCAGCGTGTTCGTCTTCGGCGTCGCCACCATCGTGTTCGCCCTGTCCACCTCCTTCACCCTCACCATGTGCGCGCTGGTGGTGCTTGGGGCCGCCGACGTGATCAGCGTGGTGATCAGGAGTTCGCTGGTGCAGATCGAGACACCGGACCAGATGCGGGGGCGGGTCAGCGCCGTCAACTCGATGTTCATCGGCACCTCGAACCAGTTGGGCGAATTCGAGTCCGGTGCCACCGCGGCCCTGTTCGGCACCGTTCCGTCAGTCGTCATCGGGGGGATCGGCACCATCGTGGTCGTGCTGCTCTGGATGCGCCTTTTTCCCGGCCTGCTGCGAGTCGACTCCCTGCGGCACTGACACGGAAAACGGCCGGTTCTCAATCAGCCTTGCTCATCCGGACAGCCGAGCGCTCCGACCGGGCAGGCCGGCAGACAGCAAAGGCACCCGGTGCAGCGGGCGGCATCCTGCAGCACAGCGTGTTTGCGATACCCTGACACCTCAAGCGTCATAAGCCGCAACGGGCAAGCCGCCACGCAGCGGCCACAGCCGGTGCAGCGCGTCACCTCAACTTCCGGATGTGGCCCCGAACTCACATCTGACAAACTCTCAGCCTCCCGTCCTGCCGTTATTACCTACCGCCGCCGCTTCACACAACAGTCATCACATCATCACAAACCGGCCTGACCGCCCGCGACGACAAGTCAGCCTATTTGATAACCGACGCCATGTCAAGACCCTGTCAGGTTTCCTCGGCAGACTGCAATCCATGACGGGTGTATCCTCATGATTCGCGTCTTCTTTACGCTTAAGCATCGGCTGCGGTTGACATACTCCCATGATAAAGCCCTTGCACAGAGACAGTATCCCGCTTAGAATGGAGCATTCCCGTGATCGGGACATCAATGAGACCGGAGGCGGCTTACATGAAAAAGATCGGCGTTGTACTTTCGGGCTGCGGAGTTCGCGATGGCAGTGAAATACACGAGGCGGTATTGACCCTGCTCGCCATCGACAGAAACGGTGCCAAGGCGGTCTGCCTCGCGCCCGACATGGAACTCAAAGTCGTCAATCACCTGAACATGAACGAAACGGGCACCACGAGAAATGTCCTGGTCGAGTCCGCGCGCATCGCACGCGGCGAGATCACCGATATCAAGACGGTAAGCGCCTCCGACCTGGATGCCCTCGTGTTTCCCGGCGGATTCGGCGCGGCCAAGAACCTCTGCAGCTTCGCCGCCGAAGGAGACAAGGGGAGCGTGCAGCCGGACGTCCTGCGCCTGGTCCGGGAGATGTCGAAGGCGAAGAAGCCGATCTGCGCCATCTGCATAGCGCCGACGCTGATCGCACTGGCGCTGGGCAAGGACCTCTCGCCGCAACTCACCATCGGCAACGACAAGGGGACGGCGCAGGCGATCGACGCCACAGGGAGCAGGCACGTCGACTGTGCGGTGGACGACTTCGTCATCGACCGCGAGAATCTCATCGTGTCGACACCCGCCTACATGCTGGCAGGACACATCGCGCAAGCGGCCGAAGGGATCGAGAAGGCGATCAAGGCCACACTGGAACTGATCAAGTAGTTCCCGCGTCATCCCTGCTTGCCGGCGCGCCTTGGAGATCAAACCCGGCTTTGCGCTTGAACCGGGCGCCCTTTTACTTTAAGATGCACATTTTTAATGACTGTTTTTGGAGGGATGAACCTGATGCGAAATTTGTTTATGCTGGCGGCATGCGCCGTACTCGCGGCCTTTCTGGCGGGAAACGCCGCAGCTGAAGAACTTCGGGGGCGACTGGCAGTAACCGGCAAACTGGGGATCACCATCCCGGCTGACAGCGAAAGGAACAGTGACCTGGGGAAACTGATCGTCACCTCGGATGCGGGGATCATCGGAGGGGGAGGATTCCTCTACGGCATCGATGACAACGTCGCCCTGGAGATCGACGTCACACGGTCGTCCTACCACACCTCCGACTTCGGGACAGCGGGGGTCACCGACCTCTCCGTGGGTGCCCAGTACCGGTTTCCCGAACGGCAGCGCCTGGTGCCCTATGTCGGTGCCGGCCTCGACGTGCTGATCAACGACCTCAGCGACCTGTACGTCAAGACGGTGCCCGGTGCGCATTTAACGGCGGGATTGGACTACATGGCCATGCGGCAGGTGGCGCTGACCGCCGAGCTTAAAGGGGTCGAGGCGTTTTCCGCGGACGTCAGGGGGTTCAACGGCGGGGGGAAGGTGGGAGAATTCGATCCATCCAGCCTTTCGTTCACGGTAGGAGCGAGGTTCTTCTTCAACTAGCGGCTTCGCTGCCGATGCCGCAGCCAGCGCCGCATATGCCCCATCCGGCCCTCCCCTTGAAGGGGAGGGCCTTTTTCTTGCGGCACAGATGGGCTAATCCGGTTGGCAAGTCCCGCCGCCGACAGCGCCGGCCTCACCCTCGAACGCCCGGCAGTACTCCCGCACCAGACGCCCCGTGTCGCCACCTTCGATGAATCCCCAGGGGAGCAACTCATCGAGCGGTATCCGGCGGTAAACGAAACTGTCGCTGTCAAAACCGGTCTCCCGCAGCGCTCCCTTCCAGCTGCCGCTTCGGTCTGCCGCCAGCAAAAGCGGCGCCAGCCTGCGGTCGCCACGGGAGAGCAGCGCCTGCTGGTACGCCTCGCGCGGGCTCTCCATCTGCAGCTTCACATTGGAAAGCTTCCCCAACCCCTTCTGCAGAAACTTCCACTTTTTCTCCAGCGACTTGATATCCTCCATGGCGCACCACTGAAACGGCGTGAACGGCTTGGGGATGAACGGGTTCACCGAGAGCTGGATCTCGCCCAGCCGCTTGTTGGCGCGCGCGGCCGAGAGCACCCTCTCCCGGATCCTGGTGACGAGCGCCACCATCTCCTCCAGGTCCTCCATGGTCTCGGTGGGAAGCCCGATGATGAAGTAGAGCTTCAGGTTCAGGATATCGTGGCAGATCAGCATGTCGCAGGCCGCCAGGATCTGCCCCTCGTCAATCCCCTTCCGGATCAGGTCGCGCAGCCTTTGCGAGCCCCCTTCCGGCGCAAGGGAAACGGTCTTCTGGCCGCTCGCCTTGAGCGCCTCGATCATGCCGGCATCGAGATGGTCGATGCGGAAAGAGGAAACGGAGAATTTCCCGCCGGCGGCAAGGATGTCCCGGCACAGTTCGCCGATCCCCGCGTAGTCCGAGACCGCTGCTGCCACCAGGCCGACCTTTCTCCCCTCGGCAACCCCTTTCAGCACCTCGCGCCGGACCAGCTCGGGAGAGCGGCTTCGGTAGGGGAGGTAGATGAACCCGGCCGCGCAGAAACGGCAGCCGCGCGGGCAGCCCCTCGACAGCTCCACGAGGTGCATCCCGGAGAATTCGGTGGCATCGGTATGGATCTCGGTGACGCTCGGTCGGCTGTCGATATCGGGATCCCAGACGCGGGTAACGCGCGCCGGAGCGCCGGGAAGCGGCGTCAGGGAAACGAGCCGGTTACCTTCGTAGAGCGGCTCATAAAGCGACGGCACATAGACTCCCGAAATCCTGGCAGCATCGAGCAGCAGCTCCCCGCGCGAGTGGGCCCCCTGCTTCAAGAGTTCGAGCAGCCCGGGGAGGATCGGCTCCGCCTCGCCGACACAGACCAGGTCCAGGAAGGGGGCGATCGGTTCGGGGTTCAGGAACAGCGCCGCGCCGCCGGCCAGCACCAGCGGCTGCAGGGGGGAGCGCTGCGCCGCGAGCGGCGGGATCCCCGAGAGCCTGAAGATGGCGGGCAGGTTCAGGTAATCGCTCTCGAAAGAGACGGAGAAGGCGATCAGATCGAAGGACGAGAGGGGGCGCTGCGATTCGAGCGAGAGGAGCGTCCCCCCTCCCCGCTCCAGTTCATCGAGCTCGTCCCGGTCGGGGAGGAAGGCCCGGTCGCAGACCACCTCCGGACAGGCGTTCATCATGGCGTAGACCGCCTGAAAGCCGAGGTTGCTCATGGCCGCGTGGTAGCGGTTCGGGTACACCAGGCAGCAGGAAAGCCTGCCGCCGCGCTGCTTGTGGAGCGCACCGCTCTCGCCGGCAAGCGTGCTGCGTCTCTTTTCTATGATTTTCCAGGACATTTTGCCAAGGTATCATCTTTGGGGACGGGGATGAAACAAAAAACGGCCACCGGATACCCGCACGGACGCCCCGCCATGATCCGACCTGAATGCCCGCATGCTGCGACTCATAACCGATCGCGCCTACTGGCGAGCCGAATTCCCCCTCACGAAAGCACAATGGATTGAAATGTCGGTCGGAATTTGCTATCGTTTCCCGGTTTTGAAACAGATGTCAGCCGAGGAGCGGCAATGGTACTGAAAGACATGGATGACATCCGCAGCAAGGCGGATTGCCTGCGATCTGCAGAAGAGGTCGAGGCGGCGCTTTCGCGCCTGGCCCGGGAGATAACGGAGCGCCTGGAGGGAACCGATCCGCTGGTGTACTGCATCATGAACGGCGGGCTCTTCGTGACGGGGAACCTGGTGGGGAGGCTCTCCTTTGCGCTGGAGCTCGATTATCTGCACGCCACGCGCTACGGCGCGCAGACCCGCGGCGGCACGCTGAACTGGCTCGTCCGCCCCGAACGCTCGCTTGAGGGACGCACCGTACTGCTTGTGGACGACATCCTGGATGAAGGGGTGACGCTGGCCGAAATCATCCGGTACTGCAAGGATGCCGGTGCGGCGCAGGTATACAGCGCGGTGCTGGTGGACAAGCTCCACGACCGGAAGGCGGTGGGGATAACGGCCGATTTCGTCGGGCTGCAGGTGGAAGACCGCTTCCTGTTCGGCTGCGGCATGGATATCGCGGGGCGCTGGCGCAACCTTCCGGCGCTTTACGCCATGAAGGAGCGGAAATGACCTCACCAGGTCGCCGGCAAGAAGATCCCGCTCAGGCGTAGACGGAGAATCCCTGCTCCTTATTCCCCTGCACCGCCTGCTGGGCGATGACATTGGCCAACTGCATCTGGGCCTGGGCCGCCTTTTTCACCATCGACATCGAGGCCGCCTGCTGCGTGAGGGCCGCCGCTCCCGCTATCTGCACGGCCGCTATCTGGCTTATTTCCATGGCGCTCATCCTCCTTAATGGATGTAATCGGCAAAACCCGCCGGAACTGGAGGGAATTCTTGCCGCAGGCTGATAGAGGAAGGATGGAGGCTCAGGTGGCAAGGACCAGGCCGCCCATCCCGCCGTCCCCCGACCGGAAGAACCTGCCGAAATCGGCCTCTTCAAGGGCCGCCATCTCCCCGAGCGTCACCGTCTTGAGCGTGTCGATCTCCGTGTCGCAGCTGTTGTAGGTCGTGTTGTAGAAGGCGATGCGCTTCTCACTTTCGAGCCCCATCTGCAACAACTTTTGAGCGCCCGCCTGGATCAGCCCGAATTTCCGGTACAAATCGTCAAGGTCCTTCACATGCCAGACGCCCAGGTAGATCGGGCTGTTGACGTTTCTCACGTCTCCTATCAGCTCTCCCCGCAAAAGCTCATCCTTGGCGCGTGACAGGTAAGGCACGAAGTCGAGGTGCTCGGCAAGCTTGCGATCGGTGCAAAGGAATTCCCCACTGACGGGATCAAGCGTGAAAATCATGGTCCGGTCGACCGCTTGGCCGTAGCTCTGGAACAGGATGTCCCTGTACTCTTCCAGCGGCACGTGCTGCCTGATATAGCTCTCGTTCCTGCCGATGCGCCTGGTCATTCCCAATAGCCACGCCCTGATGGAGCTGTTGTCTATGCGGCACTTCGCGAGCTCGCCCTTCAGGAACTCGAAGGATCTGCCGCCGAAGCGGTACAGGAGCACACCCTGGAAGATGTCGCGGACGTTGTTGTACCTGCTGAAATGGTAAATGAGATCGTAGCTGAACAGCTCCATCTGTCTGAGCTGCCAGATGAAGATGGAAATTTCCGTCCTGCTGCTCTGCTTGGTGAGTTCGATCCTCTGCGTGGACTTCATGAACCTGGCGTACCTGGTGAACAGATCCGCCAGCAGCGCCGTCTCCCGTGTCGAGCTTTTCTTCAGCGAAATGGTCCACCTGGTGAATTCCCCCTCGCGGCTTGCCACGTTGATGCGGTCGGCGCCGAATGTGGAGTAGACCTGTCTCGTCCCTATCCCCTCACCCGCCATGTTCCCCTTGGTAGACTTCCCGACAAAAAGCGGCACCTGGTCCGGTCCCGTTTCCAGCCGCTCCCCGGCAATGCCGATGCCGTTGTCCGTTATGGCGAGGGTCACGTCATCATCTTGCTGCTCCAGAACGAATTCCACCAGGCCGCGTCTCTCGGCCGACCTTATGGCATCCAGGGCGTTCGATACGATGTTTATCAGTGCCCGGCTGAAGCTTATATAGCTGCCGCTCACCGGCTCGATCTTCGATCCGAGGACCAGTCTCACCTCGCAGCTGCTGTCCACAGCCTCTATGAAGGGAATGATCCGATCCGTTATCAGCTCCTTGAGGGATACCTTGTGAGAGAGGTGGATCTTGTCCTCGTACATGTTCAGGATGTTGAGCAGGGTGGTCGTTTCCCTGTTGATGTTCTCGGCGACCTTGTTGAAATTGTCCACGGACATCATGGCCGCCATGTCGTAGAGGACCTTCAGGGACTTTTTTATGTCGTGGCGCACACGGCTCAGCTCTTCGACGACGGAAACGTCCCGGCGTGCGGTCGAAGCCACCCTTTCCCTGAGCGTGCCGGCCGTCACCGACATCAGGAGAAACTTCATCCTCCGGTAGACGATGAGATCCTCGATGCGGAATCCCTTGGTCTTGAAGAAGTCGACGGAACTTATCAGTTTGTCCCAAACGTAGAGGTAAATCAGGGAGTCCGGGGCCACCGTGTGAGCGAGATAGCGAGCCAGGGCCGTGCCGATCCCCTTGCCGCGGCCGAAGGGACTGGTCACCTGCCGGTAGATATGGAATTTCTTCCGGTCCGGCGTGGCGTAGACCAGGAGATAGCCGAGCAGTTCCCCCTTTTCGTCCCAGACGAAGCTGTGCTCATAGTCGACGTCGATGGCCTTGTCCAGTATGTAGGGGGAAGGGATCAGCAGGGAGTCGATGTTGAGCAGGGGGAGTTGGCTGATGGCCTTCTCGTACTCCGGGGTCAGCCTTTGTATGTACGGGAACTGACTCGGCTGCCATTGCGCGGCGCCGGTATCGGTTCGCTCATCTGCGGCGGCATCGTTTTCAACCTGTTCCATGGACGTCCCCCTCGTAACAGTTACCATTCGATATCTTCGATGCCCCTGAAGAGCCGGCCGCCGGTACACTCGATGAAAAACAGCAGCTGCAGGTTGATCGGCAGCCCCGGGAGATCTCCTGATGCGCGGAGGTCGGTTCTCAGGCCGAAGCACTTCTTGCCGATACCGGCTCCGTAACCGACCTCGGAGACCGTGCCGCTGTCCGGCTCCGTGCCGTCGAGTACCGCCAGAACGATATCCGCCGAGCGGATCCCCTCGGCATTGACTGCACCGGCAAAGCGGGCCGCATCCTTGATGGCTGCGTCACGCGCAATGCCGTCACCAGTCGACATCGCCTGTTCGATCCGCCGAGTAACCTCTGCTTGCTCCCAAGGATCGAAGACGGCGCAATCGAGCCGGCGCAGACGCTCCTTGATCCTCTCCCGGTAACGGTTGTTCTCGTGACTGAAGCCGAGCGGCGAGGCCAAATACACTGTCAACTGCTTCTTCATAAAATCTCCCTGTGACACCTGTCTCTTGATTAAATACATCGGGAAGCTTTTTTTGGGAAGATGTTTCGACCTGACTTCAGATCAAAGGCAGTCGATGTGTCCCGGATTTCCGGGTTGGCCGCAGACAAAATCACGTACCTGTCACCTTTCGGGCCGGACGGTCTGAAAGAGGCGCAGCACCATGGCGAGATAATTTCCATATTCATCTTCACATTCCGCAAAAAAGGTATAACCTTGGGCAGGGCACGCGGCGGCGGGACCGGCCACTTTGGCACAAGGGAAACGACTAACAAGAGTCATTACCGGGGGCATCATGAAACTATTACTACTGGTTGCCATGTTACTGTTGGCCAACTTTTCCCTCGCTGTCGCAGAACCGATTTCAGAAGCCGACATTCAGGTTCGATACACAAGCTGGAATATTGCCTATGATGTCAATGCCGATGGCTCCTTCATCGAAACTCAGAGCTGGTCGACAACTGTCCTGAAAGAAAACGCCTTGGAAAACAGCAAACGATCATCGGTCACATTCAGCACCAGCGTTGCGAAGGGTGACATCCTTGAGGCTTACACACTTAAAAAATCGGGTAAGCGCGTCGATGCACCGAAAAACAGCTACCAGGTCACCACAAACGACGGCTACGACAGGAGTTCTCCGCTGTACTCGGACGAAACGACCATCAGCGTAGTTTTCCCCGATCTGGCCGTAGGCGACACCTCGGTATTTTCTTATCGCGTTACCAACGGCGAAGGCATGTTTCCTGGCCAGTTTTCCGTTGCGCAAGGTTTTTCACGTTTTGCAGCCTACGACGACGTTAACATCAAGGTAACAGCTCCCAAGAGCATGAAGCTGCGCCACCAGTCATATTTCCTCTCGGCAAAACCGCCCGTGGAAAAAGACGGAAAGCAGATCCTGGAGTGGCATTACCAGAACAGGGTACCTGAAAAGTGGACTCCGGCCGACAGCGGCATATACACGGTGGGAGAAGAGCCCAGCTGGTACCTCTCCACCTTCGACAGCTACCAGCAAATCGCAGAAGCGTACGGTTCCAAGGCCACGCCTAAGGCCGCAGTAACAGAGCGAGTGAAGGGACTGGCATCCCAGATCGTGGCTGACAGGACGACACCGGAATCACAGGCACACGCCCTCTACGACTGGGTGGCGAAAAACATTTCCTATGGAGGCAATTGCATCGGGATCGGTGCCGTCGTGCCCCGGGACTTGGAGGTAGTCCTGGACAACAAGATGGGGGACTGTAAAGACCATGCGACACTGTTGCAGGCGCTGCTAGCGGCAAGAAACATCGTCAGCGAACAGGCCTTGATCAACTCCGGCGCCATGTACGACCTGCCGGCGGTACCCGTGGTATCCGCCGTAAACCACGTCATCAATTACCTTCCCGGCATGACGTTATTTCTGGACGCTACCGCGTCGAACGTACCGTTCGGCATGCTCCCGATTCCTCTGGCCGAGAAACCGGTCCTGCTGGTATCGCATTACCGCGCAGGGCAGAAGACTCCGTCGATGGCTCAATACGGGCATGAGCAGATCCTGCGCACCAAGATCCGTATCGGATCTGACGGCACCGCCACAGGGACAACCGAGATAAAACTGAAGGGTACTCCCGCCCTCAGCGCAAGAGAAGTGATGCGCAAGTTAAGGGGTGACCAGGAGGAATACGCAGTCCGGAAGATCCTGGAAAGCCAGGGTATCCACGGTTCCGGCAAGCTGCAAAAGGACGATCCCACCGAGTTGCTAGACATGTACAGTTTCAGCATCTCCTTCCAGTTGGAGGACCTGGTAAATATCGCCAGCACCACCGGGATGCCGATCAAGCCGGTTGCCTTCACCTTTTTGCCGATCGCGGCGTTTGTGAATGACGCTTATGAGCCGACAGGCAAGAGGGCCATGACCTGTAACGGCGGGCGCAGCGTAGAAGAATACCTCTACGAGTTTCCGGAATCCCTGACCATAGTCGGCTTCCCGAAAGACTACCAGTTTTCCAGCCCCGCCATCGATTACAAGGCGACCTATCGGAAGGCGGGCAACTCTCTGTCAGTACGTAGAGAGCTATTGGACAAGACCGCATCCAATATCTGCTCCGTCGGTTTTACAGACGACCACAGGAAAAGTACCCGCACCATCATGCGGGACATAAGATCGCAGATATTGATAAGCAACTAAAGAAGGGGGGCAAAAACGATTTACGTACATGGGCGGATCAGCTGCGGCTCCACATGGCGCAACCCCGGTAAGGGGAACGCACCGTCATGAATATGTTAATTTGAATCGTTTTATGGTATGAACACCCTACCAACCTCAGTGCCAAGCTTGCGACCACGTTGTCGGGACGATACCAATGTACCTTCGATTTTTCGGTTTCGGTGAAAAGCCATTCTCCACAACGCATAACCCCCGCTTTATGTTCCTCACTAAAAATCACCGGGAGGCGTTTGCCCACCTGTCGTACGGCATAAATAACCGGGCCGGCTTCATCGAACTGACCGGTGAGGCCGGGACCGGTAAGACCGCCGTATTGCGCACCTTTCTTGACAGGCTTGACGATGACGGTTGCCGCACCGCGCTGATTTACAATCCCTGCTCTTCACCGCTTGAGTTACTGCGTGCCGTAAACCGGGCTTATGGAATTCCCTGTGCAGGGGAGAGTCGCGCCGAACTGCTGAGCAGGCTGAACGAGTTCCTGTTGGAACAAAAGGCCGGCGGACACATCGTTGTGTTGGCCATTGACGAAGCTCAGGACCTGAATCCGGAGGTGCTCGAACAGGTTCGGCTCATATCCAATCTGGAGACGGAGACACACAAGCTTATCCACATCGTGCTTGCAGGGAAACCGGGGCTCGCGCCACTACTGGCCAGAACCGAGTTGCGCCAGCTCAGGCAGCGCATCTCGGTACGCTATCATCTGCCCCCCATGGACTTTGCAGATACCAAGGGATACATCGAGCATCGTCTGGAGATTGCCGGCGGGAAGGCTGCCTTCACTGACCAGGCGCTGAAACGGATCCATCATTATGCCGCAGGCGTCCCTCGGCTCATCAATATCGCCTGCGACCAGGCCCTTCTCGTCGGCTGCACAGAAGAGATACGGGTGATAAGCGGACAGATGGCGAACAAAGCCGTCAGTAATGTCAAAGGGGGGGCGAAACCCGTTCTTTTCCCTGACAGGTTGCGCAGGTCCATGCTTTTGGCGTTGTGTGTTCTTGCAGCGGTATCGAGCTGGATTTTTTCAGGCACAAAACCCCAGCGGCACGCGGCCGGGCCGATGGCTCCGCAGGCCGCAGCTGCCGATCCTGTAGAGGCGTTGCGGCGCGGATTCCATGGCATGGATGAGGCCCAAAGCGCCTACCACGCCTTCAATGCAGTTGCCAGCCTCTGGAAGGTTGAGCCTGCGCCAACGTTGCGGGACCCGGACGTCATCCGCGGGATCGATGCGCTGGCCCGCCAAAGGGGGCTCCGACTCGCCACCTTTGACGGCAGCCTGGACCTGTTGTTGCGCGTCAACTCGCCGGCGATTCTCGAATTCACCGTTCCCGGGAAGCAGGGCAGGCACTACCTCGCCCTGGTCGGCAGGGACAAGGAGCGCTTGTTGATTATCCCCCCGCTTGCCGGTCATGGATCACTCAAAAGCGAACAGCTCAAAGCGCTTTGGAGCGGCCGCGGTTATCTGCTTTGGAAAAATTTCCACTATATAAGACCGCAAAGCCAGCCCGGCAGCAGAGGATGGCGGGTGACGCGGCTGCAAGAGCTTTTATCCAGGCACGGAGTTTACCAAAGCCCGCCTTCCGGGATTTTCGATGCCACTACCGTCGCAGCCCTAAAAGAGTATCAGAACTCCAAAGGCCTTGAGCCCGACGGCAGGATCGGAGCCTTGACCCTCCACTGCCTTTACAATGGCAGCCCCGAGTTCAATACTCCGCGACTGGGCAAAGAGGAAGCGGCAAAATGACAAACCATCAATGGAATTGTTCCGTCACCTCTTCTGACGTCGATGAAAATGATGAGGCTTTTTCTTCGGCATACTCGCGTCCCTTTTGCAGGTTCCTGTTCAGCTTCTCTTGAGCCTCAGCAGCCATGCCTTTCATTTTGGCCATCGCGGTGTCGGTAACATCCGACACCTTTTCTCTCATCTCATGCCCTGTTTTGGGAGCATACAGAAGGGCAAGGCCTGCTCCGACCAATGCCCCGGCAGAAAAGCTCACTACCTCAGCCGTCGTGCTCGCATGTCTTCTCATGGCTTTCTCCCTGGCGATGCTTGTCATCGCGTATGTTGCGCCTATCGACTAGTGCCAGTCAGGTCAGATGCCCGACCGGCTCCTCTTCAGACCCTGTGTCCTTTGTGGCTGCGAGGCACCTTCAGCGCGATTTCCTTACGTACCGTCGTGTTTTTGCTCAATATCCAAAATGCACCGGCCCCTACCAATGACGCCTGCACCCACGTGCGCTGCGCGAAGTCCAGCAACTTCGCTGCACCTTGCCATCCGAGGCGTTTTGCCTTGCGGACGCCGCGCTGGCGCAAATGGCGGGGAGACAGTCTCTGCTCAAGGGTCCGTACCGTTTCGGCTATATCGCTTTCCGTACGCCGGATTTGTTCGCGAAGCCGGTACGCCGCCGACTGCTGCTCGTTGATCTTAACGATTTCGCCCATGTTACGGTCTCCTTCAGAGTTTCCGTCGTTTGCTCAGGTTTCTTTTCCATCTGCACCAGGTCCTTGCGCCCTTTCCGGACCAGAACGAATCCGATTACGAGAGCTGCCGCGGCGACAAGTAGCGCGGCACCCCACGCCGGCATGAACACCGCCAAGCCCAGCACTGCCGCCGCCAGCAAGCCGACAACACCCCAATAAATGAGGACTCCGCCTACGGCGATAGCGGCCGCGTCTTTGGCTACCTGGGTCAGCTTCTCTTTCATCTCGACAGTGAAGAGCTCCAGCTCTTGCCGGAAAAGCATTCGCAATTCCCTTGTCAATTCAGAAACGAGTTCGCCGATTGATCTCTCTCCCTTTTCTGGCATGGCAGCCTCCTTTTCCCACCAGGGGCAGGTCTCGCCGCACCCGCTAATCATTGGCGTAATTTAATGTTATGGGTTTTTTCGCCGCATTGCAAGACTCTTCGACAGGCATATTGGCGCAGGAGATCGGGACCACAGTAGAGGAGATGCCCAAGAGGATCGGCCGCTGAGTTGGGTTATGCCCGATCTTTTGCATGCCCATGCGCATTTCTCAGGAATAGGACCGAGAGCAGGGGCAGGGCGATCATGAAAGCATAGAAGAGCAGTTGGAAGGTCTGCCGGACGCCGACGCCATCGGCCAACTTTCCCACCAGGGGGCCGGTACAGACAAAGAGGAGCCGGAATGACACCGACTGGAGGGACAGGGTTGCGGCGCGGTTCGCCGAAGGGGACTCGCTCTGGGTATGCTCCAGCATCATCGGCCCCCTCAAACCCCGCATGCAGGTGAGCAGATAGTAAAACAGGAATCCACCTACCCCCGCCGTTGCCCCGAGGCCGAAATAGCCGACTGCAACCAGGCCGACGAAGAGCAGTACCATGCTCCGGTCACCCAAAAGGTGATGCACGCGATGGCTGGCCAGGGCGCACAGGGCCACCGTCAGGTTGGCGCATGCCCAGACGGGCCCGAACCACGCAAGCGGAACCCCGGAGTGCTGCATATAGGGCTGGATCAGCCAGACAGGGAAAAACGAGGCGATCCCGAGCACCGTATTCAGGAGGATGGTGTAGCGCAGGTGCCGATTTTCCCTGAATGCGTAACTGGCCGTCGCGAAAGCCTCGGCCAGATGTGAGCGGGCCGGTACGGCGTGTTCCCGAGGCGTATCCGAGAGCTGTCTGGTGACGCAGAGCGCGGCGATCCAGACGCCGACCTGGAGAAGAAAGGGGAGAATCGGCGCATAGGCATAGATGACTCCGGCAAGCAGGGCTCCCGCGGCCTCCCCGAACTGTCCGAAACCGTTCATCCTCCCTTCATGACGCGCATAGTGGTGCTCATTGCCTTCCGCCCGCAGCGTCTCGTAGAGCAGGGAACTGTCCGATCCGCTTATGAACGAAAGGGACATGCCCAAAAGTATCTCGGCCAAAAGCACCGTGCCGAAGGAACCGGCGATGGTATAGACCCCCCAGCCGGCAATGCCCAGCAAGGATGCAATGTTGAGCGCGCAGCGGTAGCCCAGCCGGTCGCTGATATACCCCGCAGGGTAATCCAGCGCGAGGGTCGCCGCGGAAAAGATGCCCTGCAACAGCAGAATCTGCGCCAGCGTCAGTCCGATGTGGTCTTTCCAGAAAAGGGTGATGATCGCCATCGGGAACAGCGTCATCTGCAGGAAGGAGAAGGCGTAAAGCTTGCGGATATTGCCGTGCAGATTTTTCATAAATCCTCACAGCATCCGTACATGGTCTCCCGTTTTTTTGCAAGGACTTTATCCGTATCACCGGTCGGCCGCAGAAAGCGCCCCTCAGCATGTTGCGGATGCGCCAAATAGGACGGAAGCGGCGAGCGCTGCGGACACCGGTTCACAGTACACCGATGCTCGCGGCCCGGGTCAATCACCTGTTATTAAAGGATAAGCCGAGGGCTGACTTATCATCGTCTTTTCGGCGGGGTAATTGCACCATGTTCGGTTGCAATCGGATCACGAACTGCATTTGCCAGACCCGCTTCAGGAAGCGAAAGTGCCGGAAGCTCGCAACAGACGGTTCATACTCGGGATTTTAAGGGAGACCGCACATGATGAAAGCCAGCAGAACCATGGTCGTAGCGATGGCGTTGGGCGCGTTGTTTACCGTATTGGTCGGGTGCAAAAAGGAAGGCCCCGCGGAGCGCGCCGGGAGGGAAATCGACAGGTCGGCGGAAAAAGCCGGCCAGCAGATGGAAAAAGCCGGCGACAAAATCAAGGACGTGGTCAACGATATGAAGAAATGAAGCGCCTGTGGCAGTATAGATAAAGTGTCCGATACGAAGAGGTGAACCAATTCGTGAAAGTGATCTGCGCTCCCGGTCTGCTGCTCGCCCTGTTCTGCGCCGGATGCGCCGCCAAAGCGCTCCCGCCTGTCGCGTTCAAGATACCGACCAGAACCGTAGCCTACCAGGAGGAGGTCAAGCCGCTTCTGGATAAACGCTGCACGGTCTGCCACTCCTGCTACAATTCGCCCTGTCAGCTGAAGATCGACTCCTTTGAGGGGGCGGACCGGGGGGCCACCAAGAGGGCCATTTACAATGCCTACCGCCTGACCTCCATGGACCCGACCCGCCTCTTCACCGATGCCCAGTCAACGGCGCAGTGGCGCGACAAAAAATTCTTCAGCGTTACCGACAGCGCCGTGTCACATGGTTTGAATGACTCGATCATGATTCAACTGCTGTCCCACAAGATGAGAACCCCGAAAAGCGTTGGGGAGTACCGACCCGAATCGGAGGATCTGACCTGCCCGGAGAATGCGAAAGAACTGGGCGGCTACCTGGAAAAGCACCCGAACAACGGCATGCCCTTCGGCTTCCCCCCGCTCAAGCAGGACGAGTTCGACATCATCGCCGGCTGGCTGGTCCAGGGCGCCAAGGGGCCCGACGCCGCGAGGCAGGCGGAGCTGACGGCGCCCAAGGCAGGCGACCTGCTGGCCATCCGGCAGTGGGAATCGTTTTTGAACCAGGACGACCCCAAGCATGCCGTGACTGCACGCTACCTCTACGAGCATCTGTTCCTGGCCCATCTGAAGTTCGGCACCCCGACCAACGAGTTTTTCGAACTGGTGCGCTCCAGGACCGCGCCGGGGACGCCGCTTGACCTGGTGGCCACCGTTCGGCCCTATGACGATCCCGGCACCGAGCGCGTCTTTTACCGCTTCCGCAAGGTCCACTCCACCATTGTCCACAAGACCCACATGGTCTTCACGTTTGACGACGCCCAGCTGCGGCGCTTCAAAGAGCTGTTCATCAAGCCGCAGTGGCTGCAGCCGCCGCATCTGATGGGCTACGACGCGAAACTGAGCGCGAACCCGTTTCTGGTCTTCGAGCAGATCCCGCCGCGCTCGCGTTATCAATTCCTGCTGGACAATGCCCATTACATCATCATGACCTTCATCCACGGCCCGGTCTGCAAGGGGCAGATCGCCATCAACGTCATCGATGACCAGACCTGGGTCATGTTCATGGATCCGGACCACGACCTGAGCGTGGCCAATCCCGGTTTTTTGAAGCGGTACAGCGACAAGATGCGGATGCCGATCGAGCAGGGGAGCGACATGCGCATCTTTGACGCGTTCATGGATGATCACCGCAAGTCGGCGCTGGAGTACTACCGGGCCCGGCAGGATCTCTACACCTCGTTGAACTACGCCGGCCTTGGCTACGAATCCATCTGGAAGGGGAACCGTGCCGGCGATGCCCCGCTGCTGACCATATATCGCCATTTCGACAGCGCCTCGGTGCACAGGGGGGCAATGGGCAACCTGCCAAAGACCATATGGGTCATCGACTACCCGCTGCTGGAGCGGATCTATTATGCCCTGGTGGCCGGCTTTGACGTATACGGCACGGCGGGCCATCAGTTGGCGACCCGGCTCTACATGGATGCGCTGCGCCTCGAAGGCGAAAGCAACTTCCTCGACTTTCTCCCACCGCAGGATCGGCAGCCGATTATCCAGTCGTGGTACAAGGGGGTGGCTGCCGAGAAGATCGACTACTATCCTTCCGGCCTGCCGGCGAACATACGCTTCACGACGAACGACCCGAAGCGCGAGTTTGTCGAGCATGTCGTGGACAGCCAGTTCCTGCCGTCGACGGGGATCGCCTTCGACCAGGTGAATTACCTGCGGGCCGGGGAAAAGCACCTGGGCCTGCCGGACAGATATGAGACAAACGACGACTACCTGCGGGCCTTTCGCCACCTATCCAGGCCCGGCGCTCCGTTTTTCGCCATGGCCAACGGCAGCAACTCCAACCTGGCCTATGTGAGGATAAGACGCGAGAAAGGCCGCGACGTCGCATTTTCCATGGTGGTCAACCGCTGGCACGACAATGTCGCCTTCATGATCGGAGAGGATGCCCGTTTGGACCCGTCAAAGGACAGCGCCGATTTCATCGATGGTCTCATCGGGGCCTACCCGAACTATTTCTTTGATGTACAGGAGAAGGACCTTCCCGATTTCATCGACCTGTTGGATCACTTTGACGAGAGTCCCAAGAACCTGGCGCGGATGGCGAAGTACGGAGTGAACCGGTCCGACGACCGGCTATGGGATACCTACGACTGGTTCCAAAAGCGCTTCAGTGAAGACGAGCCGGTTCATGGCGGGCTCTTTGACTTGAACCGTTACTATTTCCGCGCCCTCTGAAGGCCCCCCTGCCCCGTCTCAACCCGATTGCCGCCACCGCCTGGGACCCGGGGAAAATCGCCGCCTGCGCACAAACTAAAAGATGGCCCCAGCTCGAGCCGGGGCCATCCATTCTTCGCTTATTCCAGCGGCAGATCACTCAATAGTCAGTTTCTTCACATGCGGCTTAGCTGACGGGTTCTTTGGTATCCTTACCTCCAGCACGCCATCCTTGAAGACGGCCCGTGCCTTGTCCGTTAAGATTTCGGCCGGCAACTCGAAGGTCCTGGTAAACGAACCGTAGGAACGTTCGAGCCTGAAGTAATCCTTTTGCTCTGTCCGCTCTTCAGAACTCTTTTTCCCCGAGATGGTAATACTGTCCGGGGTAAGCTGCACGTCAATATTTTCCTTCTTGATGCCGGGGATCTCCGCCTTCACGACAACCGATTCGCCGTCCTCGAAGATATCGACGGGCAGATAGAGTTCCTCTATCTCGCCAGCACCGAATCTTGGGGACCACAGAGAAAAGAACGGCCTCTTGAAAACCTCATCAAAAAGGCGGTCCATCTGCGCCATGGGAGACATGAATCGTCTCCCCATCTCACCCACCTGCCGCTCTCCCCGCTTGGCAACATCCCTCTCGTTTCTTTCCGGCATTTTGGCACCTCCTCACCTTGTTATATTAGCAAAAAATAACAAACCGTTACCCAAAGTCAAGGTGGGGCGCTGGGAAAAGTTGAGCGAGCCTGTCAGCAAAACCACGGTAGATCGGGCGCTTACGCTCTTGCCGAGCCGCAGCCCTGCAAAGACAGACACAATCGCCGACCAAAACGACAACACGTCAAGAAACCACCCAGTCCTGACGCACAAGGGGGGAAAGGCCTAGAAAGCCTTTCCCCCCTTGAGTTTTGCTGCATGCCGGCTGCCGGGAGTTACGCACGACGTCACCACCGCCAACCTGTTTACCTCGCCCCTTGGTCCCCGGAGCGCTTACCTATTTTTCGACGACTTCAAAAACTACTCTCATGTTCGCCTTGGCCGCCTCGGAGTTTAAATTGGCAGGATTCGACTCGGCTTGGGCCGGCCGGGTCTCTCCGTATCCTACGGTGCCAATACGCTCAGCCGCAATGCCCCCTTCCCGGACCAGGTAACTCTTGGCCGCGTTTGCCCGTCTTTCGCTCAACTTCTGGTTGTATTTGGCGGAACCGGAGGCCGAGGTGTGACCTGAAATTTTAACCCTGAGGAGAGGGTTGTCTTCCATAATCTTCACGTTCTTCTTCAGCATCTCCTTACCTTCCGGCGTAAGGGACGCCTTGTCGAATTCGAAATGGGATTTGCCGAGCATGACAAACTTGTCAACTACCACGACCTCCGTTTCCGTTTTGGTAACCACGCTAGTCACCACTTTGGCTTCCGGTACCGGTTGTGTCCTGAAGGTCCAGACATAGTCGCCTGGGAGGGCATTACCTGCGAGGTCCCTGGTTCCGGTGGTGATCCTGCCGGTATACTGGGTGCCTGGCTCGAGGCTGTTCGCGGCCGTGAAGCTTGCCGAGGTGGCAGACGAGGTTTTCACCGTGCCGGGAACCGTCATGTTGCCATTTTGCAGCGTGAAGGTCTGACCATTAATCGTTGCCGGGTCCATCTCCTCACTGAACGCTACCGAAATCTGCCTGTTGATGTCGGCATTGTCGGCCCCTTGACCGGGGGCTGTAAGACTGACCGCAGGCGGCGTGGTGTCCTTCTCCTTGACCACGACAATCACCGGCGCAGCCTCCTGCTTTGCCACAACCACCGGCGCGGCTTCCTCGACGGCAGCCGCCTGCTGAACGGCAGGCCTCGCACCGCCGAATTGGAAGGTGACGCCGGCCGTGTACTCCAGATTGTTCAGTTCGTCATCGGGAAGAATGATGTGCCGTACGTCGCCACGCAGCGCGATGTTGTCCGTCACGAAATACTTGAGACCGGCGCCGTAATTCGGCGCGTACTCCGGATAATTGCCCATTTGCCTGCCCGGGAAATTGTGATGGATGCCGCCGATCCCGGCGGCGAGAAACGGCACGAATTGAGGAGTCACGTTGAAATGGTACAGCGCGTCGATCCCGAAAGTGAGCACATTGGCATCCGGGCCATTGGCACGCCTGGAGTCTGCGTTGATATATCCGAATCTCGCTTCCGCCCCCCAGTTTTCAGTGAAGTTGTAGCCGGCGCGAACACCGTAGACCGGGCTGGTTTCCAGATTCTGATAGGTCTGCTCATGGTCGAAGACATAGCCACCGACGTATGGGGACACGGTGACGGCACCCGCCCTGTTCTCGGCTAATCCCGGGGTGGCTGCCGCCAGCAGGGACAAGCCGAGCAGCAATCCAAGTGATCTCTTTCCCTGCGTAGTTCTTTTCATTTGATGCCTCCTGTTTTTTGACTAGATACGGCTTCCAGCACTTACAACTCGGCAGGGCGCTTAGGTAAGCTTCCTGTATGCAAAAACTTCTGTTAAAGCCGTGAGAGCGACGATACCGATGCAACTGGGCGTTTTGCGTTTGGAGCACTACGCCCTTTACAACTAACGTGCCAGATACCACCGGAGCGACGGCGGCTGCAACTAGCCGATTCTACTGACAAGACTACGCCCAGCGTGCCTTGAGTCGGGCACGGCCGCCGAATAAACCCGTCGCCAATGACATAACTGCCATATATGATGAAACTCTTTAAGGTTTTTCAATCGGGTGAGTTGGATATTTCCATCCCTGCGGCCAGGCACTCGCCGTTTGGAGGAACATCGAGCGGTTCAACGGCGGCTATCGCCGGGAGGTGATCCCCGTCCTTGCGGCAACCTTGTTCCCGACACGTCGCGGCGGCTGCCACAAAACGTATACCTTCGAATCAAACCTTATTATGGAAATCGTCGTAAGGATGTGGTATCAACGCAACTCCTTCGTGACGTTGCCGGGATGGGAATATCCGTTTTCCCTTTCCCCTGTCGGCAGCGCAGCGTTAAGATAACATTATGCGGCCTTTAGCCGCCGGCTTGGGTAAGGTGGGTCAGGAGCATGTTCAAGATTACCGAGGAAATGGCACAGCAGTTGGTCGAATTGGTCGCGGCGGAGGCGGGTTTCGACATGATTGTCTGTGATACGAGCGGCGTGATTATTGGAGATACCAAGAAGGAGCGCATCGGCGTGCTCCACGAGATCTCAGCGAGGATCATGCGCGGCGAGGCAGACAGCATTGCGGTCACCAAGGAGGACGAGATCCGGAGCCAGCGCAAGATGCGGGAAGGGTACAACTGCCTGCTCAGTGTCGATGGTCAACGCCTGGGGACCTTTGGCATCGGAGGGCCGATCGACACGGTAAAACCAATTGCAAAGATAGCCACGGCGGTCATGGCTGCGCGGGTGAAGGAGATCCAGCACATGACCCTGATCCGCGAGGTGGTTGCCAAGGTGTCGGAAAGTATCCACCAGGCAGCCACCGCCATTGAAGAGATTTCTGCCGGGTCGAAGGAACTGATCGCCACCGGCGACTTTGTGGCGCAGGCCGTCCTTGCGGCGGACAAAAAGGTGAAGGATACCAACTCGATACTCGCTCTCATTCTCGAAGTCGCTGATCAGACAAAGCTTTTGGGGCTCAATGCCGCCATCCTGGCAGCGCAGGCCGGAGTGCACGGCAAGGGTTTCGCCGTGGTCGCGGAAGAGATCCGCAAATTGGCCACCAACAGCGCGTCCTCCGCGAAGAAGATCCCGGAAGTCCTCTCCGGGATCCGGAATGCGATGACCGAGGTAACCACCAGCAGCAAACATACCTACGCCGTTTCGACGGAACAGTCCAGGTCGCTTCACGAGATGACGCGGGTTATGGAGGAGATCCAGAAGTCAGTGAACCAGCTGGTAGATTCGGTGAACAGGTGACAAAGGCCAGGGGGGAGTGACGCCGAAGGGGTCCTGCTGACGGATCATTCGCAATGCAAACGGCCAGCTTTCGCAAAGAGGGGCAGACAGGGGCATGAATCTTCTCATGCCCCTGTCTGCGCTTTTGATGCGAGCGGTTTAGATCGCCATCAAGGTGCAAACCAGGGACCAGACTCCCGGTCCGTGGCTGCTGATGCCTCTCATCCTGAATGAGTAGTTCTTGCCCGGTTGAACCCCCGTCACCTCGATCCGCGAGATGGCCACGTAGATACCTTGCTGTCTCCAGCTCTCCTCCACGGTGGGGTCTCCATCCGTGAACTGCAGTTCGTAACTTCCCGCAGTCGGCACCCTGTTGCCTTTCGCTATCATGGTACCGCTCAGGTCTCCATGCCTCACCGCGAGATGCGGCGACGCCAGCGCGTTCGCCCCTTTCACCTTGATGGCGCTTCGTCGCAGGTCGTAGCCGGAATTCTGCAACAGGCTCACATCGTCCGCAGCAAATAGCTCAAGATGCTGACCAATTTTTTTCAAGTTGCCATCGACCTTCTTCCGAGCTTCGTTTTTCAGTTTGATTTTTTGCGAGTCCCGGTGCGCTGCAGCATCACAGGCGGCTTGCATCTCCTGGATACTTTGGTCCAGTACCTTAAGCGACGGCACATAGGAAGGATACTCCCCCGAAAGGGCAGGGTGCTTGCCAAGAGATGTGTTGATAAACCTGGCCTTGGTAAGAAACTCCGAGTCATTCAAAGAGCTAAAGTTTATGATAAGAATCGCCACGCATTTCACCTCCTTTTGTGTGAAGTTTTTGCTTAAACAATACTAACAAACCAAATTTAAAACTCAAGCAACTTTTTTATGGCTGATGACGTCGTCACGATGGCAACTTCGCCGACGGCGACGGCAACAATTGGAGAGATCAGCATGCAAAAACGGGACGGGCCGATAGCTGCCTCAGATGTTACCGGAACCGGCGCGTCCTTAGGGTGAGTGAAATGGCTGGCAGGGGCAACCAGAAGGCAAGTGGCCATGCTGGCGCCGTTTTTGGGCCTGTATCCGCCGTAGTATTTATCAACCTCATTGGCCCTGCTCACAACATTTCAGCCGGTGTGGTTACAAAGGCAAAAACTGGGGGCAAGAATCGAGCGAACACCTCACGGCACCAACCGCCTAACATGCTATTATAATAACTATTTTTCCGCAGGGCTTTTTTGTGGGAGCAAGAATGGCAAAAGTGGGGGCAAGAATGGCATTATCGCAGGCCAAACGGTAAAAGCACTGCAAGGGGAGGCATAGCAAATTCCAGATAAGCACATACCTACGTATTCTTCGTCCAAGAGTTGGAACTTCCACGGAATGCTTCATCCACGGCGGCGTCGTGAACAGCCATATCAGCGACAGCCGGTTTAAAACAAACCCGCTGCGTAACGCTGAACATTCTGGGGCACTCCACAAAAAACCTGCAGGTATCCCGTCAGCCTCCCATGCTGTTTTCATTCATCTCTGTACTGAATGCGAACCAAGCGCTCGAAACAAAACGAAAGAGCAAACAAGGAATGGCATCGCGCAGCCTGTGCGCTTGTAAAGCCGATCAGCAGGTAGTAGAATCCGGCGGGGAATACCTCAAGTGGGGAGAGAATTTGAAATCGTCGCCGCAACTCTATTTGCTGGATGGCTCCAGTTACATCTATCGCGCCTATTACGGCTTCAGGGAGAGTGCCACCCCGGGAGGCATGCCGGCCAATGCCGTTTCGGGCTTCACCAGGATGCTGCTGGAGCTCCTGCAGCAGCATCGCCCGGATTATTTCGCCGTGGTCTTCGACCCTCCACGGCAAGACACCTTTCGCCGTGCTATCTACCCTGCCTACAAAGCCAACCGCGACGCCATGCCCGAGGATCTGGTGTCCCAGATTCCCTACATAAGGAAGATCGTGCAGGCGCTCAATATTCCCGCCCTGGAAGCCCCCGGTTTCGAGGCGGACGATGTCATCGCCACGTTGGCGCGCACCTACGCCGCGGAAGGGATCGAGGTGACGGTCGTCACCGGCGACAAGGATCTGCTGCAGATCGTGAGCGACAGGATCGGCCTGCTGGACACCATGAAAGGGAAGCGTTCAGGTCCGCAGGAGGTACTCGATCGTTTCGGTGTCCCTGCCGGGCTGGTGGCGGATGTTTTGGGACTGGCCGGCGACACCTCCGACAATATCCCGGGAGTCCCGGGGATAGGCGAGAAGACAGCGGCCAAGCTGGTTCAGCAGTTTGGTTCACTGGAAGGTGTACTCCAGTGGAAAAGCCTCGTCAACGGCAGGACGCGCCGGGAGAGTCTGCACCGGCATGCCGACCAGGCCCTGCTCTCGAAAGGACTGGCCACTGTCCGCTACGACGTTCCCATGGCGGTTTCCCTGGCCGATCTACAGAGCCGGCCGGCGAACCTGCCGGAACTCATTCCCCTGTTGCGCGAGCTGGGATTTGCCGCAATGGAGGTCGCCTTCACCCCGCCGCCGCCCGGCGTGGTGGAGATCTACAGCGATGGTTCCGGCAGAGACTCGGGGCCGGGCGGCTATGGGGTGATACTGCGCTATGGCGGGCATGAAAAGGAGCTTAGCGGTTTCGAGCCCTGCTCCACCTCCCAGCGGATGGAGCTCATCGCTGCGATCAGGGGACTCGAAGCGCTCAATAGCCCGAGAAAGGTGAGGGTCTTCAGCGATTCACAGTATCTTGTCCGGGGGATGAGCGAATGGCTTCGGGGCTGGATCAAAACCGGTCGTCTCGAAACCCCGGAAGCTCTCAAAAACCAGGATCTGTGGCAGCAGTTGGCCTTACTGTCCGGCAAGCATCAGGTAACCTGGGAATGGGTGGCAGGACATGCGGGGCATCCCTTCAACGAGCGCTGCGACAAGCTGGCAAAGCGGGCGGCAGAGGAGGGGGTCCGGGCCGGGGGGGGGCACTGAGGGCCTTTTCTCAGTTGGAAACGTTACAAGGCGCAGCGGCGTAGCGTTAGCGGAGACCGTCTGCCGCCGAGTGGTTGGCAGTCGGTTTATCTTGCTACTCGTTTGAGGCATTGACGGCCTGCGTCGTCGCAACCTTGTAAATGTGCTTGTTCCTGACTTGGTTGCTTCTTATTTCTTGAAGAATTTCAGTCAAACTGGTTTCACTTGTCGTCTCTGCACTGTCCCCAGCCCATATCGCCTGGAAAGTGAAGCCACCTGCTTCCTCGCCCAGCACTTGTAGTGCCTTTGCCAAAGGCTCAAGAATTTCAGGTTCTAATTCCCACACCGGCTCGTTCCAGTCTGCATTATCAGACATTAGTGAGCATGAGCATCCGCCGTCACGCGAGAACCAGAGTGCTCCTTTAAAAGGTTTATTCAGCTTTTCAACTCGGAGCCCAGAGAGTTTTGACAGCCTCTGTGCGCTCACCCGGTTTTCCTGTACAGGGATTGCATATGCTTGAAGACACATAATCTCATCTTCCTTTTTTATTCCGCCAACTCGTAGATCACCGGTTCAGGAACCGGCCAACATCCCAAAATGGTGGGATGGCCAGACCGGATAACATTCCTCTGATTATTTCCCAACCGTTTCAGTAGCAGTGCTTGAAAAACTTGGCTTTTTAAGGCCCCGATAATGTACGTCGAATAATCTTCAATAACAACGATATATTCCTGGGCAACCTATATTGCTTATACCAACAACTCACCCACTTGACTTACGATAAACTTACGAGTACCCTGACACACCTGAGCTAAGTGCAGGAGTGAACATGACGCCTAAACAGAAGAAGGTTCTCGATTTCATCATGGGGTTCAACGAGCGGCAGGGGTACCAGCCTTCGCAGCAGGAGATCGCGAAGGGATGCGGCTTCGAGTCGCTGGGGACGGTGCAGCATTACCTTCGCCTCCTTGAACGGGACGGTCACCTGTCGCGCCAATGGAATGCCAGACGTGGCCTTCAGATTGCCACGCCTGAGGTGGTTGGTTCCCCGGCGAACGAATTGCCGCTGGTGGGGATCGTGGCGGCGGGGAGGCCGGTGGAGGCGTTCCAGCTTTCGGACGCTATCGAGGTCCCTTCTTCCATGGCGGGGCCGGGGAACGTGGTGTACGAGGTGCGCGGCGACTCGATGGTGGAGATGGGGATCATGGACGGCGACTTCGTTGCCGTCCATCCGCAGGCGGTGGCTGAGAACGGCCAGACGGTGATCGCGGAGGTGAACGGCTCGATCACCATCAAGAAGTATCTCAGGAGGGAAAAGGTTATCGAACTCCATCCTGCCAATGCCGCCATGCAGCCGATCATCGTCACGCAGGAGGACGATTTCCACATAAGAGGGGTGCTGGTCGGCTCCATGAGGTTCTATCGAAAGTGGACAGGGAAATCCTCCACATAACGGTCCCCGCCTTCCCCATTGCCCTGGCCCGTGCCATCCATGCCAACCTGCGCGGCAGGCCGGTGGCGGTGGCTCCGCTTAACTCGGAGCGGGCCCTGCTGCAGTGTGTTTCGGCGGAGGCCGCCTCGGACGGTGTGTACGCCGGCACGCCGATCTACCAGGCGCGCAAATCGTCCCCCTCCCTGATCGTCATTGCGCCCGACCCGCACCTGATGGCCAGAGGCAGCCAGGCTCTCACGGAACTTTCGGGGGAGTACACGCCGCTTGTCGAGCCCGGTGCGGGGAGGGTGTTTCTGGATCTGACGGCCTCGCGCAGGCTTTTCGGCCCGGCGCGCGATGTGGCGGCGCGACTGGAGAGGGCGATCGCGTCGCATCTGGGGCTGGAGGCTATGGCGGGTGCGGGGATCAACAAGCTGGTCTCCCGGGTTGCCGCTGATGTCATGCGAGAGCCGGGGGTCTACGACGTCTTCCACGGGTCGGAGAAAAACTTTCTGGCCCCCTTCCCTGTTTCGGTTCTCCCGGGTGTCGGTGAGGCGCGGCAGACTCTGCTCTTTCGCGATCTGAACCTGCAGCGGGTGGAACAGGTGGCATCGCTGTCGATCCCGCAACTGCGCCTGGCGGTCGGCCCCTTCGCTTTGCTTCTGCACGACCGCGCCTGCGGCATCGACCGCTCTCCGGTGCAGCCTCCCCGCTTCAGCACGGAGATCGTGGAGGAGGGTCTGCTGGACCAGGAGGAAAACGACGACGCCATCCTGCTCAGCGAGCTTTTGCGGCTGGTGGAGGGGTGCGGGCTCAGGCTGCGCCGGCTCAACAAGGGGGCGCGCAAGGTGTCGCTCTCGGTAATGTACGCGGACGGCGTGACTCAGCAGGGAAAGAGGCTGCTCCCCTGCCCGACCTCGCTCGATCTCCTGCTGCTGCACGCCGTGGAGGAGCTCTTTTTCACCACCTGCAAAAGGCGTCAGCGGGTGCGGGGGCTCAGGCTTAGCTGCGACCAGGTGGCCGAGGAGGCGGGACAGCTGGACCTTTTCGCGCGGGCGCAGGCGCAGGTATCGCAAAAGCAGTGCGACCTGCAGCATACGCTGGATGCGCTGCGGGAAAAGCACGGCAGCAACGTGGTGCGCTGGGGCAAGGGACTGGCGTCCAGGCAGGAAGCGATGACGCGCAGCGAGCCGATGCCGGAGTGGAACCCGGAATCGGGAAGCTTTTCACCGCAAAGGCGCAAAGGGCGCAAAGAAATCTCTTCAAAGGCATAACCTTCCTTTGGCATATAGTTTCCGTAAAAGCATCTGCTTGCTGTTCCCTTTGCGCCCTTTGCGTCTTTGCGGTTCAATGGTTTACTCCTGAAATTAGTCGAGGCAGTGCCCAAGATGTTCGTCCATCTCCATGTCCACTCATCGCTTTCCCCCAACTGGGGCGTGCACTCGCCTGAGACGCTCTGCACTGAGGCTGCCGAACTCGGTTACCGCGCTATCGCCCTCACCGACCGCAACGGTCTCTACGCCGTGCCCCGCTTTCTTAACGCCGCCCGCGAGTCGGGCATCATCCCCATCATCGGCACCGAGGCGGTCACCCCCCAGAACCGCGCGCTGCTACTGGCGCGGGACGAGGAGGGGTACGCCAACATCTCCCGGCTGCTCTCGGATCTGCACTGCCGAAAACAGTTCGACCTGATCCGCGCCATCGCGCAGTACCGCCGCGGCTTGGTGGTGCTGAGCGACGACGCCAAGCTTTTATCGGCGCTCAAGAGGGATTCGCAGGAGGCGCTGTTCGTCGAGCTGTCGCCCGGACATGCGCTGCACCGGGTGCTGCGGGCGATCCACCTGAACACGAAGCTTTCCCGGCTCCGACCTGAGGATACCGCCAGCGATTCGGATCTCCTTTATCCGCCGGCAAGGATGGCGGAGTTCTTCCCCCACTGCCCTGAAGCGCTCGATAATACGCGGCGGATAGCGCAGTGGTGCCGCCACGAGTGGGATTTCTCCAGCACCATTTTCCCGGCGTTTCGCGGCCTGGGCACCGACACGGCTTTCGAGCAGTTGCAGCGACGCTCGCGCGCCGGGGCTCTCTGGCGCTACGGGGTGATCGACGAGACGGTCGAGGCGCGCCTCTCCAAGGAGCTCACCATCATCAGGGACAAGGGCTTTTCCCACTACTTCCTGGTGGTGGAGGAAATCTCCAAGCAGTCGCAACGCACCTGCGGCAGGGGGAGCGCCGCGGCGTCCCTGGTCGCCTACTGCCTGGGCATCACGCACGTCGACCCGATCAAGCACAACCTCTTCTTCGAGCGCTTCCTCAACGAGGGGAGAAGCGATCCGCCGGACATCGACCTGGACTTTCCCTGGGACGAGCGCGACGCCATCCTCGACTTCGCTTTCGCCCGCTACGGCGCGAAACGCGCGGCCATGGTGGCAAACCACGTCGGCTTCAAGGCAAGATCGGCCCTGCGCGAGGTGGCAAAGGTGTACGGCCTGCCGGATTTCGAGATCAAGGAGATGACGGACCGGATTTCGGGCTACTGGCAGGCGGACCAGACCGCGGCAGCGGTGGCCGTCCATCCGCTGTTCCAGGGCGAAAGGCTCGCACCGGACTGGCTGGAGATCATCGCGACGGCCAGGCGTCTGAACGGGCAGCTGCGCCACCTGTCGCTGCACTGCGGCGGGCTCGTCATCGTGCCGGACGAGATCCGCAGATACGTCCCGGTGGAACTGTCGCGCAAGGGGCTGCCGCTCATCCAGTGGGAAAAGGACCAGGCGGAGGATGCCGGACTGGTGAAGATCGACATCCTGGGCAACCGCTCGCTGGCGGTGATCCGCGATGCCATGGCGGCGGTCAAGGAGCAAGGCGGCATCGAGATCGACTACGCCTCCTGGCGCCCCCTGGAGGATGAAAGGACCTGCAGCCTTTTGCGTCGCGGCCTCACCATCGGCTGCTTCTACCTGGAATCGCCGTCGGTGCGCCTTTTGCTGCGCAAGATCTGGAGCCGCACGGCACCTCCCGAGACGTTCCGGCTCGATATCTTCGAGGTGCTGGTGCAGGCCTCCTCCATCATCCGCCCCGCCGCCAACAGCTTCATCCAGGAATACCTGGCAAGGCTGCAGGGCAAAAAGTGGGCGCACCTGCATCCGCTTTTGGAAAGCGTCCTGGACGAGACCCTGGGCATCGCGATCTACCAGGAGCAGATAACGCAGATCGCCATGGAGCTTGCCGGCTTTTCGGCCAGCGACGGTGACGAACTGCGCAAGGTGATCACCAAGAAGCACAAGCAGAAGAGGCTGGCGGACTTCCGGATCAAGTTCTTCTCCGGGGGGCTCGACAGGGGGGTGACGGAGCAGGTACTGGAAGCGATCTGGCAGCAGATCCTCTCTTTTGCCGGCTATTCCTTCTGCAAGCCGCATTCGGCGAGCTATGCGCTGTTGAGCGCCAAGGCCGCCTTCATGAAGGCCAACCATCCGGCGCAGTTCATGGCCGCGGTGATCTCGAACCAGGGGGGATACTACTCCCCCTTCGCCTATATCTCGGAGGCTCGCAGGCTCGGCCTGGTCATTCTCCCGCCGGACATAAACGAGAGCGGGTACCATTACCGGGGTTTCGAGAAAAGCCTGCGGGTGGGCCTTATGCAGATCGACGGACTGACCAGGGAGAGCGCGGACAGACTCCTGAGAGAGCGCGGGGAACGGGGGGAATTCACCTCGTTCCAAAACTTCCTGGGGAGGGTGAACGCGCCGCGCTGCGATGCCGAGCGGCTGGTTAAGGGTGGCTGCTTCGACAGCCTGGAGGGGGTAGAGAGGCGGCCGACGCTGCTCTGGGAGTTGCTCCATTTTCAGCAGCAATCGACGGGGCTTCTTTTCGAGCAGCAGACGGCGCTGCCGCAGGCGCCGGCCTACGACGCGAAGCTGGTGCTGCGCCAGGAGGTGGAGAGCCTGGGGTTTCTGGTCTCGCAGCACCCGCTCACCCTTTACAAGGAGCAGTGGCAGCGGCACAGGCCGATCAGGGGGGCGGAGCTGATCAGCCATTCGGGGAAATGGGTGACCATGGTCGGCTGGTGGATCACGACCAAGACGGTTGAGGACAAGCACGGACGGGCAATGGAGTTCATCTCCTTCGAGGATGTCAGCGCCATCTTCGACGCCACCTTCTTTCCGGACGTCTATGCACGCTTTTGCCGGAAGCTCTCGCAGAGGCGCCCCTACCTCCTGAAGGGGATCGTCGAGGAGGAGTTCGGGGTGGCGACGCTGCGGGTCAAGTGGGTGGGCTTCCTGGATTAAGGCATCTTTTACCGCAAAGACGCAAAGGACGCAAAGAGGGGCTAAACGGGGAAAAGATCTTCGGTAAAGTCGGGCAATGATTATTCGCCCCTACGGACATCGTCTGCGGCAAAGGCTGCCGCGGCCGTTCGGACGTCACGACGTCGTGTTCTTCGTTCTTCGCGTTCTTGGCGCCTTTGCGGTTCGCGCCTTTTCTGTTCACGCGGCCAGCACCTCTCTCACCTTCTTGAGCAGGGCTTGCGGCGTGGAGGGCTTGGCAAGAAAGTTCTCTGTAGCGAAGGTGAGCCCCTTCCTTTGCACATCATCGGGCGCATAGCCGCTGGTAAACAGCACCTTCATCCGGGGATTGATCTTGGCGATCTCGGCAAAGGCGTCCTTGCCGTTCATCTTCGGCATCACCACATCCATGATGATCAGGTCGACCGTGTCCTTGTGGTCCGAAAATTTCTGCACGGCATCCTGGCCGTCGCTCGCCTGGATGACACGGTAACCGCTTTGTTCCAGCACCTTCATGGTGAGCTGTCTCACCTCGGTGGCATCTTCGGCGACCAACACGGTCTCGGTACCGATGAAGCACTCCTGCCGTGCTTCGGCCGGCGCAGCTTTAGCCGTTTGCTGCAGAAGCGGCAGGTAAACGTTGAAAGTGCTTCCGGCCCCGGGCTCGCTGTGGATCTCCAGGTACCCGTGATGCTGCTTGACGATCCCGTAGACGATGGCGAGCCCAAGGCCCGTCCCCTTTCCCACTTCCTTGGTGGTGAAGAAGGGATCGAAGATATGGGCCTGGGTAGCGTCATCCATACCCATCCCGGTGTCGCTGACCGAGAGCAGGGCGAAACTGCCGACGCTTCCGTAACCGTGCGACTTGACGAACTCCTCGCACATCTCCACCTTCTCGGTGCTTATGGTCAACACCCCGGCTCCGCTCATGGCATCGCGGGCGTTGGTGACCAGGTTCATCAGCACCTGGTCTATCTGCCCCGCATCCGCCACGACTCCCAGGCGCTGTTCGCTCAGCGAGATTTTCAGCTCGATCTCCGCCGAGATCAGCCGGCACAACAGTTTCCTGATATTTTCGACCAGTTCGTTGAGGTCACCCGGTTGAGGGTTGTTGATCTGCTTTCTGCTGAAGGCGAGCAGCCCCTGGGTCAGATTGGTGGCACGATCGGCAGCGAAGATGACCTGGTCCAGGAACTTGAGCGCCGGATCGTCCTTTGCCATTTTCATCTGCGCCAGGGTCACGAACCCTATGATGGCGGTGAGCAGGTTGTTGAAGTCGTGGGCTACGCCGCCTGCCAGCTGCCCCACCGCCTCCATCTTCTGCGACTGGCGGATCTGCTCCGTCATCCGTCTGTCGCGGTCGATGTAGATGGCGTTGCGGATGCTCATGCCGATGACCGGCGCGATACCGGTCAAAAGGCTCATGTCGCTTTGCATCAGCTTCTTCTTGCTCTTCATGTTGTCTACTGCCAGCACTCCCAGGGACTCCCCTTCGCAGACGATGGCGCAACAGATAAATGACTGCGCTTCCATCTTCTCCGACAGCGAAACGCTCTGCTCCGAATGGTCGCCGGAAACCTCCGCGAAATTCTCGACAAATATCGACCTCTGCTCCCGAAAGGAGACGACGAAGACCCCTTTGGAGTTGGGATCGGACAGACTGAACGAGGCGTTCTTCAGTATTTCCAGCTGGTTCTCGGTGTAACCGAATCCGGTGCGGAACTTGAGCCTGGATTTCTTCGCATCGGTCAGCAGGATCAGGCAACGGTCGTAGCCCAGCCGCTTCTCCAGTGCCTTGATGACGTTCTCCAGCACTTCGCTGATATCGCTTTGCTTGCTGATCGCCTGCCCCACTTCGTTCACCATGCGGGAGTTGTTGTAGTTCATCCCGATCTGCACCAGGAGGTTGTCGGTGGATTCCTTCAGATTGGAGAGCGCCGCCGACATCTCCCTTTTTTCCAGGCGCTCGGAGACGTAGGAGCAGCTGAGAAACAGCAGAGCCAGGGCGGCCGCCAGGTCATGCCCTTCGAAGCTGTCGTACAGATGGCCCCAGGCGGAACCGGCAACGAACAGGGACGGGACCAGCAGGTTTCTGATCCTGCGCACCCGGGCATACGGTGTTTTTTTCCAGGTTATCAGGTAGCGGCAACACTCTGCGCCGTCGAACACGCATTCAGGGTGCTCGACCACCGGAATTTCGTAATTGAAGAGCATCAGGGTGGCCTCGAAAAAGCCTATCCTGTTCTCACACTGAAACGGCTTCTCTACAACACCCTCTCTCGGGGTCACGGTGATTTCCACCTTGTTGTCGGCAATCCTTCTCGACGCATAGGTGGCCGACCGGGTGAAGTTTGCCGAGGCTTTTTCTATGGCAAAGAACGCGTTGGCCGGGCCGATCATGCCGAGTATGTACTTCCCCATGAGCCCCAGCGATTCCTCCGAGGCTGCGTAGCGTCCCGCTTCCCTTGAGATGTCGGCGCCCACCAGTTCGGTCAGTTTCTCGTGGAACCGGTCCACCTGCCGCTGGGTGAACCAGTGACCCTCGTCGCTTATCTCATACGGCATGATCTCCGAGTAGATAAGCAACTCTCTCAGATCGACCTGAGGGTACCTCTTTTTCAGCAGATTGATAAAAGAGTTGATTACCCTGCTGTTATAAAGCGGCTTTTCCACTGTCATCACGGATATGCTCCGGGCCCGGCTTGAGAGAAAATGGCGTGCAGATACCATGCGATTTGATCTATGACGCTATTTCAGGTATCGGACTGCGCCAGAGTTAGCTTTAACTTTTGTCTGTTAGATTATTTTAGTGAGGCGAAAGGGAAGGGGTCACAAAAAAAACCCGGCGCCCATGAATGGGGGCCGGGTTGCAGATTACCGCTGCAGACTGCGCTTTTTCTAGTCGACCGACTTTCTCAGGAAGGTCGGGATGTCGTACTGGTCCTCGTCGTCCATCAGGAAGTTGCGCTGCCTGGCCTGCGTCTCGCGCTGCTGCTTCTCGCGGATGAAGGTCGGGATCTCGCGGTTGATTTCGCTCTGCTTCACCACGGCGGCGACGTTCTTCAGTTCGTGGCGCCCCTTCTCCAGGTCGAAACGGTCGCCGAAGCCGGTGGCGATGGCGGTGATCTTGATGGTCTCGCCCAGCGTCTCGTCGATCACCAGACCGACGATGATGTTGGCATCCTCGTGCACCTTCTCGTGGATCACCTTGCTGGCCGCGTCGAACTCGTCCATGGTCATGGATGCGGAACCGGAGATGTTTACCAGCACGCCTTTGGCGCCGGAGATGTCGATGTCCTCGAGCAGCGGGCTGGAGATCGCCCTGAGCGCCGCGTCGACGGCGCGGTTCTCGCCGTTGCCGAGGCCTATGCCCATCATCGCCATGCCGCGCTCGCTCATGATCGCCTTGACGTCGGCGAAGTCGACGTTGATCAGGCCGGACTGGGTGATCAGGTCCGAGATCCCCTGCACCGCCTGGCGCAGCACGTCGTCGGAGGGCTTGAAGGCGTCCAGGATGGACATGGACTTGCCGGCCAGCCCCAGCAGACGGTCGTTGGGGATCACGATCAGGGAGTCGACGTGCTTCTTGAGCTCCTTGATGCCGTCCTCGCCCTTGGCCAGGCGCTGCCTCCCCTCGCGGGTGAACGGCTTGGTGACCACGCCTACGGTGAGCGCCCCCTGCTCGCGCGCCACCTCCGCTATGATCGGCGCGGCGCCGGTGCCGGTGCCGCCGCCCATGCCGGCCGCGATGAAGATCATGTCGGCGCCCTTGAGCGCCTCGGTCAGCTTCTCCTTGTCCTCCAGGGCCGCGTCGCGTCCCACGTTGGGGTTGGCTCCCGCTCCCAGCCCCTTGGTGAGCTGGGTGCCGATCTGGATCTTCACCGGCGCCTTGGACATCCTGAGCGCCTGGGCGTCCGTGTTCGCCACTATGAAATCGACCCCGGTGACGCCGCTCGTCATCATGGTGTTCACGGCATTACCGCCGGAACCGCCAACGCCAATCACCTTTATCTTCGCACTCTGGTCGATGCTTTCATCGAAGTGAAACATGAACAAACCCCCTTATCGCGCCCCCCGGCGGTAACAAAAATAATTAGCCGATTTTATACTACTTTTAATCGATTATTGGAAGTCCAAAATGCGCCAAATGACGTTTTTTTAGAAGAATTCCCCGAACATTTCCTTCATCCGCCTGCTGACCCGACGGAACACCGTGTCGTCGCTTTGCTGGGTCGGGAATTCGTGCACGCCGATGTTCTTGCTGCCGTACACCACGAGCCCCACGCCGGTGGCGTAGACCGGCGAGTTGACCACGTCGGTGAGCCCGCCGATCCTCTGCGGCAGG
>Ga0209317_1000458_pt1 | contig 49396 bp, 38 predicted proteins | sample RifGroB2_FD_183994 | JGI IMG/M metagenome (GOLD analysis project Ga0209317, IMG submission 183994) | Soil microbial communities from Rifle, Colorado, USA - Groundwater B2 (SPAdes) (version 2) | ecosystem: Environmental > Terrestrial > Soil > Unclassified | place: Rifle, Colorado | collected... | reverse complement strand
CCTCCGTACCTGTTGGTTGTCGACCATCCTCCCTCCCTCTGGAAAAGAAGGACGGAGTCTATAATTCCCTTAAGATTTTCGGGAATTATAATTGTCGTCAGGCGGGAGTTTTAATTGTCGCTGATCACCTGAGATGACTAAAAAGGAAGAGTTCCAGAGTGATCAACCTATGACGCCAGAACAGAGGAGAATGGTGGATCAACTATCGGAGAGAGACATCAAGGAGATGGACCAGGCGCTTCTGTCAAATGCCTCTTCCGAATGGTGCCAGGTTGCCAGGATCGTCACAACAACCATGATAGAACTCGACAACGGACGGGGACTCCCGAACGTTTATTTCGCCGAGCGAATCGAACATCTGGTAAGGGAAGGGGTCCTGGAGTCAAAAGAAGACCTGACCCGCACGCGAGTCAGCGAGGTCCGCTTTAAAACCAAGTAGCGGAAGGCCCAACGCCCCTGAAATCGTTCGCAAATCTACTTCGAAATCAAGTCGTTGACGCTATCTTCGGAGATCGGCACAACCCGTGAACCTCAGAGCCGAGCTGAGTGTATCTGAAGGGAGGAGGAAATGCCCCTTTTCCAGGAGGTACTAAGTCAACAGCCGTACCCGTGTTTCAAGCTGACCGACGTTCCCCTATCCCTGCAGCCTGAATTGAAAAAGGGGATGCTCTGTCTCTACAACATCGACAGGCACCTTTTTGAGTTTCCGACAGTCGGGCAGTTCGCACATGCTGAAAAGCTCTTCTCCTACCTCGATTTCATCGGTTATTACTCCATCGCTGAATTCCGCGACCTCGTCTTTGCCGATCTGCTCCCGATCAACTGTCCTTCCTGTAAAGGACCGGTCAAAGACGCGGGGATGATTTCCTTCGAGTTGGAAGAACCGGGCACGGCGGAGGTAAACGTTGTCAGCGGGGATGCGGAAGTTTATGTCTGCGATTTCTGCAAGCGGCCATTCGCGGTGATGCCGATCGTCTAACCCCGTCCGGGGAGACTCAGGTCGCCTATAAAGTCAGTGTTATTACAGGCCAGTCAGTTGTAGCAAAGCTGCAGAAATAGTTTCCTCCGTCTGCCCCCAGCCTGCCCCTCCACCTCTTCCTGAGCGGGAATTGAGTAAGGCTGACCTTGTCGTTGACAAGAAAAGCCCCACCCGGGAAGCCTGGCGGGGCTTTTTTACAGCTGCAGCAGTGGTTGGCAAACCTCACGGCCGACCCGATGAGGCTAACCTGATCGGTTCAGCTCACCTGATCATGGAATCAAAAGGTGCATCCGCTAGCCTGAGCCGGTCAACTGGACCGGACTGCAGAGACTTGCGGGGTCGTGAGCTCTTGCGCCGCATTTGCTGCAACTCACGGTGGCATCCGAAGCTAGTTTGTTTATCAGTCTGGCATTCTCCATGGTACAGATTTTGTCGTGACTGCTCTCAAGGTTGGTACCTTCATGTCTCATCGTCTACACCTCCTTGAAGGTGAAAGGGACTCACCTTCCCTGACTCTCATTACATCACAACTCCTCGTAATAAGCAATTTACCTGTCTACGCCGAACCGCTAGGTGCACGTCCTGACTCTTCCTCAAAGGCCGACATGATCTCCAGGGACTGTCATAGACGTCCTCCTCCCCCTTTAGCAAAGGGGGATCGAGGGGGATTTAGTCAGCTCAGGTGGGCAAAATCCCCCCCTTGCCCCCCTTTGCAAAGGGGGGTAAAGGCACAGCCTTTGTTTTGGATATAGTTCCGTTGAGGGAACAGCGGCATGGAATCCAGCTGAAGATCGACCCACTGCAGGTTGTCGCCAATGAACTCGACCCATGGTATAGTCGTAACTGACAGTACGATCGTACCCACTCTGTATGCTTCGCTAGCTATAGGAGATCGACATGGGCCAATACCAAATAGTCGTCGTAGTCGGCAGCCTTCGCCGGGATTCAATCAATAAAAAACTCGCCGATGCCCTGACAAGGCTGGCACCGCCGGAGTTCTCATTCAGGCAGTTGCAAATCGGTGACTTGCCGCTTTACAACCAGGACGACGACGCAAACCAGGCTGAGCCCGTCAAGCGGATCAAAAGCGAAATCAGGGCTGCCGCCGGCCTTATCTTCGTCACACCCGAGTACAACCGTTCCATGCCGGGGGTGCTCAAGAATGCCCTGGACAACGCCTCGCGTCCTTACGGAGACAGTGCCTGGGCGGGCAAACCCGCAGGGGTAGTGGGCGCTTCCATCGGCACCATCGGCTCGGCCGCGGCGCAACAGCATCTGCGCAACGTCCTCGCCTACCTGGACGTACCGACACTGGGCCAACCGGAAGTATTCATCCAGGTAAAGGAGGGATTTTTCGACGCGGCCGGCAACTTCGCCAGCGCAGACACCGCTAAATTCCTGCAGGGATGGATGGACCGCTACGTGTTGTGGGTAAAACAGCACGCTGGGTGATGCGGGGAGGTAAAGGTAAAGGAGTTCTTTGACCAGGCGGGGTTGATCAGGCGACGCGCTTGGCGCCGAGATAGCGCGAGCGGTAGTAATCGCTGTTGATATCGGAGATGGTGACCTCTCCCTTGCCTGACGAGGCATGTATCATCTTGCCCTCGCCCAGGTATATCCCGACGTGGGACGGGTAGGAGGCGTAGGTCTGAAAGAAGACCAGATCCCCTTTTCTCAACTCCCCTTGCGCAACCTCGCTCCCCATCTTGATCTGCTCCCGGGCCGTCCTGGGAAGCTCTATCTCGTGTTCCTGGAAAACCTGCTGCACGAAGCTGGAACAGTCGATCCCGGCCGGCCCCTCCCCGCCAAACCGGTAAGGCGTGCCGATGAACTGGGCCGCCGTCTCGCCGATCTCGCCGATCTCGTCGATTTCGGCGCTGTTTTCCATGGGAGCGCCGTCCGCTGCCACGCCGACCAGCGCCGATTCTGCGTCAGTCGTCCGTGCCGGAGGACCCTTCCCGTCAGGAAGTGCACGGGAGGTTCCGGACAGAACGGCGAGAAGGGATTCCAGCGCCTGGCTCCCCGAGCTCCGGCACGTTTCGCCGTCGCCGGAGAGGGAAAGGGAGTTGTGCATCATCTGGAGCCGAAGCAGTTCCGCTGCGGCGTGTTCTCCCCTTACCGGTGAACTGCCGTCGGCGGAGCGCCTGGAGCTTAGCAGCGTTTCGAAGGATGAAGTGCCGCGATTCTTGTTCGCTACACCGGATTCGGGAAATACCGGTGCCGGGACATATGCCTGCAGGGGGGTAATCGCCATTTTTGTTCCTATCGCACCCGCTTTGCCGAGTTAGCGGCCCCGCTGGCGGATGCATAGCCGGGGGGGGGTAATTTTGACGCGGAGTCAACGAGCCGTCAGGGCCAGGCCGTGAACGCCTGACGAAAAGAAGGATGGGAGCGGGTTGCACGGGAAATCCCCATCCCGCAAGTCGTTGCGGATGCAACATGCCGGCCAAAAAAGGATCGGACAGCACCGACCTTCCGCTGTCTGGGAGCCCTTCCCGTTTTCCCTCCCCCATCCCCACCCCGACCCCCCCTTGAAGGGGAGGGGGCTTTTTGCAGCGCAAGAGAGCCGTGCTCTGGGCAATACGAGATTCGCCCAGAGCAACGGAAGGGGTGCGAGAAATTTTTCGGGCTAAGGAGGTAATGTATTGACGGAATTCAGGTTATGCGTTAAAAGATGTGACTGCGTTTATCATTAACAGAGTGGGTGCTCTGAGGTCGGCGGCGACGGCAACCATGAGCGCCTCTGGTTCAGGGTTCGGGCTGTCTATATCGGGAGGGTTTACATGCGGCACATCATGATCGGATTGGCGGCTCTATTTGTGCTATCGGCAGCAGCCGCTTTCGGAGGCGAGCTCCCCAGGGAAACCTCCGAGCGTATCCAGCAGGCAGATCAGCGGATGGAGAAACTCAGTGCCAGCAAGGTCGGCGAATATGCCAGGGAACAGATGGACGCCGCCAAGGTGAGCCTTATGATGGCACAGGGAGCAGGAGTCAGCGGCAATGAAAAACTGGCGCTCCAGCAGATCGAGCGGGCTGAACTGCAGTTGACGGTGGCCGAGGCCAAGGCAGGCGAGAAGGAACTCTCCGAAGACGTGGCCCTGAACCGTGCCGAACTGAAGAAGCTCGAGGCTCAGCTTGAGCGCTACATGCAGCCGGAGGAGAAATAAGATGCGGACACTGAAGATAATTGCCTGCCTGTTCCTGCTCATCGCTCCCAGCGCCGTTCACGCGGACGAGAAAGCCAAGGCACAAACCCAGATCGATGCGGCAAAGGCCGCCATCGACGCCTTCGCCAAAAAAACCAACGAGAACAAGCTGGTGGCCCGGGACATCGAGGCGGCGCGCTCCACCATCAAGAGGAGTGAAGACGCCTTCGTAAACAGCCGCACCATGTTCGGGCTCGGGGACATCAGCCCGGAGGCGGCCAACAGCGTCAAACACCTGACCGACCTGGTCGACATGCATCTGACGCTCGGGCAGAGCCGGGTCGACACGGCAAAGGCGGCTGAAGAGCTCAAGACCTTGAGCGGGCAGGTCGCCAAAATCAGGGCCAAAGTGAAGGTATTTGAAGACAGAAAGGCGGAGCTTGAGAAACTGCGGGCCGGCCTGATAAAATACGAGGCGGTCGTGAAGGAACTGGAACAGGTCAAGGCGGAGAATGCACGGCTGGCAGGAAAAGAGGCGAAGCTGTTAGACGGGCAGAAGAGTCTCAGCATCGAAATTGACTATCTGAAGGCGGAACTCGCCAAGCGCACTGCCGCTTTGACGCCTGCCCCCGAGGCGGCGGCTGAGGCAGAAAAGAAGTAACCGGCTTACCGGCGACAGATCAACTGACAAGCAGGCGGGGGATAATTTCCTCCGCCTGTTTCATTTGGCAGTTCCCGTTTCCTAGCCTGCGCCTTGCTCCGGAGAAGAACTCAATCCCCGAAAGCCTCACTGTCATAGACTTCAGGGTTGTCCCGCGAGGTCTTCGTCACAGTGCCTCTGAACAGGAGATATTGCCTGTGACACGAACCGCAAGAATAGGCAAGCTTCACGCTCCAATGAGCCTGCACATAGTTCGGATAATCGTTTCGCAAGCCGCACTCACAGGTAAATCCTTTCTCGTCATGATCGATATTTGTCATAATGTCCCCTACCCCGCATTATAATGCATCAGAATCAAAAAATCATACGCGCTTCCAGCGGTATGACTCACAGGTGCACCCACATCCACAGGGCCTGTGCCAGCCATGGATGAAGATCGCGGCATTTTTTATTTTTTCGAGTAGAATAAGACAGGCGAAAGATGCTGTATACGATTCTATGCACCATCCATTGAAAGTCAACATCTGCACATGAAATTAAAGAAATAAAACAGGGATGCCTGGTTGCCGGTTCAGCACCCCGGCGTTTCGAGGGGACCGCGTCCACGTTGGATCAGGCAGGGAGGCGATGGTTTCGCAGTGGAACGTTTTGGCTATACAGGTTCTGTACACAAGACTGGCTGACGGCAAGATTGCATTTGCCAGAGCATGGCGAGGCTGGAGCAGCAGAGAGGACTCTCGCCCGCGCCGAACTGCCCCTGCCGCTCCCCCCATCCTCCAGCGTGCCAGTTCCGTCACGCCGGTCCATGGAATGAATTCGCTGCAGAAATGCTGACCGGAAGAGCTGCAAAATGGCCCGGGGCAAAGTTTGCGGCGCGGCAGGCGGCAACCCGCAATGACGTTTTAGGTGTGGGACCGCTTGAACATGAAATCGTTCCACCTGTCCCCGGCCTTCGTCAATGGCTGCTGCGACTTGCGTATCGGATCGCGGCCTATCTGGACCCAGCCATCGGACCTGAGAAAGGCTACTATCTTTTGCTCTCGAATCAGATAATCAAGCATATATGAAGGGACTTTTCTTTCGTCACCATTGGCAAAAATCACCGTGATTCCCATACAGACCAACTCCGTGGCATCAATCGCTAAAAGCGTCACCCACACCTCCGAGATAATTACCGCAAAGACGTAGCAACCACCATTTGTATTTTAGCCTACCCGCTACCCGCACCTCAATACAATATTGATTAATTCGCTGCCGTCTATCGGCAGAACCGATTCCGCCGCTCCGCAGCCGGCTTCCCGCTGGTCCGGGCGACGCCCCGACCATTGCAGCGGGCCCGGGTGCCCCGCTGTGCCGGGCAAAGAAAACCCGCCGGTGCGCTTGCGCCGGCGGGTTTGCAGTAAACCTGCGGGAGAGGGGGAGTCCCCCTCTCCACGGTGGGAGGAAAATCAGTAGGTCAGCGGACGGAGCAGCGTCCTCGTTGTTTGACGACCGGCAAACACGCTGGTTCCGGCGTGGTCGGTACAGGCTCCCCATGAACCGAGGATGCCGTTGTCGTCGGCGATAGCGAGGCTGCTTACGTTGGCGCCGGAGGCGACCGCTCTGGTCGGAGACGGGTTGGGAACTCTGGCGCCGGCTCTGGTCACGGTGCTGGCGCCGTTCAGGGTGTAGCACCCCTGCTTGTTGGCCTGGCTGAGCGTCCTGACTGTCCACTGGTCAGCACTGTCGCCGCCGTTGTAGCGGATGTTGCCCAGACCGCCCATGAAGCGGAACGGCTTGCGGGAGACCGCGGAGACAGCACCCGTGGGATTGGTTGGAGGCGAGTTCTTTGCGCCGCTGTAGCTTAGGTAGCTCGCGTTGCCGGCGTTGCCGTGGATGCCGCCGAAGGTCTTCTTGTCGCTGGCATTGTGGCAGTTGGCGCACTTGATGCCGAAGATGTTGCCGCCGCCGGTATTGTTGTATTTGCCGGCTGCTACTAAAGCTTGGAACTCTGCGTTATTAGTGGCTTGACCGCCGGTAAATGCTTCATCCGGCACGAGACGGGCTAGTCCGAGCAGACCGGCGGAGTTTTCATTGTTGCCGTTGCAATCCACAAATGAGTTGTTGACGCTGTTATGGGCTTGTATGTCGGGTGCATTGAAGTCTGCCGTTTGCCCCGGATTACTGTAAAGGTTCTCTTTGTGGCAGATGAAGCATACCAGCGCATCCTTGGCGAATGTGTCATCGCCATTGGAGTTGCGCAGCAGGTACTCATTGTTGGATCCGTGAGCGCCGATGGCGACCTTGTTGAAGGAACCTGCAGCGGTGCTGACATCGGCGAGACGGAACTGGCCTACGGTGTGGCAGTCGCCGCAGTGCAGGACGCTGGTATCGCGCGGGGTTTCGCCATTGAGGGTGGTGTACGTTGTGGTGAACTTGCCGGTTTCGAACATGGTACCGGTTAATGGTGTGAGATTCGTAGCAGAGATAGTACCTCTTATGCCCGTGATCGGAGCGGCGTTTGTACCATTGCGGAAGTTGACGTTGGCCGTGGAGATGTTGGTGAACTGCGCTGCGGTGAGGAAGTTGCTGTTGTACTTCTGACCACGAACGGCGTGGTGCGAGCTGTTGCCGGTGTCGAACTGCTCGTACACGCCTACCACGTTGATACGGGAAACCTGGTCATAGGGGTTGGAGACGGAGTCGCCGAACGGGTTCAGTGCCGTGCCGGTGTAACCGGTTACGCCGGCGAGAGCAGCAGCCGCCGTCGGAGCGCCTGCTGCGTTGTGGCAGGAGAAGCAGAACTGATCCATGAGGGTGTGGTCGGGGGCGGACGGCCGCCAGGCATAGCCGCCTGCGGCGGACTTGTCAGGGGTCTGGCCAAGGCCGGCATTGCCGTTACGCAGGTAAATCCTGTCGTCTTTCATATGGAAGTTGGTGTCGACGGCGATAGCGTCGCCCACTTTCCTCCCTTCCAGATGGCAGACGGCGCAGTCGGAGTCCTTAACGGCACGGCCGGTCACGTGGTGCGACCGCTTGACGAACTCCCCGGTGATGGCACGCACGCCGCTGTTGTCATTGACATAGTTGCCGAAGGCGGTCCTATCCTGGGCAAAAGCGTGGCAGGCTACGCAGCTACCGCCGACGAAGTGTCCAAAGGGGTAGTGTGGATTGTGGCAGGTGCCGCATTCGCCTGGGCCACCGGCAGAGGCAAAATAGACGCCCGTGTGATGATCTCTGACCACACTATTGCCGCCGAATGCATTGGTGCCATCATGACACACTTTGCACCTGTCAACCGGGTTTGGAAATGGGATCGGGCCTATACCGTTGTGTTGGGCTCCACCGCCATGACACCCCTGGCAACCGAGTGCCTCCGTGTTATGCGGAGAGGCCAGAACATCCGGAACAATGCTGCGTCCCGACAGGGGATCCACCGAGGTCGAGTGACATACCCTGCAGGTGCTTTCGGCAACTCTCGGCACATCCGCGGGAGTCCCACCCCCCTCTCGTTTGTCCGAACCGCAAGCGGCAAGCACGGCAGTGAGCAGGAGTGAGCCGATTACGGCAGAAAACTTATACGCTGTTCTACTCATGTTGATGCCTCCTTGGTTAATAGTTTGCCCAGTCAATAGGTTCCCGGCAGGTGACACTTGGTACAGACCCTGCTCCCGGCTTTGTCCCGGTAGTTGTTCTTGATCGCTCTCCAGTTGCGCGGATGCGGATTGGTACTGCCGCTTGCGTGGCACTGGATGCAGACATCCCCGTCCGGATGGCAGGCCTGGCACGACTGCAGGTTGCGCCTGGCCTCCGTGGCGTGCTCGTTCAGGGCGGGCGCATAGGCCTGGCCGACGGAGCCTAGCGCCAGGTGGGACTTGATCCTCAGGTTCCCCTGCGGAAAACGGGCGTGGCAGGCGTTGCAGAACTTCTGATCGTGGCAGCGGTAACAGCTCTGCGGGTTGTCCAGCGCCTTGATGGGGTGGATGGTGACGAAATCGCTGCGGTGGCTCTTCGGCAGATAGTCGCGGCCAAAGTTAGCCACGGAGAGATCGGCATTGATGCCGCCCCCCTGGTGACAGTCGAGACACATGGTCTGGCCGTGGCACTCGGCGCAGTTGTGCCCCGCCTTGCTGGCCAGGGTACGGTGGTTGCGCACCCAGTCGCTGTCGTGGTTGGGCGCCACCCCTTCCCCCTTGTGGCAGCTGTTGCACTCCGGAATCTGCATTTCGGCGTATTCCTTGTGCTGCTGTTTCTGGGCCAGTGCCTGCTGGACGTACAGGACAGTCAGTGACAAGAGCATGCAAATAAACAACATTTTCTTCACAGTAGCACCCCCCTTTCTAGAAATCGTAGTCGAACGTCACCCGCCCGGAGACATTGCGGCTGTAACGATGGTTGACGTCGTTTTGGATGCGGCCCGACAGCGCCATGTTGCTGGCCAGTTTGTGCCTGCCGCCCAACCAGTATCTGCGGGCGATCTCGTGGCCGGTCAGTACATCGCGCTCGTAGACGTCGTAGGTGATGCCGCCCGCGATCTGGGAGCTCTTGCCGATATCGTAGGATGCGGTGGCGATCCCCCCGTCCAAGCTGCCGTAATAGCCGTTACGCTTGTCATATTCCAGACTCACCGCGAGCGGCTCGATGGGTCGCAGCCCTATCCCGGCATGGTAGACGTTCGCCGTGCCGTCTTCGCCATAACCCTGGCGGTTGTACCCCGCATTGAGCGACACCATGTTGTTGACGGTGTAGTCGACCCGGAACACCCCTTCCTGATAGCGGTTTACCGCGAAGACCGAGTAGATCGAGGTGGTGTCGAAGGTCGGGTAGCTCTGGTAGTACTCGCCGGTGAAGATCAGGTCCGAGGTCGGGTAGTACTTGACGCCGCCCAGCACCTCGTTGAAGCTCTCCGCGGCGATGTCGTACCTCAGGTTGCCGTAGGCCTTGAGGTTGTTCAGCAGGTACTGCTTGAAGGTTGCCCCGATGACGTCCCTCGACACATCGCCGTCGTCCCATTTGCGCAACCAGCTCAGCTCGAGATCGGTCTGCTTGAAGCCGGTCAGATAGCCGGCCAGCCCGAAGGTCGCGTTCCCGGCATCGCCGATTTCGCCGTTCAGGCCGAAGAGGACGTCGCGCCCCCCCAAGACGGTGAAGGCGACCGGCCCCACGTTGTTCAGGCCGATCTGGGCGCCGTCGATGATGGCGCTTCCGGCGGCGAGGTTGACGAACTGGCGCCCCACCCTCAGGTCGACCTTGTCGAACAGGCCGCGGTAATCTCCATACAGGTAATAGAGCCTGCCGTTTAGCCCTTCACCGTTGGTGAAATCCTGGGACCCCCTGCCATAGCCGTGGATGGAGAACTTTCCGGCCTGGTCGATGTTGGTGATGGAGAGGCGCAGATATTCGGCCAGCTCTATCTGACGGTGGTCATCCAGCAGTTCGTTGTTGAATGAGAGAAACTGGGTGGAACTTCTGCCATGTATCTCCGCAGACCAGCTGGTTGAAGCGGTCAGCAGGGAGATGCACAGAAGCAATCGCAATGACCCTTTGATCCCCATTAATTTAACCTCCTTTCCAAACGTAATTGCACCAGTAATCAATGCGCCGCTGCCGTTTTCAGGGTGCGTCACCTCCTCGCAATGATTTGACTTCCGGGAAAGCCGTTTCTCATCTTCTTCCGGACCAGACTCATGCTCTAACTGCAAAAAAGCAGGCCATCTCCTCTGGCATCAGGCGATGATGGATCGCCTCAACGATCAGGCCGCCCGAGCCGTATCCGAGCTGTATCCGGGCCGTATCCAAAGCGAGCAAAAGCCGCAGCAGCGATTACCGTTTTTCAATAGTTCCGAATTGTTAACATTCAGACCAGATTGGATTAATATTTACTCATAGCTTTTTAGCACCTTTCGACTAAAAAACAAGGGACTGGATATTTTTTAATCCTGAACAAAAGATGTCAGGCCTTCATCGGCCAACCCAGATTCGAAACGGGGCTTGGCGCGGCAGGACTGACAGAGCGAAACTGCCGACAAACTTCGGTTTCCCCTCACACTCTAGGTGATTTCCCTCTGCAGGCTTCGCATCGTTCGCCTGACTGCATCGACTGGATTTACCGGGGAAACGACTGGATTTTCCGGAAGACAAGTTGCATCAGATAAAGAAAGGAGGAGATGCAGTGAAGGTCAGGCCAAAGCAGAGGATATGGTTGAGCGGGGAGTCATTGAGTCTTTGATAGTAGCAGAGCCGGGGTGATGCCACCGCAAGGGGTTTCATTGAAACCGACGAGGTAGCTAAAGAAGGGAATGCTACCTGCTACTCGTCACAGGGCGAGGCTCAGCCTCAGATCCAGCTCCTGCCGCTCTTTTGCCAGCCTCCCCTCGTCCCAGCCAAGCTCCCTTGCCATGGTCTCAAGCACGAAAGGTGCCGCAGCCCGCGCGCCCCGGTTGTCCAGAAGGGCAAGCGGTATGCGGCGCACCAGGAAATCGGCAGGCTGCAGCGCAAATTCGCGCCGCAGCGCGTAAAGGAGCTCTCCCTTGAGATACGGGTGTCCCGGCAGCAGCGGCTCATGAAAGGGGCCGCTGCAAAGCTCCGCCACCCGGGGCGCCTGATCGCCGTAGGAGCGGTGCAGGTGCCAGGCGCTCTCCGGGGAGATGCCGTATTCCGAGGCGAGTGCGGGCGCCGCGTCGGGCCGGAACCCTTCGCCCCCCCAAAGGATGATCCGGTCGGTCCGGCACTGCCGGGCGGGAGCCAGTCCGGCGACGCGCACCGCGTAATCCACCGTGTCCAGCGCCATCTTGCGGTAGGTGGTCCATTTGCCGCCGGCTATGGTGATCAGCCCGGAGGGGGAGCGGCTGATCACGTGGTCGCGGGCGAGCTTGGCCGTATCGGCAGCCGACAGGTCCCGCACCAGCGGCCTGAGCCCCGCCCAGGCGGCCCTGATCTCGCAGCGATCGAGCCCCAGGTCGAAGTAGCGCCCCACATGCCGCAGCAGATAGTCGACGTCGTGCTCGGTCACGGCCGGGTTGGCGCAGGGGGAAGCCGGCTCGTCGGTGGTGCCGACCAGACACCCCCCCAGCCAGGGGAGGATGAAGAGCACCCTGCCGTCCTCGGTCCTGGGGATGGTGATTCCGGCGCCGTCTGGCGGCGCGAAGCGCCGGGGGAGCACGATGTGGATCCCCGAGCTCACCTGCAAAAGCGGCGCAGCATCCGGGTCGTCCATCAGGCGCAGCCGGTCCGCCGAGGGGCCGCAGGCGTTCACCACGCAGCGCGCGCGGATCTCCCATTGCCTGCCGCTGAAGCGCTCCCGCACCCGGGCACCGTTGATCCTGCCGTCCCGGTTCAGGAAGCCGACCACCTCCAGGTGGTTTGCCACGGCGGCCCCCTCCCCTATCGCGGTGAGCGCCAGCGCCAGATTCATCCGGGCGTCGTTGAACTGGCCGTCGTAGTAGAGCACCCCCCCCTTGAGTCCCTCCCCCTTCAGCATCGGGAAGCGGGCCAGCATCTCGGCGCGCCCCAGGAAACGGCTGGAGCCGAGCCCCGCGCTTCCGGCCAGCAGGTCGTAGATCTTGAGGCCGGCGAAGACATAGGGGACCTCGGCGCAGCTGTAGAGCGGGGTGGCCAGGGTGAGACGGCGGCAAAGGTGCGGGGCGATCCCCAGAAGCACTCCCCGCTCATGAAGGGCATCGCGCACCAGGTTGAACTGCACCCGGTCAAAGTGGAGCAGCGCCGCCTCCAGGTAGCGCACCCCCCCGTGCAGCAGCTTGGTGCTCCTGCCGCTGGTCCCGCAGGCGAAATCCCCCTGCTCCGCCAGGGCGACCTGCAACCCCCGGCTGGCCGCATCGAGCGCGATGCCGCAGCCGGTGGCGCCGCCGCCGATCACCAGGAGGTCGAAGGTGTTTCCCTTCATTAGCTTATCGAGAAGCGCTCCCCTGTCCGTCACCAACCCTCCTGTCGCAGTAACGCCCTTCTTAAAGAGTAGCAAGGTCCGCGCGCAATTGCCACCCTGCCGCGCATTAATTACTCATTAAAGTTATAGCCATCCCGGCCGATACGGTAGCAGTAGAAGAGTTGACTTGGAGAGCAACCGGCGCTGTTCCCGCAAAGGGTATCCCGATGGACCAGTCGAAAATTTCCCCCTTGAGGTTTCCTTCCCGGGTCAGGAGCATAGGGATCCTGCTGCTGGTGCTCTTCTGCATCGAGCTGCTTCTCATGTTCGCACTGCCGCACCTTTTGCCGATCCGCAACGGGGTCCTGGAGAGTTTCGTCGACGCCTTTTTGCTGGCGCTTCTCTTCAGCCCGGTGCTCTACCGCTTCATCTTCAAGCCGTTTCGGGAGGCAGCCGCCGTACAGAAGTCGCTGGCCGAAAAGGTCCTGACACACGTGGTGGACGGCGTGGTCCTGTTCGACGACCAGCTGGTGCTCCACTCCTTCAACCGCGCAGCCGAGCGCATCTTCGGCTATCCAGCCGCCGAGATGGTCGGAAGCCGGGTCAGCTCGATCCTGGGCGACCTGGAACAGCTCTCGGAGCTGCGCGGGAGCGGCCGAGCCGATTTCTGCCAAGGGGGCGCCATCCGGGAATGCACAGGTACAAGGAGCGACGCAACAGAGGTTCCCGTCGAACTCTCGCTGAGCCAGTTGCATCTGGGCGACCGCTCGGTCTGGCTCGGGATCATCAGGGACATCTCGGCCCGCAGGCAAGACGATGACAGGAGGAAGCACACCCTCTCCCTGCTCAGCGCCACGCTGGAGTCGACCGCCGACGGCATCATGGTGCGGGACCTGGACGGCAAGACCGTGATCGCAAACAAGAGGTTCGGCGACATGTGGCGCATTCCCGCACAGGTGATGGGGAGCCGGGACGACAAGCTGCTGCGCGGCTACGTGCTGGAACAGCTGCAGGATCCGCAGAGATTCCTGGCGCTGACCGAAAAGGAGTATGTCGCGCTGGCGGAGCAAAGCTACGATCAGCTGCAGTTCAAGGACGGCAGGGTCTTCGAGAGGTTCTCCGCGCCCCAGGTGATCGACGCGAAGATCGTCGGACGGGTGATCTGCTACCGGGACCTCACCGAGCAGAAGAACCTGGAGCATCAGCTGCGCCATGTGCAGAAGATGGAGGCGCTGGGGACCCTGGCCGGAGGGGTGGCGCACGACTTCAACAACATCCTCACCGTGATCATGGGCTTTTGCAACCTGACCTGCCGGCAGCTGGAGCAGGAGAGCCCCCTGAAGCACAACCTGGACCAGATAATGGCCGCCTCCGAGAGGGCGCTTACGCTCACCAACAGCCTTTTGGCCTACAGCCGGAAGCAGGTCATGAACCCTAAACCGATCGAGCTGAACGCCACCGTCCTGAGGACCGAGAAGTTCCTGGCGCGGCTGATCGGCGAGGAGATCGAGCTGGTGACCAGGCTAAGCGGCGAAGAGATCACCGTCATGGCGGACAGCGGGCAGCTCGAGCAGGTGCTGACCAATCTGGCGGCCAATGCCCGCGACGCCATGCAGCGCAAGGGGTGCCTCATCATCGGCACCAGCAAGCTCGAGATCGACCAGGACTTCGTCAGGGTGCACGGCTACGGCAGGCCCGGGAGCTTCGCCCGCATCTCCGTCTCGGACACCGGCGCGGGGATGGATGAAAGAACCAGGGAAAAGATCTTCGAGCCGTTCTTCACCACCAAGGAGGTGGGGCACGGTACCGGGCTCGGCCTCTCCATAGCCTACGGCATAGTGAAGCAGCATGACGGCTACATCAACGTCTACAGCGAGCCGGGCCGGGGGACCACCTTCAACATCTACCTCCCCCTGGTCGCCGGGAGCCAGGAGGCGATCCGGATCGAGCCGCCGCAGATAGCCGGCGGGAGCGAGACCATCCTGCTTGCCGAGGACGACGAGGGGGTGAGGGCGCTGGTGAGGACCGTCCTGACCGGCTCGGGATACCGGGTCATCGAGGCGCGCGACGGCGAGGATGCCGTGGTCAAATTCCGGGAACACCGGGAACTGATCGATCTGCTGGTTATGGATGTGATCATGCCGAAGAAAAACGGCAAGGAGGCCTTCCTGGAGATCAGCGCCATGAAGCCTGGCACCAAGGCGGTCTTCGTCAGCGGCTACACGGCGGACATCATCGACAAAAACGGTCTGATCGACGCCGGGCTGCATCTGATCAGCAAGCCGCTGCTCCCCAACCAGCTGCTGGCCAAGGTGAGGGAGCTGCTGGACGGCAGTGAGACAATGGACAATGAACAATCGTCAATTGCCTCTCCCCCATCCCAGTGCCAGCTGGACGCTGCGCTGCCAGCCACGGCAGAGCTCTTCCCTGCGCTCACGCCCCATTAACGGCTCGAAGCGCCGGTCCAGCGCCCAATGCCTGGCAATCGACCCCGTGTCCATGAGACCTGCGCCTATCCCCGCGAGCATTGCGGCTCCCAGCGAGGTGGTCTCGGTGCAGCGGGGCCTCAGCACCGGGGCACCCAGCAGGTCGGCCTGCAGTTCCAGCAGCAGATCGTTTCGCGCCGCCCCCCCGTCCACCCGCAGCTCGCTCAGCGCGATGCCGCTTCCCCTTTCCATGGCCCGGATGGCATCCACCGTCTGGAAGGCGATCGCCTCCAGTGCGGCGCGGGCCAGATGGGCCCTGTTGCTCCCCCGGGTCAGACCGGCGATCACCCCGCGGGCGTAGGGGTCCCAGTACGGCGTTCCAAGACCCGAGAGGGCCGGCACGAAATAGACTCCTCCGGTATCCGGTACGCTTCGGGCCAACTCCTCCACCTCGGCCGCACTCCCGATCAGGCCGAGCCCCTCCTTTAGCCACTCCACGGCCGCCCCCGCGATGAAGATCGATCCCTCCAGCGCGTACTGCACCGCTTCCCCGGGGAGCTGCCAGGCGATGGTGCTCAGCACCCCTGCGCCGCTTGCCACCTGTGCACCGCTGTTCATCACCACGAAGGCGCCGGTACCGAAGGTCGCCTTGGCCATCCCCGGCTTGAAGCACCCCTGGCCGAAAAGGGCCGCCTGCTGGTCTCCCGCCATGCCGGTGATCGGGAATTGCGCGCCGGTCAGCTGCGCATCGCTGCGGCCGAAGAGCGAGGCGCTCGGGAGCACCTCGGGGAGCATGGCGCGCGGCACGCCGAAGAGCCGCAGCAGGTCGTCGTCCCAGGCCAGGGTGCGGATGTTGAACAGCAGGGTCCGGCTCGCGTTGGAGAGGTCGGTGACGTGGGAGCGCCCGCCGCTCAACCGGAACACCAGCCAGGAGTCGATGGTGCCGAAGCAGACCTCCCCCCGCTCCGCCCGCGCACGCAGCCCCTCGACATGTTCCAAAAGCCAGTTGAGCTTGCTGGCGGAGAAGTACGGGTCCAGCAGGAGCCCGGTCCGCTCCCGGATCATCGGTTCCAACCCTTCGCGCTTCAGCGACTCGGTCAGCTCCGCCGTGCGCCGGTCCTGCCAGACGATGGCCCGGTACAGGGGGTTCCCGGTCGAGCGCTCCCAGACCACCGTGGTCTCCCGCTGGTTGGTGATCCCGATCCCGGCGATCTCGCAGGGAAGTACCGCGCGCTCGGCCAGCACCTCCCTCAGGCAGGCAAGCTGACCCTCCCAGATCTCCAGCGGATCGTGCTCCACCCACCCCGGTCTGGGATAGTGCTGCGACAGGTTCCTTGACGCCGTCCCCAGCGCCTCCCCCTCCGGGGTGAAGAGCGTCGCCCTGCTGCTGGTGGTCCCCTGGTCGAGCGCAAGCAGATATGCCACGTCCCCCTCCTTTTTCACCAGAACCTCCAGATGATCCTGGTGCCGATCCGTTCTTCCTGCTGCCGCCCGCCGGACCACAATCCCGAGACGGGGCTCTGGTCGTAGTACAGGCTGAGGTCGGTCCCGGACGACAGGTGCACCCCGACCTCCCCGGTCCAGGTGAGGGCGTTTCTAAAAGGGCGGGCGAAGTCGTAACCGTAGCGCGTCCCCAGCTGCTGCCCGGTATTGCGGCCGGTGCTCTCGTAGCTCAGCACCGGGAGCTTGGCCGCCGCCGACAGGAACAGGGTCTCGGCCAGGGAAAGCCGCCACCCCGCCTGGGCATGCACCAGGTGGGTCGACTCCTCGATGCCGCCGGGGATCTCCCGTTCCAGGGCGCGGTAACCGAGACCCCATTCGGGCTCCAGGGTCAGGTCGTCCGCTGCCGAATATTTTACCCCGGCCGTGGTGAGGAGACGGTCGGGATCGAAAAAGTGGCTGGCGGCAAGGGGCGCGGAGAGGCTGGGCGTGTCGAAGCCTGCCGCGAGGAGCGGCGTGGCGCAAAGGAGAAGGAGCATGCATGCGGCGAGGGTCTCTCTCATGGCGCCAGTGTAGCAAAAAACGGGTCGACATGCTGCCATTAATTAACCTCCCCTGACCGGGTCCGGATCCACTCTACTTTGTCACGTTACTTCGTGGCATCTCCCCAACCCTCTCCCCTCAAGGGAGAGGGGGTGCTTGCGCGGTGTGCGGAAGATTAGCACTGTCAGGAACCGTCTTGTGCCGACTCTCCCTCTCCCTCCGGGGGTAACCGGGTTAAGTTAAGGGAATGAGAGGTAGGGTGGGCCGTGCCCACCACAACCGCATCCTGATGGTGGGCACGGCCCACCCTACATGATTCACGGGATCACCGCTTAACTTAATGGCAGTGCCCTCCGGGGGAGGGTCGGGGTGAGGGAGCGCGCGGGGTAATAGGACAAAGCAGGGTTAGCCGTTGTCGCTGGATCGGCGCCGTTAGGCCGTTGCGCCGCTGCGGCAACGCCGCTGCCGCCCGGGGTTCCCCTTTCCGGTTCGGGGCGGCCCCTTCTCCTGCGTTTGCCCGGCTTTCCCGCCACGCCGGGCAAACGAAAAAAACCCGCCGGCGCGCTTTGGCGCCGGCGGGTTGGCAGCTACTTGCTGGAGAGGGGAGTCACCCTCTCCAGGCAGGAGGGAAGTTAGTAGGTCAACGGACGGAGCAGCGTCCTCGTCGTTGCACGGCCGGCGAACACGCTGGTTCCGGCGTGGTCGGTACAGGCCCCCCATGAACCGAGGATCCCGTTGTCGTCTGCGATAGCGAGGCTGCTGACGTTGGCACCGGAGGCGACGGCTTTGGTCGGTGACGGGTTGGGAACTCTGGCGCCGGCTCTGGTCACGGTGCTGGCGCCGTTCAGGGTGTAGCAACCCTGCTTGTTGGCCTGGCTGAGCGTCCTGACCGTCCACTGCTCCGGGCTGTCGCCGCCGTTGTAGCGGAAGTTGCCGAGACCCGGCATGAAGCGGTACGGCTTGCGGGCGACCGTGCTGACGACACCGTCGACCGTCTTCGCGCCGCTGTAGCTCAGGTAGCTGGCATTGCCGGCGTTGCCGTGGATGCCGCCGAAGGTCTTCTTATCGCTGGCATTGTGGCAGTTGGCGCACTTGATGCCGAAGATGTTGCCGCCGCCGGTATTGGTGTAGATACCGGCTGCCACTTGCGCCTGGAAGGTTGCGTCGTCCATGGTTCTTTCGTCCGGCACCAGCCGCGCCGCTCCGACCAGCCCGGCCGAGTTTTCATTGTTGCCGTTGCAATCCGCGAAGGAGTTGTTCACGCTGTTGTGGGCCACAATGCCATCTTCCTGTTCTGATGCCGTTTGCCCCGGGTTGCTGTAAAGGTTCTCTCTGTGGCAGATGAAGCATACCAGCGCATCCCGTGCGAAGGTGTCGTCGCCATTGGAGTTGCGCAGCAGGTACTCGTTGTTGGATCCGTGGGCGCCGATGGCGGCCTTGTTGAAGGAACCGGCCGCAGTGTTCACGTCGGCTGCGCGGAACTGACCGACGGTGTGGCAGTCGCCGCAGTGCAGGACGTTGTTGTCGGCCAGGACCTCGTTGTTGAGAGTCGTGTAGGTGGGGGTGAATTTACCGGTTTCAAACATGGTACCTGTGACGACCCCTGCGGCGAGGACACTACCGTCCGGCCTGAAGGTGGTAGGGGTATTTTTCACCCCCCTGATCGGACTGCTTACCACACCATTGCGGAAGTTGAAGTTGGCCGTGGAGATGTTGGTGAACTGTGCGGCAGTGAGGTTCCTGGAGTTGTACTTGCGACCGCGCACCGCATGGTGCGAGCTGTTGTCGGTGTCGAACTGCTCGTAGACGCCCACCACGTTGATGCGGGAAACCTGGTCATAGGCGTTGGAGACGGAGTCGCCGAACGGGTTAAGAGCGGTACGGGTGAATCCCGTTGCGCTCGGCACTGCGGCAAGAGCCGCCACTGCGGTCGGGGCGCCTGCTTCGTTATGGCAGGAAAAGCAGAACTGGTCCATCAGTGTGTGGTTCGGAGCGGCCGGGTTCCAGGCGTACTGGGACTGTCCGTCCGGGCCGGCTGTGGCCGTGGTCTGATTGCCGGCCAGGGCGGCGTTGCCGTTACGGAGATGGGTCTTGTTGTCTGCCATGTGGTAGAGCGGATCGATGACGATGGCGCTGCCGGAAACCTTCCCTTCCAGGTGACATGCGACGCAGTCCGCATTGGTTACGCCGCGGCCGGTTACGTGGTGCGACCGCTTGGCGAATTCAGCGGTGATGGCGCGGACGCCGTTGTTGTCGCCGACCAGGTCCGCTCCATGCTGCGGTGCGGCCACGTCATGGCAGGCTACGCAGTCGTTAGCGATGGGGAGCGAGGAGGTCGCCCGGGCAGCGTGGAGACCGCCGGTGCCGGATGCGGTGTGGCAAGGGGCGCAGTTGGCAACGAAGTCGGTTGCGGCAAAGGCAGGTATCCTGTTTTGGTCATGGCACACAGCGCACCTGTTAGCCGCTAACGGGTTGGGAAACGGAATCGGGCCTACACCGTTGTGCTGGGCTCCACCGCCATGGCACCCCTGGCAACCGGTTGCTTCCGTGTTATGCGACGAGACCAGGAAATCTGCAACGATGGGGGTCCCCTGTGCGGGATCAAGTGTAGTCGAGTGACAGACCCTGCAAGAGCTTTCGGCGACTCTCGGTGCATCCGCGGGACTACCCCCCTCTCGTTTGTCGGTGCCGCAGGCGGCCAGCACGGCGGTGAGCAAGAGTGAGCCTATTACGGCAGAAAACCTATACGTTCTACTCATGTTATTCCTCCTTGGTAAATGGGTTGTTCGGTTAATAGGTTCCCGGCAGGTGGCACTTGGTACAGACCCTGCTCCCGGCTTTGTCCCGGTAATTATTCTTGATGGCGTTCCAGTTGCGCGGATGCGGATTGGTCCTGCCGCTTGCGTGGCACTGGATGCAGACGTCCCCGTCCGGATGGCAGGCCTGGCACGATTGCAGGTTGCGCCTCGCCTCCGTGGCATGCTCGTTCAGGGCGGGCGCATAGGCCTGGCTGGAGGAGCCGAGCCCCAGGTGCGACTTGATCCTCAGGTTCCCCTGCGGGAAACGGGCGTGGCAGGCGTTGCAGTATTTCTGATCGTGGCAGCGGTAACAGGTCTGCGGGTTGTCCAGCGCCTTGATCGGGTGGATGGTGACGAAATCGCTGCGGTGGCTCTTCGGCAGATAGTCGCGGCCGGAGGTTGCCTGGGAGAGATCGGCGTTGATGCCGCCCCCCTGGTGGCAGTCGAGACACATGGACTGGCTGTGGCACTGGGCGCAGTTGTGGCCCGCCTTGCCGGCCAGGGTGCGGTGGTTGCGCACCCAGTCGCTGTCGTGGTTGGGCGCTACCCCTTCCCCCTTATGGCAGCTGTTGCACTCGGAAATCTGCATCTCCGCGTATTCCTTGTGCTGCTGTTTCTCGGCCAGAGCCTGCTGGACGTACAGGACAGTCAGTGACAAAAGCATGCAAACAAACAACAGTTTCTTCACAGAAGCACCCCCTTTCTAGAAATCGTAGTCGAACGCGAGCCGCCCGGAGACATTGCGGCTGTAACGCTCGTTGACGTCGTTTTGGACGCGGCCCGATACCGCCATGTTGCTGGCCAGTTTGTGCCTGCCCCCCAGCCAGTATCTACGTGCGGTCTCGTCGCCGGTCAGCGCATCGCGCTCGTAGACGTCGTAGCTGATGCCGCCGGCAACCTGGGAACCCTTGGCGATATCGTAGGCCGCGGTGACGATCCCCCCGTCCAGGCTGCCGTAATAGCCGTTGCGCTTGTCGTATTCCAGGGTCACCGTGAGCGGCTCGACGGGGCGCAGGGCGACTCCCGCGTGGTAGACGTTCGCCGTGCCGTCTTCGCCATAACCCTGGCGGTTGTACCCCGCATTGAGCGACACCTTGTTGTTGAGGATGTAGTCGACCCGGACCACCCCTTCCCGATACCGGTCTACCGCGAAAACCGAATAGATCGAGGTGGTGTCGAAGGTCGGATAGCTCTGATAGTACTCGCCGGTAAAGATCAGCTCCGAGCTCGGATAGTACTTCACCCCCCCCAGTACCTCGTTGAAGCTCTCCGCGGCGATGTCGTACCTCAGGTTGCCGTACGCCTTGAGGTTGTTCAGCAGGTACTGCTTGAAGGTTGCCCCGATGACGTCCCTCGACACGTCGGCGTCGTCCCATTTGCGCAACCAGCTCAGTTCCAGATCGGTCTGCTTGAAGCCGGCCAGGTGGGCGGCCGCCCCGAAGGTCGCGTTCCCCGCATCGCCGATCTCGCCGTTCAGGCCGAAGAGGACGTCGCGCCCTCCCAGCAGGGTGAATGCGACCGGACCGACGTTTTTCAGGTCGACCTGCGCGCCGTCGACGATGGCGCTCCCGGCGGCGAGGTTGACGAACTGGCGCCCGACTCTCAGGTCGACCTTGTCGAACAGGTCGCGGTAATCGCCGTACAGGTAATAGAGCCTGCCGTTTAGCCCTTCACCGTTGCTGAAATCCTGCGACCCCCTGCCGTAGCCGTGGATGGAGAACTTCCCCGCCTTGTCGATGTCGGTGATGGAGAGGCGCAGATATTCGGCCAGCTCTATCTGACGGTGGTCATTCAGCAGCTGGTTGCTGAATGAGAGAAACTGGGTGGAACTTCTGCCGTGTATCTCCGCAGACCAGCTGGTTGAAGCGGTCAGCAGGGAGATGCACAGAAGCAATCGTGATGACCCTTTTATCCCCATTAATTTAACCTCCTTTCCGTACGTGATTGCATCTTCAACAGTTATCCGCCGGCTTCTATACCTGCACCTCGGGCGGCGGGAAAAGGCGGCTGCAGGTCACCTCCTCGTGGCTTTTGCGCCGCCGGATATTCTCGTTATGGCGTTCGGTGCAGACGGCACCGAACGCCCTTTACGCTGGAGGTTGTTGCAGAAATTCAACATGCCGCATATTTGAGAGTGTGGAATTCAGTTGGCGTGCCGTCGACTGAATTAACACATGTTAACACTGGAGGTTTCTCTATTTGATGCGTGGGGATCGGGACAACGAAATCAAAGGTACATTAGATTTCCCAATGCACAACAACCGTCAAAATTTTATTTACAGCTGCCGGCAGCCCGGCAAACATCAATGACAGTTATCAAATCCATACAATTTGCATAAGCGTTTTTTAATATTTGCCTGGAAAACAAAAAAGCCGGGGCTCGAATATCGTGTGATATTTCGGCGACCCGGCTGTCTCTGTGAGACCCTGTAGGCTTTCCGTCCCATCCTCGCGGATGGTTTAGTATTATCGTGGTATCACTACCTGATTTGTCAAACTGTATTCCAGACTTACCAAAATACGAGAAAACATGTCAATAAAAAAAACCCGGAAGCATCTGGATTACCGTTAAATACTTCTCCCACTCTCAGGCCAAGGAATAGCTCCACTGGGAGATAACCCTTTGCCGGAGGTCATGCCGCCTATGCCAGAAGTCTGCATTTCTCGTGACTTTCCATCCCTCACCGTCTGTCAGTATCTGCTGTCAGGAGAGTAACGTGAGACAGTCGGCGGCGACAATCGCACCGGCTAGCGCGATGTGTCGCTCCCCTCTTCGGCGTGGGATTTAGATTCAGCAGATACCAGATCAGCAGTCACCTTGCCGAGTGCGATCGAGGTGGCGATCCTTACCGGCACCTTGAAGTCGTCGTCGGTCATCCAGATCAGTATGTCGCCGGTCCGTCTGAAGATCCCGGCCGTTTGCTGCAGCGGGCGGAGCACCAGGGTATCGACCATGCTCAGGTCCGGCAGACGCAGCTCCTCCCTGCGCAGGATTTCCACCGGCACCTCCGCGTAGGTTTCGCTGTCGTAGATGTGCAGTGTCTCCGTCCTGCCGACCTGCAACTGACGGTTCCGGAGGTAGTAAATTCCCGACAGGGTGTCAAGCAGATCATCGGTGGGGACCGTCAACGTCGAACTCCCGGGGGTGCTCAGGTCAACACGGGACACCCTCTTCTTCCTGAGATTGATGGTGAACGACTCATCCCTCTTGAAGGAACCTTCCTGCTGCCTGATGTTGGTCATTATGAACCTCCCGTCGACATGCCGGGTCTCGATGACGTTGTCGACGGGAAAGAAACCGGAGAGTGCGGCATTTGATTTTACTCTCAGCGTTATGGAAGTTACTCCGTTCGCGTTGCCGGATTCCAGCTCGGCACTTCCTATCGGCATGCCGTGCATGCTTATCAGATAGGTGAGCTTTTCGTCTTTGGCCGCCAGGAACTCGCTGACCGTTGTCAACATGGCGGGAGCACGCTTCGCGATCGCCGAGTGCTGCGCCTTCTCAGCAGGAGCGGGGTCCGCTTCGGCACGCGGACCGGCAACTCCGTCAGTCTCGGTCCGGGCCGCCGGCACCCGTGCGGGGTCGATCCTGACAGCCCCAGGCTCCGGCTGGGCCCTTTGAGCCTCCGGCTCCGGCTCGACTGCGGGAGGCTCGGGCCCTGCCTGTGCAAAGCGGTAATCCGTCTCATCCTCCGAAAGCGGAGCTTCCGGGGCTGGTGCCCGCGCGCCGTGGTGCTCCGGGGCCGGGAACTCCCGGCTCCCGGCGTTCCCTGTCGCGGCCGCCGTCGCCAGGTCGACCATGACCCCGAACGGCAGGTTGACAGCTGCGCCGAGGTCGAGGTTCCCCAACCTCCCCAGCGAAGAGATGAGGAGGAGGTGCGCCAGGATGGAGAGCAGCGAGCAGCAAGCGAGCAGCCGGATGCTGTGAAAGCGTCTGTGCATATCGGCCCTTCAAGGCGGTGGTCCACTAACGTGACCGGGCGCTGCGCCCGGCGCGAAGATGAGAAAAAGCCGGCGCACTGGGCGCCGGCTTGATGGTAGCTTTAGCTGCGGGAGAGGGGGCGCGCCCCCTCTCCACGGCTGGAGGTGAATTAGTAGGTCAGCGGACGGAGCAGGTTTCTGGTTGTTGCACGGCCGGCAAATACCGAGGTACCGGCGTGGTCGGTGCAGGCGCCCCAGGAACCGAGGATGCCGTTGTCGTTGGCGATTGCGCTCGGGCTGACATTGGTACCGGATGCGGTGGCCTTGGTCGGCCCGACGCCCGCAACGCCGTTTCTGGCGGAGGTGCCGTTCAGGGTGTAGCAACCCTGCTTGTTGGCCTGGCTCAGCGTCTTGACCGTCCACTGCTCGGCACTGTCGCCGCCGTTATAGCGGAAGTTGCCCAGACCCGGCAGGAAGCGGTACGGCTTGCGGTTTACCGTGGTGACCGCGCCGGTCGGCACTTTCGCGCCGGAGTAGGTCACGTAGGAGGCGTTGCCGGCGTTGCCGTGGATGCCGCCGAAGGTCTTCTTGTCGCTGGCGTTGTGGCAGTTGAGGCACTTGTTGCCGAAGATGTTGCCGCCGCCGGTGGCAGCGTACTTCCCTGCAGCCAGTTCAGTCTGGAAGGTTGCGTCGTCGATTTCCCCCTCTTCCGGCGCCAGACGGGCTGCTCCGGTCAGACCGGCGGTGTTGTAGAAGCTGCCGTTGCAATCCAGGTAGGAGTTGTTGACGCTGTTGTGGGCGATGGCGCCCAGGTTGCCGGAGGTCGCGGTCTGTCCCGGAACGCTGTAGACGCTTTCCTTGTGGCAGATGAAGCAGACCAGCGCGTCCTTGGCGAAGGTGTCGTCGCCGTTGGAGTTACGCAGCATGTACTCGTTCTCGGAGCCGTGGGCGCCGATGACTGCGTTGTTGAACGGTTTGACGCCGACGTCGGCGGCACGGAACTGGCCGACGGTATGGCAGTCGCCGCAGTGCAGGACGTTGTCGTCGGCGAGAACCGCATCGTTTAGCGTGGTGTAGGTTGCGGTGAACTTGCCGGTTTCAAACATGGTACCGGTGATGGCCCTCACCAGGCCGATCGGCTTCCTGACGCCGTTCTCGGCGTGGTTGGCGTTGGCCGTAGAGATGTTGGCGAACATTGCGGGGGTGAGGTTCTTCGTGGCGTACTTGGCGCCGCGGACCGCGTGATGCGAGCTGTTGCCGGTGTCGAACTGCTCGTAGACGCCTACCACGTTGATGCGGGAAACCTGGTCGTAGGAGTTGGAGACGGAGTCGCCGAACGGGTTGAGTGCGGTACCGGTGTAACCGGCCACGCCGGCCAGCGCTGCAGCCGCGTCAGGGGCACCTGCCGCGTTGTGGCAGGAGAAGCAGAACTGGTCCATCAGGGTGTGGTTGGGGTTGGACGGCTGCCAGGCATATCCGGCGCCGGTGGCGGTTGTCTGGTTGCCGACCAGGGCGGCGTTGCCGTTACGGAGGTAAATCTTGTCGTCGGCCATGTGGAACTTCATGTCGACCACTACGGCACTCCCTACCCGCTTCCCTTCCAGGTGGCAAGCCGCGCAGTCGGAGTCTTTGACGTCGCGGCCGGTCACGTGGTGCGACCTCTTGGCGAACTCCATGGTGATGGCACGTACGCCGTTGTTGTCATTTACATAGTTGCCGCGGGAGGTCTTGTCCTGAGCGAAGGCGTGGCAGGCTACGCAGCTGCCGCCGACGAACGGGCCGAAGGGGTTATGCGAGTTGTGGCAGGTGGCACAGGTAGTGGTTACCACCTGGGTGCCGTCGAAAAGATAGTTGGTGGCATGGTTGTTACCTGTAACGGTAGCGGTGTGACATGCTGCGCACCTGCCGGAGGCTGCCGGATTGGTGTCGTTGTGGGAAGGTCCGTGGCAACCCGCGCAACCCGTGCCGGTGATGCCGTTGGCGGCATTGTCGGTCCAGGCCGAGTTGGTGTAGTGGCCGGACTGCTTGAACTCGGCTATGAGATTCTGACCGGTTGCATCGAGGGTCGTCTCATGGCACTGCAGACACGGTTTATCCTGGGTCTTCTCCACAGGCGGAGACATGACGATCGGAGCGGCAATCGTGGTGGTAGCACCGGAATTGACCACAACGCCGATGGCGAAACCCTCGTACTTCAAGGTGCTGCCGTTGAACGCCTTTACCGAGAGGGTCACTTTGCCGGGATAGATGCCGCCTATCGTCCCCTGGTCCGTCTCGGGGTCGATGGTCCCTCTGACCACCGGCAGGGCTTTGCCGCTATTGTCGGCGCCGGTTACGGTTACCTTGATCTCGGTTACCCCGGCCGGAGCGGCCGCTGCCGTCTTGGCGCTGCTTTTACCGTCTGCCCATACCAGTTTGGATGCGACCGAGCCGGTCGCTGCGCCGGAGCCGTCGGAGACGTTGCCCAGGTTGCTTGCGCCGCAGCCGGTCATTGCCATTGCCAATACGGCTAACAATAGGTATTGCAGGTTACTCAGGCAAAATTTCTTCATCTTTTTTCTCCCTTTACCTTTTTGGTTTCCGAACACGATGTTCGGTTCTGCCCAATTGCAGTAATCACGCGTTTCCTGACAATTTTTTTTCTCTTACGGTACCTGTCACCTCCTGGAAATCTGCAGTAACGCATAAATGAGCAGTAATCGCCTTGCGGCCATTGCGTTTTTTCAGTTGGCAGTACCGATGAAATCTGCACTCCCGCTCTGGCTGGCCCCGTCGAGCAGAATGGGGGCCGAATCGGTGAAGGCGTAGCCGGCGAGCGCGGCCCTGATGCTGTAGCTCCCCGCCGGGAGGTACAGCTTGTAATTGCCCAGGGCGTCGCTGCTCGTCCCGTACGGGGTCCCCGGGGCTGTGACCGAAGCACCGGCGAGGACGCCGCCGCCGTCGCTCACGTTGCCGGAGATGGGATAACGGTAATCCAGGGTCCCCGATATGGTGGCTGAGCCGTAAGCCACCCCGGAGAGGACGCCGCCGTACGGGTAAATCACCTCCCCGGTCGTGCCGCCGGTCGGGTAGGAGACGCCGCTGATGACGCCGCCGGTGGGATAGACCACGCCTGCGCTCACCGTTCCGCTGGGATAGGTTACCCCGCCTGCCACGACACCGGTCGGATAGCCCGCCGTTACTGCCACGCTCCCCGCCGGATAGATCACCCCGGCGTTCAGGGTCCCGCCAGGATAGCCGACCCCTGTCGTCACGGCGCCGACCGGAAAGGCGATACCGCCGACCACGGTCCCGGCGGGGTAGGTCACGCCGCCGATCACCGCGCCGTCGGGGTAACTGGTGCCGCCGATCACGGTGCCGGTCGGATAGAAGACGCCGCCGACGATGGTCCCGGCAGGATAGGTCACGCCGCCGATCACGGTCCCGGCGGGGAAGCTCACGCCGCCAAAGACGGTCCCGGCGGGGTAGGAGATCCCCGTCGTCACGGCACCGACCGGAAATGCGATGCCGCCGACCACGGTCCCCGCGGGGTAGCTCACCCCGCCGATCACCACGCCGTTGGGATAGCTGACGCCGCCGATCACGGTACCGGTCGGATAGAAGACACCGCCGACGATGGTTCCGGCCGGGTAGGTCACGCCGCCGATCACGGTGCCGGCTGGGAAGCTCACGCCGCCGACCACAGTCCCTGCGGGGTAGGTCACGCCGCCGATCACGACGCCGGTCGGCATGCCGGCTATTACCGCCACACTTCCTGCCGGGTAGACCACGCCGCCGATCACCGTCCCGCTCGGGTATTGGATCCCCGTCGTTACCGCACCGACGGGGAAGGCGATGCCGCCGACCACGGTCCCCGGGGGATAGCTCACCCCGCCGATCACCACGCCGTTTGGATACCTGATGCCGCCGATCACGGTGCCGGTCGGATAGAAGACCCCCCCGATGATGGTCCCGGCCGGGTAGGTCACGCCGCCGATCACGGTGCCGGCAGGGATGCTGATGCCGCCGATCACGGTGCCGCTCGGGAAGCTGACGCTCCCTGTCACCGCGCCGGTGAGAGCTGCGCCGAAATCCTGGCCGGGGATAGATCCCTGGAGCGAGACCGATCTCCTGGCCGGGGTGAACCGGTAGAAATCGGACGGCTGCGGGGTCACCGTGTAGGGCCCTGCGGGGAGTCCGGTGAAGGAGTAGTTGCCGTTCACGTCGCTTACCACAGGGTTGCCGACCCCGTTGCTCAGCACGACTCCGTAAAGGCCGACCCCGTTCAGGGTCACCCTGCCGGAGATGGTATAGCTGTTCGGGACCGCAGCCGGCGTGGTCACTGTCAGCTCGTTGCTCGGCTCCGAGATGTTCCCCGAGTTGTCATAGGCCCTTACGCTGTAGCTGTAGGAAGTGACGCCCCTGGTGCTGGTATCGGTGAAGTAGAGCAGGTTGTGGGCATCGGCGATCTGGGAGCCGTTGCGATAGACCAGGTAGCCGGCGACGAAATGGGTCGCATCGGCGTTGGACTTGGTGGCGGCCGACCAGGTGAGGGAGACCGCATCGCTGGTGGCGTCGGCGCCCAGGGCCAGGTTCGAGGGGGGGCTCGGCTTGGTCCTGTCGGCCAGGTCGATCCTGGCCGGCGTGGTGACGCCGGCCGGAAGGCTCGCTGCGGAACGGACGCCGGCGCTGCTGAAAGACCTGACGATGTAGCTGTAGTCGGTCGAGGCCTGCAGGTTGTTGCTGTCGGTATAGCGGGGCTGTACCGACGAGGCGATCCTCTGGTAGTTGTTGCCCGCCCCGTCGCCGCGCAGGATGTCGTACCCTGCCACGACCCGGTCGCCGCCGGATTTGCTGGAGGCGGCCCAGACCAGGGCTACCGAGTTGCTCCCTACCGAGACCACCGAAAGGTTGGTCGGCACCGTCGGGGGGAACGGGTCCTTGAGATCCGGATTGACCGGCGTGGCGACCGTCAGCGGGTTCCCCGCGGCAGATTCGATCCGGCTGGCGACGGCCGTCACCGTGTAGACGTAGGAGGTACTGGGGGTGACGCTGTTGTCATGGTACTCGGTGGCGACGATCCCGGTCGCGATCAGGACCGCGTCGCGGTAGACGTTGTAGGTCACCGTCTGGGTCGCCGCGCTGGCCGAGGCGCTCCAGGTAAGGGGCGTACTGTTGTAGCGCTGGGATCCCGGCGTCACGGCAAGGGCGGTCGGCGCCGCGGGAGCAGGCACGCCCGGGGTCGCAGCGGTGCGCACCGCCACGCCCTGGGAAGCCGGGGAGAGGTTGGAGTCGGCGTCGGCCGCCTTGACGAAGTAGAGGTAGCTGGTACTCGGGGTGACGCTGAAGTCGATGTACGAGCTCTCGCTGGTGAAGCCTATGAACTGCGCGTCGCGGTAGACGTTGTACCTGACGGCGGGAAGCTCGGTCCCGTCGCTCCTGGTCTTGGAGGACTGCAGCCACTGCAGGTTGACCTGGATGTGGTTTGCCCCCTTGCAGACCAGGCCGTTGGGCGCGGAGGGGGGGATCGAGTCGGCAGCCGCCGGGGTGGTGACCGTCGCCTTGTTGCTCGGCTCGGAGAGGTTGCGGCTTGCGCTGGCATCGTAGGCGGCCACCTGGTAGCTGTAGGAGGTTCCCGGCGCGGCCGAGAAGTCGCTGTACCCGGCGCTTGCGGGGCCGGCGGCGCCGACGCAGAGGTAGACCCCCGAGAGGTCGGCGCGGTACACCAGGTAACCTGCGACCTCCGGGTCGGCAGAGGGGTTCCAGCCCAGGGTGACGCTTCTGGCGGTCGCGCCGGCGACGCCAAGCCCGGCCGGTGCCGCGGGGGGGGTGCTGTCGGTCAGGTCCGGCGTCTGCACCCTGGCGAACTGCGCATTGGAGATGGCCGTGTTGATCGCGGCGCTCGCCACGTATTCCGCCGGGAGGATCCCCTGCGCCGCCAGTGCGGTTATCGCGGCGGCAATGCCGGCTTTGATCTCGTCGGCGAAGCTCCCGATCCCACCCTCCCGGTTCAGGGCGGTGACCAGTGCCGCGGCCGTGGTTTGCGACCCCCGGATCACGGAGTTCAGCGCCCGTATGGAAACGATCAGGTCCTGCTGCGCCCTGCTGCTGTTGCTGTCCGAGGCGCTGGCGGGGGGGGCTATCTGGGTGAAGTTGTGACCGAAAAAGGTCTCCAGGACGATGGTGGCCCTTCGGATGTCGTCCGAGTTGAACACGGAGGAGTTGTTTGCCATCAGGTACTGCACCACCATGTTGGTCGCGAAACTGACCATCACCGGAGGAATGGTCGCCCTCCCTACCAGGTGCTGCGGCACCGCCGACTGGATGAAGATGTCGGTTGCGCCGGCCAGGTTCAGGAACTTGGCGAGCCTTGCCACGGTCGAGGCGGACCTGGTTGCCTCCACCATGAGCGAACCGCTGTAGTTGGCGGGGATGGAGAGCCGGTAGCGTCCCTTGTTGTCGCTTTGGACGGTTTCGGGGTTGCTGAGCGGGACGCTGGACTTCACGCCGCCGGCATCGATGGCGTAAGCGGTCACCTTCGCATCTGCCAGCGCCAGGCCGGTGGCCGGATCGGATACCACACCGGAAACGGATTTTTGCGCCGTTTGAGAACCGCTAAAATCACCGCAGCCGAAGAGGAGCAGCGACAAAGAGGCGAGCAGAAATGCTCCAAACGAGAACCTCTTCCAGTTAACCGACATACCGAACTCCTCCTTGTGCTTATAGTCAAACTGGTTTCTAGTCATGGTTTCGGCTCCGGGCATCCGCCTGCGAGCCGGATGCCGGGCGGCTGTTACTCCCCCTGGCGCGAAGGGGGATGGATCGCGCTCGCCTCTCAAATCCCCCCCAGCCCGCCCGTTGCGTCGCTGGTCGGCCTGCCGGTGAAGTCCAGCCTGGTATTGCCGGCGTTCACGCTGAAATTGTCGGCTGTTGCCGCCGGGCTGGAGGCGCCCGAAAGTGCAAAGGCGTGGTCCTTCAGGGTGGCGATCAGCGCGTAGTAGCCGCTCGGTATCCCGGCCAGGGAATAGTTCCCCCCCGCGTCGCTGACCGTGCTGAAGATCGCGTCGCCGTTGGTCAGCAGGTCGCCGCCGGGGCTTTTGCTGACCAGGGTAAGCGCTACCCCGGCCATTGCCGCCCCTCCCGAGAGTCTGACCACGCTGCCGGAGACCGTGAAGCTGGCAAGCTGCGCCGTGAAGTCGACCACGGCATAGTTGCCGGTATTGCTGAGGGTTGCCGCACGGGACGCGGCGTCAAAGCTGACGGCGCTCGATTTGAGCACGTCGGTGCGCGAAGGGGTGATGGTGTAGCTGCCGTCAGTGAGTCCGCTGATGGCATACCTGCCGTTGCCGTCGGTGACGGCGCTCAGGACGCCGGCGGAACCGTCGCGCCGGGCCGAGACGGTCACCCCGGCGAGCCCGGCGCTGTTGGCGCTGGCCACGGTGCCGGAGACCGTGTAGGGGGTAAAGGAGCGGAAGGCCGGGAGCTGGCAGTCGGCTGCGGCCACGGTCAGGGGGGAGTTCGCCCTGTCGAAGCTGTAACCCCCCTTGGCCGGAGTCACCGTATAGCTTCCCGGCGGCAGGTTGCCGATCAGGAAGAGGCCGTTTGCCGCGCTCTCTGCGCTGCCGTAAAGGAGGCCGGTCGAGGCGTCTGCAACCGTGACCGTCACTGCGGCAAGAGGGGCGCCGTCGACCGTCACGGCGCCGGAGACGGAGTAGGTAGCGAAGCCGGTCGCCAGATCCCTGACCATGGGCGCCGCTCCGCTCTCGGTGATGGTGACGCTGCCGGAGCCGTCCAGCTTGATCTGCACCAGGTCGAGCATGCGGTCCAGCATCTGGTCGGCTGCGCTGCTTCCCGGCTGGTAGACCCGGAAGCTGTCCCTGATCGGGTCGACGCCGGCCACACCGTATTTCTGCAGCAGCGGCTTCAGGGTGGCCTGGACCTCCAGAAGCGCCTGACCCGCCTTGCCGGCCAGCTCCCGGATCCCCGGGGCGCCCGCGCCGTAGACGGCCGCCAGATCCTCCCCGGCGGCTCCCCTGGCAAGCACCAGGTTGCTCATCGGGTTGATGTTGGCGGTGCCGTGATCGCCGGCCAGCGAGTAGAGCGTGTACGGGGCGCCGTTCGCCGCGCCGGTCGCCTTGAGCATGAACGGCTTGGTCAGGCCGGCCACCTGGAAGGAGAAGCTGCCGTCGCTGCTGCTCTGGCTCAACACGTTGGGTACGGCGGCGGAGTCCTTCAGGGAGACGGTGCCGACGATAGCCGCGCCTGCGGCAGCCACGCCCGATACGGTCGCCGGCGGCGTGCCGGCCGTGCCGCCGTCGCCTCCGCTTCCGCTTCCGCCGCATCCGGAAAGAAGCAGCAGCATGCTGATGATCAGAGCCGCTATTGTCATATGTCTCATCGATTTAATCCTCAAAGCCTGAGCTCACTCTTTCCAGCCGCAGCCGCTGCTATTTCCAGAGGAAGATGACCCTGTTGGGGTCGGGGTTGTCGCCGTTGATGTCGAAATGGCAGGAGACCGTGCAGGACCACTCCCCCGCGCCGTTCGGGGCATAATTGAGGGTCGCCGCCAGGGTAGCCTTGGGATTGCCCAAAGCGGCAGTAGCCAGTCCGGCGAAGTGACCGGTCATAAGCTCCGGGTTATGGCAGCTGGTGCAGGCGAGCTGCGGCCCCTCGGGATCGGTCAAATGGAACTGGTGCTCTCCTGATACGTAGCTGTTGTACTGGTTTGCCGGAGCATGGCAGCTGCTGCAATCCTGCGCTACGTCGATCGATCCGCCGATCCAGTTCGGGGTCTGCTGCCCGCCGTGGCAGGCGACGGCCGAGCATTTGCCGCCGCTATAGGCGAAGCTCCCGCTCTTGGCCTGATAGCCGGTGGAGAGGTTCAGGTAGGCTACGCCGTTGCCGGCTGCATGCTTCTCGGTACCGGTTCCCCCCTTGGTATGGCAGGCGCTGCAGCCGAGCCCCAGGCCGAGGTGTACCCCATGGGCGCCCGACCTGTTGGGCGCTGCCGCGCCGTCCGGACCACTGGGCGGCACTGCGTGACAGGAGACGCAACCCCGGGAGGCGAGCGCGGGACTGGTCGCGTGGCAGGAGATCCCCCAGCGCTGATCGGTGGAGAGGCACGAGGGAGCCGAGCCGACCAGCAGGACGTTTTGGGAGGTGGCGTGGCACAGGCCGCACTCCTCGGCCAGGGTGGCGCTTCCCTTGACGGCGGAGCCGTTGAAGGTCGCCGAGCCGTGGAAACCGGCGCTGGTGGGGTCGGCCCACGACGAGGGGTGCCCGAAGCTATGGTCGCCGTTTGGGTGGCAGGCGACCGTGACGCCGTTGCCGTCCGTGAAGGAGGCGCTGAAGCAGCTCACCTTGGAGTTCCCACCCGCGAGGTCGGCTCCGTGGCACTCCGAGCAACCGGTGCTCGAAGAAACAGCGGCGCTCCCGCCGTTGGCGTTCTTGTATTCGACCCAGTGCTGCTGCACCCAGCTGCTATAGCCCTTCGCCACAGCATGCTTCCCCGTGGCATCGATCGCGGCGGGGGCGGAGTCGGAGCCGTTACTGCAGCCGGAGAGTGCTGCCAGTGCCAGAGCAACGGGAAGCATTCTGATCAAAGCGGTCGTTTTACGCATATCCTCTCCTATCGGTGGCAGGCGACGCACTGCTCGTTGTTGCCCCTGCCGTGGCAGCGGTAGCAACTGGCCGGATCAAGCTTCCCCTCGATCTTGTGCAGGGTAAGGAAATCTCCCCGGTGCGGCATCATCCGGTCCGGACGGCTGCCGTACTTGGTGGAGGGCTTCATGTCGGTCTTGTGGGAGTGGCAATCCGCGCAGAAGGAGACCTTGTGGCAGCTGGCGCAAAGAACCTCATCGGAGCCGGCATAGAAGCGGTGGTTCTTGATGAAGGTCTGGGTATGGTTGAAGGCCGCGAAAGGCTTCATGCTCCCCGACTGCTGGTCCTCGTGGCACTCGGAGCAACTGACCGCCCCCCGGGCCAACTCCTCCGGATGGGAGGCGGGAAGGTTCGGGAGCGCCTTTAACTGGGCACAGGCGGAGAGGGCCAGGAGCCCTGCCAGCGCCAGGAGGGCTATTATCTGGTGCGAAACTCTCATTTCGTACCTCCTTTTCCGGTGTTCATGTTGTAGGTGACGCGGAGCAGCCCCTTCAGCTCATCGTCGTACTGCGGGTTTTGGCCGTAACTGAGGTCGCCGGAGAGCTCGAATGCCGGGGTCAGGTGGTAACCGAGCGAGCCGAGCAGCTCCCAGGCGCTATCGCTGTTTTCGACCGGCTTCTTGAAGAAGTAGCCGATGGCGTCGAGCGCGGCGAAGTACCCCTTGGTGTCGCACAGGGCGTAGGCGCGCACCTCGTGGAAGGAGCCCGAGGCGGAGCCGGCCACCGCGAAATCGGGGCTGGAGCGCAGGTAATGGTAGCCGAAGCCGGTGCGCACCGAGTTGTCCAGCAGCGTGCCGCGCAGCTCCCCGCCGAAGCGCTGTGCCTTCCCTGTCTCGCGGCTGTAATGCTTGAAGTCGCCGGAGATCTCCGCCTTGCCGAGCGTGTAGCTGGCGCTTGCGCCCGCCGTGCGGGAGTCCCGACCCAGGTTCCGGATCATGTTCGCGAAGAGCAGCGACGAGTAGAAGTAGTCGCGGTTGTTTTGCTCGTCGAAGTTTGCCGCCAGGACCAGCTCCTTGCTCGGCGTTACCTGGAGCAGGTAGCTGTGCTCGGCTATCTGCTGCGTCTCAGTGTTGTAGCTGGTATGCCCCGAAATCTGCACCATGTTGTGCGGCTTGAGCCAGATGTCGCCTCCCAGCAGCCTGTGGCTGCCGAAGCTGTCGGCAGCGCTCCCCGGGGCGGCGGGCTCGGGGGCCTTGCTCTCGTAAAGGCCGGAGAGGCCCAGCTCCAGCATCCCTTTGTGGCGGTAGTTGACCCGGCCGCCGAAGATGCCGTCGCCCTTGCCGTCGGTTGCCATGCCGGGGATGTCGACCGTGTGCACCGTGGCGCCGCCGAAGGCCGAAACACCGAAGCCGTAGGGGAGGTCGGTGCGAGCGGTGATCCCGTCCACCAGCTCGTTGGCGATCCCTTCGGTGACGAAGAACCGGCCGGCGCGTGCCCGGGCATTGGCGTAGTTGAAGCGGTATTGCAGATAGCCGTAGCTTAGGCTGCCATCGAAGCGGTCCGGATTGTCGACGGTGTCCATGCTGTCGTCCAGGTCGAGCCGCCCCCAGCCGTACAGGTGCGCCGACAGGTTGCCGTCGCCGAGCTTGTCGATGTCGACCCCCAGGTACTGGGTCAGGGGCACCAGGGTCTGGGTCTCGAAACCGGCGCGCGCATCCTGCCGGACGCGCAGTATGGTGGTCGAATCCACCGAGCTCTCAGCGAGGGCCGCGGCCGGGACGGTTGTCAGCAAAAGGAGAGGGAACAACCGGCAAAAGAGCGCTTTCTTCATAGGTCCTCTCCTGTCATATAAACGGCATCCCTGGCGGCAAGGTCGCCGCTGCCGGCAAGAACAACCGGCCGGCAGGCGAACAACCACGCTCCGGTTGCGATCCCCTTAAAGTCTCTGCGCATTCAAACCCTCCTGTTTTGGCAAATCGTTTATCTGAAGCTGCGCCGGCAAGGAACCGGCACCTCTTGATGGACATGCGAAGCCGCCTACCCCCCGGCACCGCACCCCGTCAAAGAATCGACACGGCAGTCCCGACAGGTCCGGAGCCGGGATAAGTACTGGTTTCCAGGAGGTTCCCGGAAGGAAATGCTATATGATCAAACAGACATACTATTGGGGATGAAGCCCTGAGCAGGAATGAAGTACCTGCATGGCTCTCTGATTTGAAGGGTGCATGCGGTATAGCTGTAACCAAAATTGAGTCCTTTCGACTTCACCAGTTGAGACAGTATTTATTAATCCTATGATTGCAAAAACGCTACCAATGCCATAAAGCACTGTTTTACAAAAACTGTTGAACTGTAGTTCGATACTTGAGTGGGATAAACGCTAGTAGTTTTGACAGTAGAGGATGGAAATTTGACACGCGTCTGCCATTGCGGCTTACAAGACATTCTTCGGCATTCAGTATCCGGACTTTAAGGCTAAATTAGATTTTTCGTGAAAAAGATTTTCTTGACATAGGTCAAATACAAAAGACTATTAGTGCGTTCAAATTTAGCCGGACACAGTATTTGAACCTTCCAATAGCGCTGGAAGATACAGCCTGGTAATTTTCAGCCGGGGTTCCCGGTGTGAGCACCGGATCAGGTCTGGAAAAACGTGAAGCGGACCGGGAGCGGACGATCTAGTACAGTCCAGCAGAGCGTACCGCACCGGCAGTTACCTTTTGCATCGAATCAGCACGGGGGCGTTCGGGAAAGGAGTACTGCGCATTCGGGGTTGAGCTTCGTTTCGAGGCCGGTCTTTGCAGTAACCGGGCCAGACCCAAGCTGCATAAACACTACCTTTTTCAGAGGGTCCGGGGGGAGCATGCTGTGCAGAACCTGCACAGATGGTCAGATTTTGCCACCGCCTGCGCCGGTCAGCCGGCAGCGCTCCCTAAGGAACCGCACGGTACTGGTCAGGGGGAACATCGGTAACGGGATGGGGGAGGGGTGGCTCGGGTCAGGCTACGGGATGATCATTGCTGCTCTGCTCTCCCGGGAGTTGCCGCGGAGGGTTTCACCAGCAAAAGGAGCAGCAGCGCCGAGAGCGCGGCGAGGCCGGCTCCGAAGAGAAAGGGGGCAACGCCGCCGAAGCGCTGCCAGATCATGCCGAAGAGCAGGCTGGCGGGAAAGGCACCTGCGCCGATTGCGAAGTTGTACCAGCCAAAGGCGGCACCGCGCAGCGCGGGATCGGCCATGTCGGCGAGATATGCCTTCTCGACCCCTTCGGTGAGCCCGAAGAAAAGGCCATAGAAGGCGAAGAGCAGCCAGATCTGCCATTCGCTGGCGGCGAAGGCGTAGCCCAGGTAGGAGAGGGAGTAGACGCACCAGCCGGCGACGATGACGGCCCTGCGGCCGATCCGGTCCGAAAGCGCGCCAAAAGGCATGGTCGACAGCATCTTCACCAGGTGGAAGAAGGTCCAGAGCAGCGGAATCCTGAAGATCGGGACCCCGAGCGTCCCCGCCTTCAGCAGCAGGAAGGCGTCGGAGGAGTTGCCCAGGGTGAACAGGAAAAGGATCAGAAGGTATCTCCTGAGCGGACCGGCGGGGAGCAGCGAGAGCCGCACCGGCGCCTTGGCGAAGGTCGTCCTCTCCGTCTCGCTCACCTTCCAGACGATTAGCAGGACCGCGATCAGACCCGGAATGGCGGCAAGCCAGAATACCGTCCTGAGCTCCGTCACGAAGTAGCTCAGGAGCAGCGTGGCGAGCAGCGGACCGACCAGTGCCCCGGCATGATCCATCGATCTATGGAAACCGTAGGCCTTGCCGCGCACCGACGGGTCGACCGAGTCGGCTATCAGGGCGTCGCGCGGCGAGGTCCGGATCCCCTTTCCCACCCGGTCCCCGGTGCGGATCACCAGCACGGTCCATGCGGAACCCGCGAACCCGATGAGCGGCCGCATCAGCGCCGAGATGGAGTATCCCAACAGGACCAGCTGTTTGCGGCGGCGCACCCGGTCCGAGACGATGCCGGAGAAGAGCTTCAAAAGCGAGGAGGTGGACTCGGCGACCCCTTCGATCAGGCCGAGAAAGGCCGGTCCCGCGCCGAGCACGCCGGTCAGGAAGAGCGGCAGCAACGGGTAAATCATCTCGCTTGAGACGTCGGTGAAGAAGCTCACCAGTCCCAGGATGAGCACATTTCCGGTTATCCCTTTGAACACGGAGCACCTCCTGCACTCTAGTCTATCCGATAGCTGGAATGAGACAATGGCTCCTACTACTTATCAGTAATCCCGCTTCAATTGACAATTGACGACTAGCCTCCCCTTACTTTCAGTAATCCAGTCGGTGCCGATCTAGAGCGACTGGCATAAACTCCCTCCCCTTCAGCCTTCGCCGAAGCTACGGCTGACAAGTCAAGGAGAGGGTCGGGGTGCACTGCCGTTAAGTTAAAGACGGGGCTCATCTTCAGCCAATGATGTGCCTGTTGAAAGCCTCCCCCTTTGCAAAGGGGGGAGACAGGCAGGCGTCGCCTTAACTTAAGCTTATTAGCGCCGATCTTCCGCTGTTCAGGTCCCTCCCCCTTCAAGGGGGAGGTCAGGAGGGGGATGGGGGTGTTTTTTGCGCCGGAGCTACCCCATCCCCACCCCGACCCTCCCCTTGAAGGGGAGGGAGGTTTACAGCGGAAGATGAGCGCTAATCGGTAACTTAATGGCAGTGGGGTCGGGGTGGGGATGGGGTAAGCCGGGGGGGATTCTGTCATTAATACGGATCAATTCAGTTGACTTTTGCAGCCGGATTTATTACCTATCTTAAGCAGCGTAGTGACAGAGAAACGGGAGGCCAAACGGCATGCACAAGGACAAGAGGACAGGGTTCATCGGCGGCGGGAACATGGCGGAGGCCATTATCAAGGGGCTTCTGGCCGGAGGGGTGCCGGCGGCGGACCTTGCCGTATCCGAGCCGTCCGAGTCGCGCAGGAACCTCCTCTCCGAGAGGTACGGCATACAGACGATCTGCGACAACGCGGCCCTTTGCGAAATAAGCGACACCGTGATCGTCGCCGTCAAGCCGCAGATGTGCAGTCAGGCGCTAAAGGATATAGACGGAGCCGTTGACGGCAAGCTCTTCATCTCCATCATGGCCGGGGTCAAGAGCTACGCCATCGAGGGGATGCTGGGCTCCCGGGCGCGGGTTGTGAGGGTGATGCCCAATACGCCGGCGCTGGTTCTGGCAGGCGCCACCGCGATATCCCGCGGCTCCCATGCCACCGACGAGGACCTCTCCCTGACCCGCAGGATCTTCGATCTGGTCGGCACCACCTGCATGGTGGACGAGAAACTGCTGGACGCGGTGACCGGCGTTTCCGGGAGCGGCCCCGCCTACGTGCTCACCTTCATAGAGGCGCTGAGCGATGCCGGGGTAAAGCACGGCTTGAGCCGCGAGGCGGCGACCGCCCTTGCCACCCAGACCGTCTATGGAACCGCGAAGCTCCTGCTTGAAACCCGGGAACATCCGGCAGTGCTTAAGGGGCACGTCGCCTCGCCCGGCGGCACCACCATCGCCGCCATGCACTCACTGGATCGCGACGGCTTCCGGGCCGCCACCATGAACGCCGTAGACGTCTGCGTGGCGAAATCGAAAGAACTGGGGGAGCGGTGAAAATCAGGACCACAGTCATCGTGCGGGGGCGCGTTCAGGGGGTCGCCTTCCGGCATCACACCGCCCGTACCGCCGCGCAGCACCAGGTGACCGGCTGGGTGACGAACCTTGCCGACGGTTCGGTGCAGGCATGTCTGGAAGGCGATGAAGAGCAGGTCAGGGCGATGGTACAGTGGTGCCGCAGGGGACCCGACCTGGCGAGGGTCGACGAGCTGATCGAGCAGCCGGGGGAATACACCGGTGAGTTTGCCGGGTTCGGCATAAGATATGCGGAGGAATGAGCGAGCCATGAGAGATCTGAAGATATTGTTCCGGACCCCCCTTGTTCTGGCGCTGCTGATGCTTTTCGCGCCGGGTGTGCATGCGCAGGACAGCCTCGATCTGGACAAGGCGGTCAAGATAGGCAACGGGAAGACCATGGTGATCGAATTCACCGATCCCGACTGTCCGTACTGCCGCAAGGCCGAGGCCTATTTCCAGGGGAAGGCCGCCCAGGTCACCCGCTACGTCTTTTTTGTTCCGCTGCCAAGCCACCCCGACTCAAAGGCGAAGGTGCAGTATATCCTCTCCGCCAGGGACAAGGTCCGCGCCTATCTAGAAGTGATCACCGGCGGTTTCGACAAGAGCAAGCTGGCCCAGATCACACCCGAAGGGGTGCGTCTGCAAAAAGAGCATCAAGAGATTGCGAAGGCCAACAAGATGGATGCCACCCCGACCTTCATGATCTACGGCAGGATCATAGAGGGCTTCGACCTGAAAAAGCTGGAGCCGCTGTTGAAACCGTGAAAGGTGAAAAGTGAAGGGTGAAAGGTAAGTCAAAAACTTCCCCCCTCTCACCCTTCACGTTCTAATCACCTTTCACCCTTCACCCTTCACGATCTAATCACCTTTCACCTTTCACCCTTCACGATTTTATCGGCCACCCCTGCTCGAAGCCCTCCGGGTAGAAGTTCTCGCGGGTCCTGTTGAAGTAGCCGTACTGGATCCTCGGGAAGGCCTGCTTCACCTGCTCCAGCATCCGGTACATGCCGATCCCCCTCCCCTGCACTCCCATCCTCTCGTTGTAGAAAGCGGGGTCGATGGAGAGGTTCCTCATCTGCAGCATGTCCACGCCGGTATCTTCGATGAACCTGAGCAGCGCCTCCAGCTCCGACCGGCTGTCGGTCACACCGGGGGATACCAGGTAATTGATCATGGTGAAGAGCCCCTTCTGCTTGGCGGCCTTGACGGATTCGACCACGTCCGCAAATCGGTAGCCGTTGGGCCGATAGTACCGGTTGTAGAAATCCTCCTGCACCGAGTTCATCGAGAAGCGCATCGAATCCATCCCCGCATCGCACAGCATCCGGATCCGCTCCGGAATGGAGCCGTTCGAGTTGAAGTTCACCGTGCCCCGCGACGTTCCCGCCTTGAGCCTTCTGGTCGCCTCGGCGACCGTATCCGCCTGCATGATCGGGTCACCCTCGCACCCCTGCCCGTAGGAGACGATCGGATCGGGCGCCTCGTTCAGATGCGGCAGCATCAATTGGACGATCTCCTCCGGCGTCGGTACGAACGGGATCCGCTCGTGATTGGACGGACAGCAGTCCGAGGGCTGCATGCTGATGCAGCCGAGGCAGCGGGAATTGCACACCGGCGAAGTCGGGATCGGAGCCTCCCAGCGGCGGAAGAACAGGTTCTTGGCCGCGAAGCAGTGGTAGTCGACGGCGCAGCGCGACAGCTGCTCGATGAGCCTGTTTTCCGGGAAGTCGGCGAGCATCCGTCTTACCAGCGGATCGAGCTTCCTGTCGTCGTAATTCTTGGGAAGCCAGTTCTCGTTGTCGTCCACCCGGGTCGCGGCCACCACGAACCGCTCGCTCTCCTCGTCCCACCCCACCGCCGTGTAGGACCAAAGCGGCAGGTGCACCTTCTTTTTGCTGTAGTCGCAGGCGGGAAGCAGCGTGCGCATGTAGCCCGGCGCCATGAATGCGGAGACCGCCTGCACCGGGATGCTGCGCCTCCCCTCCTTGACGCGGTTCACCGTGATGAAGCGCCGCTCCCGGGGATCCCAGGCAATAGGGGGAGTATCCGGTATGGTAAAGAGGCGGCTGTCCTCGGGAAGCGGGATCAGCTCGACCGACTCCGGCAGGAGCGCCTCATTGCCGCTCATCCCCGCCATGGTCAGATGCGGGTGATCGAAGATGTTGCCCTGACTGTCGGCGTACAGGAGTTTGGGAAGCCTTTTAGATTTCATGTTGTCCTATCGTGGCCCCTCCCCCTTTTTTCCACTCTCCCCCCTTTGCAAAGGGGGGCGGGGGGGGATTTGGGGTTGTTGGGGCTGTTGGGGATGTGGGTCCCTGCCGGATAACTCCCTTTTATTGGAGCGCTTGAAAGGCAGGAGCAGTTTACTGCGACCTGTCACAGTAGCAAAAAACGCGTTCCTCGGCAAGCACGTCAGACGCAGCAACTCATCTCTCATCTCTCATCTCTCATCTCTCATCTTCTACGCTTTCACCTTTCACCTTTCACCTTTCACCTTTCACCTTTCACCTTTCACCTTTCACCTTTCACCTTTCACCTTTCACCTTTCACCTTTCACGCTTTTCCGTTACAATCCCGGTCATGAAGATCCTGCTCGCCACGCTGCATGCCAAATATGTTCATACCTCACTTGCCCTACCCTACCTAGCCTCCGCCTGCGCCGATCTTCCGGGGTTGGAATTCCGGATCCTAGAGCTCACGGTGAACGAGCAGCAGGACCAGCTGCTTTCCCGGCTTCATGCTGCCGAAGCCGATGTCATCATGTTTTCCTGCTACATCTGGAACACAGAGCTCACCTTAAAGCTCGCCTCCGACCTGAAGCAGCTAGCGCCCGGCACCTTCATCGTGCTAGGCGGCCCCGAGGTCTCCTTCGGCGCCTTCGACATGATGGTGCGAAACGGCGCCGTCGACTGCATCGTCCGGGGTGAGGGGGAAGAGACCTGCCGCGAGTTGCTGCAGGCCTTGCGTGACGGTGCGCCCCTTGACGAGATCGCAGGTATCAGCTACCGGGAGGGTGAAGAGGTCGTCGCCAATCCCGAGCGGGGAGCGATAGCCGAGCTGGCCACGATACCCTCCCCGTTTGCTGCCGGGCTTGTCGACCTGGTCAAGCCCCTTGTCTATTATGAGACTTCCCGCGGCTGTCCATTCTCATGTGCATTCTGCATGTCATCCATCGACAGCGGGGTCCGGTCCTTTCCCATGGAGAGGATCCGGCGCGATCTGAGCCTGCTGATGGAAAGCGGCGTGCGGACAGTGAAGCTCGTGGATCGCACTTTCAACTATGATGCGGCAAGGGCGAACGAGATCTGGCGCTTCATCATCGAGCAGAACCGAAGCAGCAAATTCCATTTCGAGATCGCGGCCGAGCTTTTGACCGATGACAACCTGGCGCTTCTGGCCCAAGTCCCGGCAGGGATGTTCCGTTTCGAGATCGGAGTGCAGTCAGGAGGTGAGGAGACACTTGCCAAAGTAGAGCGCAGGTCGAGCCTGGAAAAGCTGTTCGACAACGTGCGGCGTCTGAAATCGACGACCAAGTTGACAGTCCATCTCGACCTGGTGGCGGGGCTTCCCGGGGAGTCGCTGCAAGGCTTCCTTGCATCCCTGCAGGGCCTTTTTGCCCTGAACCCCGACCACATTCAGGTCGAGGCGCTCAAGGTGATGAAGGGGACCCCCATGCGCGGCATCGCCCGCAAGGAGCGTTACGCCTACTCCGAGGCCGCGCCCTACAAAGTGCTGCACACCCCTTGGCTAAGCTTCGCGGAAATCCGCCGGATCGAAGGGATCAGCAGGCTTCTGGAAGTAGTTTACAACAGCGGCAGATTTGCCACATCGATAGAGGAATTGGGAGCGAGTGCCCCTCTGTCTGAAGTATTCGACGCCGCAGCCGGGTATTTTGAAGCCCGGGAGATTGCGGCGAACCTCTCGCTTCCGGTGCTTTTCGAAGCCCTCTGGCGTTTTGCAAGTTCAAGGCTAAAGGACGAGGCGCTGGAGCGTCTGCGTGAGGCGCTCAGTTTCGATCTTTGCCTGACCGGCTATCCAGGAGGAAGCACCCCGAGTTTTTTTGCCTGCAATGTGGAGAGAGCCGAAAGAGGCGCCCCAGCCGGCCTTCCGGCGGCCAGGATCGGGGAGCGCGTGAGGTACTACCGGCGTGAGTTCGCCCGGGACTACCGTGAGACACCGTGGGTCGAAGGAAAGGTGCAGCTTACCTTCATTTACCGCTCCGCCCCGGGAGAGGGTCTGCAAGTCGAACTCCTATAACCGCTCGTACACTCATACGAGCGGCATCGCTGCCGCGAGCCTATCGTCCACCAAGTCCACCAAGCCCACCAAGCCCACAAAGTCCACAAAGTACACAAAGTCCACGCCGTCCATCCCCGTCCCCCATCCGGACCCTTCCAAACTTTTCCCCTTGCAGTGCCGCAATCTCAGGCGATACTAGCATTTGACATTTCCAATCTTTAAGCAGATGGCAGAGGGGAAAACTAATGGAATTCTTTACTGTTTACTGCCTGCGCAAGGGGAGGGTTTTCATAGACGGCAGCTACCTGGGTGAGAACAAGAATGGCGAGACCCTTCGCGTCTTCCAGTGCGGCGCGGGTCTCCATGACATCTCCCTGGAATGCCAATTCGGGCGAAAGTGCCGGGAAATGAGACAGCGGGTCATGATCACCGGCACCAACGCCATCCTCCCCAGAGAACTCCGGTTCTTCTGCGACCTGTGAAAAAGTCGAAACCCGGATCTCAACCCCTATTCAGCGGTTTTCAATATCGCCGTCAGGAACTCCCAATACTTGCCGACGCTGTCTATGTAGATCCTTTCATCCGGAGAATGAACACACTCCAAAGTAGGCCCGAAGGAAATCATGTCCATTCCGGGGACACGCTCTCCGATAATGCCGCATTCCAGCCCGGCGTGGATCGCTTTCACCTCGACATCCTTCCCGTACAGCGACCGGTAGCTTTTCCTGGCAACCCTCAGAATGTCAGAATCCAGATCAGGCTTCCAACCCGGATACCCCTCACTAACCTCGATTGTCGCTCCGCCGAGCTGGAAAATTGCCTCTACACTCTGGACCACCTCCGTCAGACGTGACGCAACAGAGCTGCGCTGGCTGGTAATCAGCACGATCTCGTTCTCACTTGTGGTGATAACTGCGACGTTGGTCGATGTCTCTACCAGGCCGGGGATATCCGCACTCATCTGCTGAACCCCGCTGGGGAGTGCGGCGACGGTCAGGCAAAACCGATCCTGAAGGCCTTTATCGAAGACCATGGCACCCTGAGACCCGTCCTGCTCCGTCATGGTCAAGACGAGATCAGGCTCGATCGACGAAAGCTCCGCACGGAAAGTGGAATTGAGCTTTGCGACCAGCGACTGTGCCTCGTCCAACTTCGGCTTCGGGACAAACACGAGCGCCGAGCATTCACGGGGAATTGCATTTCTCATGTTTCCACCGTTGACGGATGAGAGTCGGGCACCGATCTCTGCAAGCATCAGTACCGCGCGGTTCAGCATCTTGATCGCGTTCCCCAGTCCCTTGTCGATCTCCAGTCCCGAATGCCCCCCCTTTAAACCTTTCACAGTCAGCAGCAGAGCCGCAGCATCCGCCGGGGCGCCCTCCTTCGCGACCTGCCATCTGCCCAGGGTATCTTTTCCCCCGGCGCACCCGACGTACAGCGACCCCTCCTCTTCGGAGTCGAGGTTTAAGAGCGTCCTGCTCTCGACGAGCGCCGGGCTTAGATTTTTGGCGCCCGTCAGGCCTGTTTCCTCCTCGACGGTAAAGAGCAGTTCCAGCGGGCCGTGTTCGAGGGATCGATCTTCCATGATAGCGAGACCGGTTGCCACGCCGACGCCGTTGTCCGCACCGAGCGTAGTCCCGTTCGCCGTCAGCACGTCCCCCTTTCGGACCAGTTCTATCGGGTCGTTCAGGAAATCATGGACCTTGTCCGCGTTCTTTTCGCAAACCATGTCGAGATGGGACTGCAGGCAGATGCTGCGCGCAGCTTCCCGTCCCGGCGAGGCAGGCTTCTTCACCACGATGTTGCCGCAGGCGTCCTGGCTTGCAACAAGGCCAAGCTCATTTGCCCTGTCCAGGACGAACCGCCCGATCCGCTCCTCATGCCCCGAAGGGCGCGGGATGCGTGCGATTTCCGAGAAACAACGCCAGAAAAGCTCAGGTTTCAATCCATCAATTGCTTCAGACATTTGACGCTCCATATCATAAAATGTTGGGCATTATGCATCTCCATTAAGTCCAAAAGATAGCACTTCACATCCCCGCCGGCACCATTTTTAGTCACCGTCCCTCACAGTTTCTGAACTTTTGCCTTTATCCTCTCGAATTCCCCTGTCGAGTCGGGCGCAAAGGACTTCGCAGGGAACTTCGCTATCTCCTGCTGAATGTTTTGGATCCGATCCGCGGTCTGCGGATGGCTTGAGAAGAACTGGGCGATTTTCCCGGGATCCTTCTGTCCCACCGCTTCCAGCTTTCGAAAGAAGGTCACCATCCCCTGCGGATTGTAACCAGCCTTGTACATGGTCTCCACCCCGAGAAAATCTGCCTGACTCTCCATTTCCCGACTGTAGTACAGGCTCCCCGCCTTGCCGAACAGATCCGCAGCCAGCTTCGCGATGTCACCCTGGCTCCCCAGCAGCAGCCCTGCCACCAGTGCATAGCCGTACTGCTGGGTCATCTGCCTGGTCGAGTGCCTCGCCACGACGTGGTTTATCTCGTGGGCCATGACCGCAGCAAGCTCAGTCTCGCTCTCCGCAGCCTTGATCAGTCCGGTGTTGACATAGGTGTGTCCGCCCGGAACGGCGAAGGCGTTGATGCTGTTGTCCTGGACCACCTTGAAGGTATAGGGGAACTCCACCTTTTGCACTCCGGTCATCAGCCTCGATCCCACGCGGTTTATGTAGCTTTGCACCTCCGGGTCGCTGACGACCTTATGCTGTTTCTCGACCTCGACTACGAACTTGTCGCCGAGTTGTTTCTCCTCCTCCACCGAGATCAGGTTGAAGCCGCCGACGCCAGAGTTGCTGGTCGCACAGCCGGAGATGAGGGAAACGGCCATGATGATGGGCATCAATATCGCTCTGAAAAATCTCATAACTTGGTCCTCTCCTGTTTCTAAGGTTTGCGGCTGACCGAAGGTCCGGCACAAACGCGCTCAAGCCCGAAGGTTGGCATCACGCACAATTACCGTGGACACCCCCCTTGGGCTCGGGTACAATTCCCAGATCTTACAGCTTCCTAATGTGGAGGGTAGCATGTATTGGGATCCTATGACAATGGATGAGTTCGCCATGTGCCAACAGGCAGAAGGATTAAAGCTGGTGCACCTTGACGGAGTTTGGTGGGTGGAAATCCGCCCGTTCTTCTTCCGTCCCCTGTTCCCGTTTGCTGAAATAGATCCCAACTCGAAGAGATACCCCTTAAAAGCTTTAGTCGGCGGTTTATTGCATGTTGTCCCTGACGGAGTAGCAGCCAATTCGACCATGAACTTCTTTGTCTACGACGATCTAAAAAACTACTCCCTTGAAACTTTAAGCCGCAAACGACGAAAGGTCGTAATGAAAGGCCTGGAAAATTTTACCGCCAAGCCGCTGACAGACCCTGATGAGTTCGTTGCCACTGCCTACGATGTATATATGTCTTTTCAGAAAAGGACCAATTATTCATATAAAGATGAACGTGTCAACCGTGAAGTATTCTCGGAATGGGCAAGAAACCTGTTCAGAAACCCAAAGATACGAAAGCTGGGCGCATACCACAAAGATAAGCTTTGTGCAGTCGAAACATCCTACCGTATAGAGGATGTCATCATCGGGGATACTTTATTTGCCAACGATTTAAGCTTAAGCCTGAAGGTGACCGACTTTCTATACCACACGCTGAGGGAAGCCGCAGTCCACACGGATGCACGCTACTTCTTTGTAGGTTTGCCGACAGGTGTGAAATCACTGGATCAATCTAAACTGATAAGAGGCTGTAAGCTTTTGAATAAGCCAGCTTGTTATAAAATCAATCCGTTAACATTGTCCGTCGTAAAAGTATTTATGAAGTCCAGCTATCATAAGCTTTTGGAGATAATAGCTCCCCCACCGCAGCAGGAAGATGTTGACACTCTGAACCTGCCTCGCAATAGCCAAGAGGACGAGTCTAATCAGGACTGTCTGCAGGGACCGAGATGAGTCAATTTAGCTAAACGGAGAATACGAATGTAGTGGGTTCGTATGACAGTCGACGAATTGGCCATATCCAGACGGGCAGATGGCCTGAAGCCAGTGAATCTGGATGGAGTCTGGTGGGTGGAAATCCGCCCCTTCTTTTTCCGGCCACTTTTCCCTTTCACCGAAATATGCCCGGGATCAAAGCTAGATTTTCCAGGTTTTACCTCAAAGAGTGCGCATCTTTGTTTGTGCAGCTGGATCAGCCAGGTACCGGAATAGGCGGCGGAGGTGGCAGTCCCGGTGGCGCAGGAGGCTGCCACCAACGACAGCCGCTCAACATCATGAACGCCAAAACAACGGTGAGAAAGAGCAGAGACAGCCGGGTTCTTTTCATAGCACCTCCTCAATTATCTGGATGCATCACCAGCACCTACAGTCCCGTAGGCTCAACGATCTGCGGCTTCGCGCCACTCCACGGCCCCGAGCTTTTTATCACTGAGATACGTGTAGACCAGGCTCAAGGTCCCCTCTGAAAGATGCCTGGTGGCCTGAGCATTGTTTTTGGTATCCCTTAGCGACTCTATGTACCGAATGGCGACGCCGTGGTTGCCGGAGACTCTAAAGGTGAGGCCGGCATTACCACGCCACACCACCTGGTCCATACTTGAGCCGCTGATATAGTACCCGCGCCCGGTCAGGTCCAGCATCATCCTGCCCCCGAAGAGCAGTCTCATGGCGACAAGTCCCTGTGGCGTCGCCCCGTAATGATAGATGCGGCCATCGGGTTCTTCGGTCTCGGTACCGGCAACGCCGAAACCGATACCGCCAAGCAGGGAGCCCTGAAGAGCTATGCCTGGCGCTATCCGGTACTGCCCGGTGGTGCCCAGCGAAACAGCGGTACTCGATACGCGGTACAGATGCGGCGAGAGGTAGTCGTAGCTTCCGTAAAGCCCCCAGATGCCGCGATAGTCGCTGCCCGCGTGGTAATCGGTACCAATCAACAGCCCGCGCACGGTGACGGCTTCGAGCGGATTGCTGGTCCTGGCTCGCATTGCCAATTGGAAATCGAAGTAGTCCAGGGGGCGTCTGTAGGTATAGCCGGGCTTGCCGGGCAGCCCGTATGACATGCTGAAATCCGCAATGACGTTGGCATTGTGACTGGATGCTTCCGGACTTAGGTTGGTAGAATGGACATCGACGTTGGCACCGACCATGAGCTGCCAGAGTGTAGCGGGCTTGTGACTCGGGAATGCGGCTTTGAAACGGTCGCCGAAGGCGTAACGGTTGAAGGCGGTCGGTGGCGAGAGCAGCGCTGCAGCAAACTCCTGCCTGCCCCGCGGCTTGTCACCCCCCTCCTCCAGCACCAGGCCTGCCATGCGGAACAGCGCCTCACCCAGCAAACTTCCCGCATTGCCCGTGGTGATTATATCATTGGTGGAGGGCCGTGAAGTCTCCCCTGCCATTTCCCAGAGGAAACTCCCGGCATGGCTATAGATGAACGACTGCCAGAAATTCAATCCCGATGATCGGGCCAAGCCATACATGGTGGCCCCTTCATAGGGATGTCCGAATTGGTTGACTTCGAAGGAGTCCTTGTCGAAATGCCAGTTTTGCCGGCGCAGGTGATCCCAGGTAGTGGACAGATTGGTGCTGTACGCCTTCCTTCCCTCCTTCATCTTGTTGGGAAAGGCGAGGCGATCGAAGACGTTCAGGAGAATGACGAATGCGGGAATTTCAAGAGCGGGAATGAGGTAGCTCTTGCCTGCCCCTGTTTCCCGGGAAAGAACCGGCGTTGAACTCTCTCCAAATTCAGGAGATGGGTCAAGGTCGAACAGAGCCAGTTGGCTGTACCCCTGATTCCCGGCTTTGCGCCATTCCAGAAGCGAATCGCTCGCCTGTAGTTCAATCGGGCGCTGGAATTGCAAATCCTGGTCGGTAGCGGGGATGGCTTTTTCAACAGGGAGGTCTGCCACATTCTCTGGCGCGCCGTAGGCAGTCCCTGCAAAAACAGCCAGAAGCAGAGAGATGTGTACGAAGGTTATCAATCTACCTGCTATATATCTGTAGGTTAGGTACACCCCGTGATCAGCGACAATTAAAACTCCCGCCTGACGACAATTATAATTCCCGAAAATCTTAAGGGAATTATAGACTCCGTCCTTCTTTTCCAGAGGGAGGGAGGATGGTCGACAACCAACAGGTACGGAGG